>Ga0180438_10001791_pt1 | contig 37168 bp, 24 predicted proteins | sample SS_ome_12_FD_132455 | JGI IMG/M metagenome (GOLD analysis project Ga0180438, IMG submission 132455) | Hypersaline lake sediment archaeal communities from the Salton Sea, California, USA - SS_3_D_2 metaG | ecosystem: Environmental > Aquatic > Non-marine Saline and Alkaline > Hypersaline >... | reverse complement strand
GGGCTGACCCTTCCGTCTCACTTGCCGGTGACGGACAGGAAAACGAACGGGATGTAGTGAAGACTTCGGCCAATTCCAAACGCAAACAAAGAACTTACGCCGACAACTGCGGAAGTTGGGCTAGTTGGCCCGACAGGTCTGCCGGCCTGCCGCTATGGCAGCTTCGGGAAGGAGTATAGCGCCTCGTCGGTGAAGCAGAGCATGTAGTTGGGCAAGACGTCCGTCATCCCCAGTACGTTGCCTGAGGGAGGATAGTCGCTGCGAATCCTCCACCTCGTGGGGTCCAGAGGGAAAGCTACACGGATCTTGCGGGGATCCTTGCCGAGCTTCACGGGGATTCTCACCATGGAAACCCAGATCATCCTGCCGTCGTAGCTGGGAATACACCAGAGGTCCCCCCTGGCGACGTCCGACACGACCCCAAGTTTCGCTGCCGTTTCCGCAGTGAAGATAGTGTACTTGGACCCGGTGTTGACAAGGACCGCTTCAGCTCTCGGGGAGGGCAAAGACGTGAAAAAGCCCGCTGGCCCGGGCAAGTCGACTTCCAGGTCAATGCGGAGTTCTACGTCCCGGTCTCGAGACACATTGACATATCGGACGGGCTCCTCATACGTCTCCGGGCGGACGCACCATTGGTTCGTGAACACTGGTGACATATCGGTACCTTTCGAACTAGCCCAACTGCGGGATATAGACGATTGCGGGCAGCAGCGCCCTGAGGGCATCGCTTTCGACGATCACGGTCCTGAGATCCTCGTACTCCTGCCTGGCCAGGACGGCGTACCCGCCGAGGAACGTACACCCCGCCAATTCCTCTTTGGCTTCAGACTGCGCCATATCCTCGTTGATCAGCACGATGTGCTGGTTCCCGAATTCCTCGGTAAGCTCACCGCCGTGCTCTTGCAGCCACTGTTCCGGGGGCAGCGACTGCTTCGGTCTGTGCCCCTTGAGAGCCGCGCGGCAGACATCGATCAGCTCTTCGGACCTCTTCTCCTCAGTCGACTTGGCAAGGTACCAGAAAGCGCCCGCTCGCATGCACTCGACGCACTGTTCATAGTTGGGGAAGGCAGTGTAGACAACCACCGGAACCATCGGCGCCAGGAACTTGTACGTCGTGAGGATGCGGAGAAGCTTAATTCCCCCGTTGTCCTCGACAGCCTTGCCTTCGTCCATCGGAATGCGGATGTCCAATACGACGAGCTTGGCCGAATCGGCGCCGTGCTCTGACATGAACTTCCAACCGTCCCTTTGGTTCCCCACGCACTTGGTCTGGACGCCGAGCGGGACAAGAGCCTGGTGAATCGCGGCTGCCCATTTCTCCTCGTTCTCGACCACAAGCACCAGCGGCCCGCGTGTCTCCTGCTCACCCATTCTGCTTCTCCTATGAATTGGACACTGTTATTTGCTGCCGAGGGCCGCTGCGTCCGGCCTCGCAATCACCGGTCGCGCCATCTGCTGCGACGGCAGGCATCTACCCGATGGGAACGACGGCTCGCCCCCGATCGCCGGCAGCGCCCTGCCGCGGCGGAATGAAGACGATTGCGGGCAACAGAATCGTCAGCGCATCATTTTCGGCAATAGCACTTTCTAGCTCTTCGGGCGTATCCCTGGTCAGGACGGAATACCCCCCGAGGCCCGGGTCAGCCACGATGTCCTCACGCATGCCGCTCGGCATGAGGCGCTCCTGGATCAGGACAATGTGCTTGCCACCACAGCGATCTCGCAGCCCCGGGCCGTGCCTGTGTGCCCACTCGAGAGAGGGCAGGGATCGGCTGGTCGGGGGGCCAAACAGAGCTGCGCGACAGACGCGGGTGAGCTTCTCCGTGTTGTCCAGGCCCTCTTTCGTGATCTTCGGCAGATACCAGAAGGCACCGGCCCTCATGCACTCGACGCACCAATCAATCCGTGGGAACGAAGTGTAGACGACGACGGGGGCGGAGGCGAACACCGCCAGATAGCTGAGTAAAGCGCGAAACGCAGACGTGTCGTCACAGGGCGCCCCAGGTGCCGCCGGCAGGCGGAAATCGAGGATCACCAGGGCGAGCGGGTCCCGGCTTTCGAGGCCATGGGCATCTGCGCATCGCAATACCTCGGCCGCGTTCTGCGCCCATATGGTGCGAACGTTGAGGACCCTCAGCGTTTCGCTGATTGCCGCTTCCCAGGCCGGGTCGTCTTCTGCGATCAAGACCAGAGGCTTGTCTTCGCCGCGGCTAGACATCGGCGTCGCCCTCTGCCAACGGGAGGATGAACTGGAACCGCGCACCTTCCCCCGCCTCGCCCTTCTCCTCGAGCGCCCCCCCCTGCGCTTCGACCAAGGCCCTTGCAATCATCAGCCCCAGGCCGAGTCTGCTGTCGGGGTATCGGGCGCCGGGCTCAAACAGCCGGTCCTTGATATCGGGGTTGATCCCGGGGCCGTTGTCGGCCACCTCGATGACGCACCCGCGTTCCGATCGCCTCAGCGTGATGTCGATCCGACCCTCCGGAGCCGGGGCTACAAACTCACGCGCGTTCTGGATGACCTGATCGAATGCGTCCTCCGCCGCGATCTCGTCGCCCAAGACTACCACGCCCCGGCCTGGAAGAGACATTCGGATACGCGGGTCGGCGTACCTTCTCACCAAGTTCGCCACAATGACATCCACCATGAGGGGATGTCGCGGCATCGTGTCCCTGGTTCTCTGGAGCCTGCGGAACAGCGACGGGGCGCGGGCCAGGAATCGCGCCGAGTCCTCGAAGATCTCCATGATGTCGGCGTGCCGGCCTTCCAGTCGTCTCTTGAGAATCCCTATCCAGGTCTGCACGAGCCCGATTCTGGACTGGAGAGCGTGCCCCAGGCCCCCGGCCATGAGGTGCTGTATTGCGCGACGTTCTTTATCGAGCCGATGTTTGATCTCGGCTTCGCGCTGCTCAATGAAGGCCGGAAGATCGTCGACCAGCGCGCAGCCCAGCGCGACCTCGTGTGCCCTGTCTCGCAGAGAAGCATCGTTCGGATCCAGGTACACGTATTCGCCACGATCCTTCATGACCAGCCCGGCACGCACCAGCCTGCTTAACTCCTCGACCACGGGCCTGGGGAGACACCCTCTGGCGGTCACCTCATCCGATTTGTAGAACATGCCCCCGTTGTTGACGAGGAAGGCAAGAGTCCTGCACGTCATCGATGTCTGGAGTGTGTTCCGTACGAAGGTCCTCGTCTCCGGTTCCAATGGTAGTGGGGGGAGCCTGCCGACTCCGACGTAGCTGGCGACGATCGCCGCATCCTCCTTGTGGGTGAACAGCGAGACGACCACGAAGGTGAGCACGTTGGCCCCAAGGCTCCAAAGGGCGCAATGCGTGATGTTCCCGATACCTGTGAGCCCAACGAGGGCTCGGGGACACAACTGGCTGCCTTCGAGCCAGTTGGGCGCGAAGACCGGCACGACGATGGTCCAACTCCACAGGATGGACCCCACGAAGATCCCGGCGATGGCACCGGCTTTGCTTGCGTTCTTCCAGTACATCCCCCCGAGGATCGCCGGGACGAGCTGGGCCGCGGCAAGAAAGGATATCAGCCCCAGGTCCGGCAGAGGCTTGCCCCGGCTGAGGATGGCAATGGCGAAGCCTATGACCAACAGGATCGTTACCGAGATCCAGTACGCCCGCTTGTGGATCCGGCGGAGCTTCGCCGGACTGTGAGCCGAGCCTCCGCGGGCCATTGGCCCAACGATGTGGTGCGAGACGATGTGCCCGAGAGCCAGGAGCTGGCAGGAGATCGTCGATACCCCCGCCGCGAAGCCGCCCAACAAGACGACCACGATCGGCCAGACTGAAAGGCGGGCCCTATACCCCGACGCTAGGGCAAGCGGCGCGGCCTCCCCCGAGAGCAGCTTCGCGTGCGCCGCCCCGCCATTTTGCAGCCAGGCTGCGGCGGCTCGGTGCATCGCCATGGTGGACAGACAGAACACGATGAAGTAGACTAACAGGCCCCCAGCCGTCCACTTGGCCACGCCTTGGGGCGTCCACGCCCCGGTTTCTTGCGTGAGTATATGGAACTGCCTGGGAAGGAAGAGGATAGCCATCATCGAGAGGAAGAACGTGGATGTCCACCAGGAGAGAGGGGGCCCCATGTCCTTCTTCAGAGCGCGGCCGGTCTCTGATGCCGTGGAATGCACCTGCCCCATGGACCCGGATGAGTCGGCAGGAGGCGACGAGAGCAGCAGGATGGCCAGCCCGGCGATGGTGAGGATCATCACCAGCCCGAGGAAGGCCACGATGGCGCGGATCTGGGATACCCTGGAGAAAAGCAGGAACACGAATATGCAGACGGCGACGAAGAGCGTCAGCAGGGCGAGCGTCGACGTGTCATCGAGGCGTGAAGCGGAGGCGTACACCAGAGACCGCGCGATGCCCAGTAGCTGCACGGACAAGTAGGGGACCGTGCCGGCTAGGATGAGGGAAATGACGCAGGTCTTCAGAAGGCCGCTGTCTCCGTATCTTCTGCAAACGAATCCGACCAGATCCGTCGCCGAGAGGCGCCTGGAGATCTTGATGATTCTCACGAGCAGAAAGGGCCACAGCAAGACGATGGCTGCCGGGCCCGCATAGAAGCCAAGGTAAGCCCAAGCCCCCAGCATGGCCTTTCCGTGCACGCCATAGAACGACCAAGTGGAGAAATAGCTGGCGGGAACGCACAGCCCCAGAGCGAGAGAGGGCAGCAGCCTGCCGGGAGCGCCCATGGTCGGGAGCCGCTTCCGCAGGGCGGGTCTGGCCCTGGATACCACGACGGTCACCACGAACAGGAAGGGCACCAGTGTGATCAGCCCAAGCACGATGGCGTGTATGTTGATGTGCATCATCCGGCATTCTTCCCCCGATTCGCGACAGTCCAGACGATGGCCCAGAGGAGACAGAAGGCGAACTGCCCTATCACAAACCAGGCGAACTTGGGCAGACCCCACCAGCCGAAGTCTCTCAAGAGGGAGGGCCGAAGCGCCGGGAGGAGGACCATCGCGCCAGTCGCCACGACGAACAGGAAGACGTAGAGATCGGGCTCAATGAAGGCACGAGGGCGATGTTCGTCACTTCCACGCATGCGCCTATCTCCCAACTACTGCAAAGCAGCGGGACCCACAATCTGCCCCTGAACGCCGGGAAGTGAAATCGCAGAAAAGTGTACTTGCCGGATCGGGCGGTGTCAAGCGTCTAAGTGCAAAAAGAATTTCACCGGGTATACAAGCAGGCGGGGGCCTCGGCAGCAGAGCAACCGCGGCGCCGACAGGAGTTGCGTCACGGCACTGATAGGAGAAGTAGACGATCTGTCCCGTTCGATTCCTCGGATAACCCGAATGCCTGGAAGTGCGGTTCCGAGGGAGCCACGGCCATCTGTCGTACCGAGGCGCTGATCTGGCGATTGTCACTGAATGCGTTGGAGGGCGGCTTGGGCCTGGTCGGTGACGTAGGCGCCGCGGAGGCCGGCGGCGAGTTTCTTCAACAGGCGGCGGGCGGCGGGGGAGGCGGTCAGCTCGAGCGTGCGGACGGCGGCCTCGATGCGGCGGAGCTCGGGCGTGGCGGGGGCGAGGTCGGCGGCGGCCTTGAGCAGGGGCCCGACGCGGCTGCGGGTCTCCTCCGGGGGCTCGGCGGCGAGCGTCTCGCGCAGGGCCGCGGCGGCGGCCTTGTGGAGCAGGTACAGCTCGGCCATTGCCTTCCGGCGGACGGCGTACTTCTTGCTGTCGAGATCGGCGACGCGTTGGCGGATCTCGGCCGGCGTGGCGGCGGCCGGGCGGAGGCGCCCTTCCAGCAGCGCGACGGCCTTCTCGCCATGGCGGAGCATCGCGCGGGCGGCGTGGTAGGCTCTCAGCGGGTCCTTGTCGGCCAGCGCGTCCCACAGCTTGGGGAGCTGGTCGGCCCGCGGGGCGGGTCCGGGCGGCGTGGCCGGCGCCGCGGCGGGCGGGGTCGGCGGGGCCATCGACGGCGACCACGGCTTCAGCAGGATCAGGACGCGCGGCGGGCGGACGTCGCCGCGGACGGTCACCTCGGCCCTGCCGGTGAAGCTCGGCCCGCGAACGCCCAGCCGAAAGCGCGCCTCCGGCGACTCCGGCTCGAACGCCTGCGCGGTGACCACGTACTCGCCGGGCGGGATGCGTGCCGTCGTGAACCGCCCGTCGCGCCCGCACGTCAGGGTGTCGAGGGTGGGCAGCATCCATTGCTTGACTCCCCGCTCGGCCGCCACGGAGGCGGGGAGCCTGACGCGCACGAAAGCGCCCGGCGCCTTCGTGGCCGGCAGGCCCAGCACCTCGCCGGCGATCGGCTGGCCCGTCTTGCGGACGAAGTCGATGCGGGTGGTCTTGCCGGCCTCGAGTATCGGGGAGCGGCGGTCGAGCATCCCGCCGACGCCCGCGTCGCCCAGGCGCAGCGGCTTGCTTCGGACCAGGTCGTACGGGCCGGGCGCGACGTTCTCGAGGATCACCTCGCCCTGGTTCGCCGCCACCGGGTTCTGGACGCTGCCCACCACGCTCTTCCAGCCGGGCATGTCCCACGTTTTCAGCTCGAGGCGGAAGGTCGCTTCCGGCAGGTCGCCGGGGATGTCGTAGCGCAGCACGAGCCGGGCCGGCGCGGGCAGCTTGACGGTGACGTCCCTGCCCGCCGCGGGCGCCGCGGTTCGCCAGACGTGCAGCGTCTTCGCCGAGACGACCAGCGAGGCCGGCCCCGATCCGGCGCCGGTCAGCGTGAACCGCCCGTCCTTGTCGGTCCGCGTGCGCGAGCCGGCGAATCGTACGGCCGCGTCGTCGGTGACGGTGAGCTTCTGGTGGGCGACGAGGAAGACGTCGGCCTTTGCCACGGCGGCGCCCTTGTGGTCCACGACGCGTCCGCGGATCGCCTCCCCCCGCCTCATGCGGACCACCAGGTTCTCCATCCTGACCGGCGGGACGAGGGGCTTGGGCGTGACCGTCTGGGGCAGGTACCCGGCGGCGAGCACGCGGAGCCACATGGGCCGCCCGGGCGTTCCGCTGCTTCCCAGGCGGAAGTTGCCGTCCCGTCGAGGCGACCCCGAGCTCGCGCGGCTCGCCCAGGCGTACTGGTTCGGATCGTCCGGCTTCGGCCGGCCGAACTGAAACGAGAACTGATGGATCGGCTCGCCCGTCCGGTCGTCCACGACGCGCCCGCTCAGGAAGATCTTCCCTTGCGCGGCGGCGGTCGCCGGCGCCGGCCGGCCCGGCAGCGCCACCGCCACCAGCGCCATCGCCGCCGCCCGGGCCGTCCACCACCGCTGCTTGCCCCGCCGAACGGCCGCGGGAATCCTTCGCTCCGCCGGATGCCTCGAAGGCGACGTGGTCATGCCCATGCTCCCAGCCCCCCGTGCCGGTCTCTACCAGCGTATTAGTGGCTCGGGGTGGGGCCGGGTTCCCCGCCATCGGCGGGAATCTCCAGGACCGCCGCGGGGGCAGACTACTTATCCCGGCCTCGGGGCTTCGCCTGTCGGCCGCAACCAAACGGCAACAAGAGGCTGACGCCGGCGCTGACGTCCCAGCCGCCTCAGGACGCCCCTTCGACCCGGCGGCTCGCCGCCTCCGTCCCTCCCTTCTTGCGAAGGGACGGAGCCAGCGATATGCCATGAAGAGCTTCGCGGCCGCGGCCGCAGGCTGGCAACCGTCGTGCCGCGAGCCGCCCTCGCAAACTCCTGCTCGCGGGGCCGCGCCCGGAACAGGGCCGGACGGCTGTTCGCACGTCGGCTTCGCGTCACGCCGGCCGCGAGCCTGCTCGTCTTGGCGACGGTCAAACCGCCGCTCGCCTGTTGAGCCATCAGACAGACGGACGGCCGTCTGATATTGCCGATTGGCCTGATGCGATAGATCCCGAGCGGAGCGAATCTTCTGCCGTCAAGGCCGGGAGACCTTCTCAGAAACAAAGGAACGTGATGTAAGCAGTGTAGAACGGGCCGCCCGAGTCCGCCGAGGGCTGGCGAACCTTCAGCACCTGGCCTCCTGCGGCGCTGTCCCGGCCTGGTTTCGCAAGGAAGCTCGAGAAGCCGTCGGCGTCAGCGACGGGAGCCCCTACAGCTTCCATCCCTTCCTGTACGGTGGGTTGATCTGCTCGTTGGCCTCGGAGCAGTTGGTGAAGCGGGCCTTCTCGGCGTCCCACTGAAGGGTCTGGCCGGGGAACCTGACGGCGATCACACCCAGCAGGGCCAACTCGGTGAGCCGGCCGCCGTAGTCGAAGCTCGAGCCGGCCGCCCGGCCCTTCCTGATGGCGTCGAGCCAGTCCCAGTGATGTCCCTTAACCCGCGGGATCGTCGGCTCGGGCGGCTTGTAGTCGCGCATGTTCCTCTCGGGGATGAGCCTCGCCCCGCCGGCCCCGTGCGAGCCGTGCGTGATCCCGCCGGTCTTGCCGATCAGGATCGCCCCGGTGGCGGGCACGTTGCGTTTCTCCTCGAGGCACGGCGGGTGGGGCATCGGCCACGTGCCGTCGTACCAGTAGAGCGTCACCGGCCCGCGCTTGCCCTTGGCGGGGAACTGGTAGGTCAGCTTCACCGCCGGCGGCCAGACCTGCGCGTGCTTCTTCGGGTCGTATCCCTTCGTCTCGGCCTTCACCGCCGTCGGCGCGTCGAGGTCCAGCGCCCAGAAGGCCGGGTCCACCACGTGGCAGATCCAGTCGCCAATCCGCCCCGTGCCGAACGGCATCCACGCCCGCCACCACGTGGGCACGTACATGGGATGGTACGCCTGCCGGCGGGCCGGCCCGAGCCAGAGATCCCAGTCCAGCTCCTTCGGGACGTCGTGCTTCTCTTTCAGGCGGTCGAGCTTGTCGACCGCGCTGTAGGCGCCGCCGAAGGCGTTGCAGGCGGCGTGGACCTCGGTGACCTCGCCGATCGCGCCGTCTCGGACCCACTCGCAGAGGCTGCGGATCCTGCCCGAGGAATGTCCCTGGTTGCCCACCTGCGTGACGGCCTTGGCGGCCCGGGCGGCCTTGCGGAGCTCGCGAATCTCGTGGATCGAGTGGGCCAGGGGCTTCTCGCAGTAGACGTGCTTGCCGCGTTTCAGCGCGGCCATGCAGGCGGCCGCGTGCGTGTGGTCGGGCGTGCCGACCACCACGGCGTCGATGCCCTCGTGCATCTCGTCGAGCATCTTGCGGAAGTCGACGAACCGCCTGGCCTTCGGGTACTTCTTGAACGTGCCCCCCGCCCGGCGCTCGTCGACGTCACAGAGCGCGACGATGTTCTCGCCGGCCACCGCGTTGACGTCGTGCGCGCCGCGCCCGCCGACGCCGATACCGGCGATGTTCAGCTTGTCGCTCGGCGCCGTCTTGCCCGGCCCGCCCAACACGTGACGGGGCACGATCGTCAGCACGGCCGCGCCCGTCCCGGCCCCACGCAGGAAACGCCTTCGACTGAGCCCTTTTCCGCTCGCCTTCATAGCTACTCTCCCATGCACACGACGGCGAAATGCCGACTGGGTATTGAACCGCGCAGCTCGCCCCGGAGGTCGCCCCCTACCTCCGCGCCGCCCGGAACACGACGCGATACCGCCGCTTCGGGTCGCACTTGCGGGGGTTGGGCACGAGGACGAAGTCATCCGTCACGAGCGGGGCCAGGTCGGCGCCCTCGATGATCTTCACGTCCCGGACACGATGCGGCAGCAGCTCGACGATCGGCCGCCCGCCGCGCTGCGAGCCGTTCGTGTTGATCGGCTCGAACGTCTTCTCGCCGAGCCGCGGCGTGATCTCGAACGTGTAGAGGCCGCCGTCGATCGTGAGCTTCTGCTCCCACGCGCGCCGGGCGGGCGCCATCTTCGCCGACCAGCCCGGGTCGCCGTAGAAGGCCACCACGTCGCGGTCGAACATCAACCCGCGCCCGTCGCCGCTCCGCAGGCCGGCGGCGCGGGCCTGGTCGGACAGCCTCGTCGACCCCGCCGGCCGGCCGGCCCGATCGGCCTCGGCGAGCTGCGGAAAGTACGTCTCGACCCGGTACAGCAGGGCCTGGTGGTTCGCGAAGAACGCCTCGGCCAGCGTGTGCCGCCCGGGCTGCTCCAGGAAGTAGTCCAGCATCCCCCACCCCCCGTAGCCGTACCACGTCGAGACCGTGTAGCCGACCATCTGGCAGACGCCCGCGCCGTTCAGCCACGCCAGCGCCATCGACTCGCGGTCCTTGACGTGGCCCATCAGGCAGTTGCCGACGGCCAGGTACACCTTCGCCCTGCTCGAGCGGATCGGGTGCTCCCGCCGCTTCGTGTCCAGCCCGTAGAGCTGCCCGCCCCGGCAGCGGAACTGCCCGTTGCGGTAGCGATAACCGATCTGCCAGTCCCGCTCGGTCGCGTGGCCGGACGTGACGAACAACTCCGCCTTGTACTCCGTCAGCGCCTCGGCCAGCGCCTTCGTCGTGTCGTCCGGGCCGCGAAGCCGCCTCGGCTTGCCGCCCTTCTCCTTCCGGACCATCCGGTTCTTCACCAGTTCGCAGTACCACACGCCCTCCTCGCAGAGCGACAGTTCGACGTTCGTCCCGGCCGCCACGCGCCGCACCACCAGCGGCTGGCGCACCTCGGCGATTCGCAGCGCACAGGCCGCGTCGTAGCCCGTCAGGATGCCCCAGATCGCATCGGTGTACGGATCGCCGTCGAGCTGCCGCGTCAGCCGGTGGACGCGGGCGACGAAGTCCCGCCCGGCCTCCTCCGGCCGCGCCACGAAGCAGACATGTCGCGGAAACTGCTCCCTCAGGGCCGCCAGCGACTCGTCGACCGACTTCTCGTAGACGATCGCCTTGCCCCGGTGCTTCTCCCTCAGCACGTTGACGACCTTCCGCCAGTCGGCGTTTTCCGAGGTGGCCTTCGAGACGACCACCGCGTACCCCCCGCCGGCGGCGGGCGCCCCGCTTGCCGCCGAGGCCGCTACACACACCGCAAACACGAGTTCTCGCATCATACTCCTCTTCCTGTTCTCGGGCCCATCCCGCGCATCGTCATCCTACGTCGACGGCGCACATTCTGGCAAGGCGGCCCCCGTTGCATCCGCCGGCCCCCGCAGGTACGCTTCATCCAGCGCCAGACCACGACCCGAACGCGCCGCCGTCACGAAAGAAAGGCCGACCATGACCCGACACGACAGTTCCGCCGGAGCCGCCTGCCGTCGCGGCCGCCGGGCCCTGACCCGCCGCCGTTTCCTCGGCGCCGCCGCGGCATCGGCGGCCGCGCCGTACTTCGTACCCGCCACCTCCCTCGGCCGCGCCGCACGCGAGGCGCCCAGCGAGCGCATCACGATGGGCTTCATCGGCGTCGGCGGGCGGGGCAGCGGGCACGTGGGGGCCCTGGCGGGCAACCGCGGGGCGCAGGTTCTGGCCGTCTGCGACGCGAACAAGCCCAAGGCCGACGCCAACAAGAAGAAGGTGGACAGCCGGTACGGCAACACCGACTGCACGAGCCACAGCGACTTTCGCGAGCTGCTGGGGCGAGACGAGATCGACGCCGTCGTCATCGCCTCGCCGGAGAACTGGCACGCCCTGCACGCCGCGGCGGCCGCCAAGGCCGGCAAGGACGTCTACTGCGAGAAGGCGCTCAGCCTGACCGTCAAGGAAGGCCGCGACCTCTGCCAGGCCGTCCGCCGCTACGGGCGGGTCTTCCAGGTCGGCACGCAGCAGCGAAGCGGGCGGAACTTCCGCTTCGCCTGCGAGCTGGCCCGCAACGGCTACCTCGGCAAGCTGAAGCGCGTCGAGGTCGGCGTGCCCGGCGGGCGGGAGCTGCCCGACGCCCCGCCGGCGCCCGTGCCGGACGGGCTGGACTACGACCTCTGGCTCGGCCCGGCCCCCTGGACGCCGTACAACAAGCTCAAGTGCACCTTCAACTGGTACTTCATCTTCGACTACTGCGCGGGGTGGATCCAGTCGTGGGGCGTGCACCACTGCGACATCGCCCTGTGGGGCGCGCCCGCGCTGAAGGAGACGACACTCGACGTGGAAGGGACGGCCACCTTCCCCACCAAGGGCATCGCCAACACGTCGATCACCTGGAACGTCCAGTACCGCACGCCGAGCGGGCTGGTCTTCAGCTTCACCGACAACCGCACGCACCCGCAGGGCTGCCGGTTCATCGGCGAGACCGGATGGGTGCACGTCAACCGCGGCGGGATCAAGTCCGAGCCGGCCTCCCTGCTGAAGGTCGCCATCCGCCCCGACGAGGAGCACCTCTACGAATCGGGCAACCACCACGGCAACTTCCTCGAGTGCATCCGGACGCGGCGGGACCCGGTCGCGCCCGTCGAGGCGGGGCACTTGGCCACGACGATCACGCTCGTCGGCGATATCGCCACCCGTCTCGGACGGAAGCTCAAGTGGGACTGGAAGGCCGAGCGGTTCGTCGGCGACGCCGAGGCCAACCGCATGCTCAGCCGACCCATGCGGTCGCCCTGGAGCATGTAGACGCACAGCTCGCCGCACTGCGATAACGGAGACGTGACCATGGAGATCCACCATCGAATAGGCGTTCTGCTGGTTCTGGCCTGCCTTCTGGCGGCGGCGCCGGCCGTCGCCGAGGACGCCGCGGCCGTTGACGGGGCGTTCGAGAAGCTCAGGCGGTTCGAATACGACCAGCCTCGCGAGCCGCTGCGGACGATCGAGATGTACGTGGCGCGTTCGACGAACGCCGCGGCGGACAAGCGTGCGGCGGCGGCGCGGCTGGCGGCGGTGCTGACGGACCCGAAGGCGACGGTCGCCGCGAAGCAGTTCGTCTGCGGGCAGCTCGCGCTGGTCGGGTCGGATCGGCACGTCGGGCTGCTGGTGAAGCTGCTGGGCGATGCGGAGCTGGGCGAGCGGGCGCGGTGGGCGCTGGCGGCCATGCCGTCGGAGGCGGCGGCGGGGGCGCTTCGCGACGCGATGAAGACGCGAACCGGCAAGGCGCTGATCGGCGTGGTCAACTCGATCGGGGACCGGCGCGACGGGGAGGCCGTGGCGGCGATCGCGAAGCTGCTGTCCGACAAGGACCCGCAGGTCGCCGAAGCGGCGGCGCGGGCGCTGGGGAAGATCGGCTCTGCCGAGGCGGCCGAGGCGCTGGCGAAGGCCGGCGGGCCCGGCGTTCGCGACGCGGAGCTCCGCTGTGCCGAGCGGCTCGTCTCCGACGGCAAGGCCGCCCTCGCCGAGGCGATCTACCGGAGCATTCACCTCGCCGGCGGGCCGATGCGGATTCGCGTGGCGTCCCTGGCGGGCTTGGTGACGGCCGGGGGGGCGAAGGCGACGCCGCAGGTGCTTGCCGCGATGGACTCGCGCCAGCCGGAGCTGCGCGCGACGGCGTTTCGCCTGGCGCGCCGGCTGCCGGGCGGCGAGGTGACGGCCGCCCTGGCGGCGAGACTGGACAAGCTGGACCCCGCGGGGCAGGCGCTGCTGATCGGCGTGTTGGCCGATCGGGGCGACCGGGCGGCGGCGGCCGCGGTGGGCAGGCGGATGGAAGCGGCCGACGGGCAGGTGGCCGTCGCGGCGGTGGCGGCGATGGCGAGGTTGGGCGACGCGGCGAGCGTGCCGAAGCTCGCGGAGCTGGCGGCGAAGGGGCCGGCCCACGTTCGCCCGCCGGCCCGGCGGAGCCTGGCCCGCCTGTCGGCCGACGGCGTGGACGAGGCGTTGCTGGCCGCCGCGGCCGCCGGCGAGGGAGCCGTTCGCGCCGAGGCCGTTGCCGCCCTGGCCGCCCGACGCGCCGACGGGGCCGAGCCCGCCCTGACGAAGCTGACCGGCGACGCCGACGAGGCCGTCCGCGCCGCGGCGCTGACCGGGCTGTCGGCGATGGGCACGGCGGCGTGCTATGAGACGGTCGTCGCGCTGCTGGTCTCCCCGGCGTCGCGCGGGACCGCGGCGGCGGCCGAGCGGACGGCGCTGGCCGTCGGCGGGCGGATCGACTCGCCCCGGAAGCGAGCGGCCCCCTTGCTGTCGGCGCTGGGCAAGGCCCCCGCCGGGTCGAAGCCGGCCCTGCTGTCGCTGCTGTCGGCCTGCGGGACGGGCGAGGCGCTGTCGGCCGTCCGCGGGGCGCTGGCGGCGAAGGAGGCGGCGGTGGCAGACGCGGCCGTGCGGGCCCTGTCGACCTGGCCGAACGTGGGGGCGGCCGACGAACTGCTGAAGATCGCGCAGGGGTCGGCCAGCCGGGTGCATCGCGCGTTGGCGCTGCGTGGGTACCTGCGGCTGGCGCGGACGGCGGGCGGCGGGGCGGACGGCCGGCTGGCGATGCTCGCGCGGGTTCGCGATATCGCCAAGAACGTGGCGGACAAGCGTCTGCTGCTGGGCGCGCTGTCGGACGTGGCCGACGCGGGGGCATTGGAGCTGGCGGTGTCGATGGCCGACGACGCGGCGGTCCGCATGGAGGCGGCGTTGGCGGCGTTGAAGATCGCCAAGGCGATCCTGCGAACGGACCGCCCGGCCGTGCGGGGCGCGATGGAGAAGCTGGCGGCGAAGGTCGACGACGCGAAGGTGCGGCAGCAGGCGAAGGCGTTGATCGCCCAGTCCCGCCGCCCGGCGCGGCGGGCCGCGGGCGGCACGAGCGTGGGGCTGGCGCCCGACAAGAAGCGATCCGACGCCACGAAGGCCGCCCTCGCCAAGAAGGCGCCCAGGGGCTATCGGCTGGCGTGCTACCTCGACTGCGGGCCCGACGACGCCGACGGCGCCGCCGGCGGGCCGACGCTGAAGAGCATCACCGGCGCGAAGTACTCCTGGGCCGCCGCCGGCCGGGCCGCGGAAACCCGCTTCGCCACCGTGCGCTTCGACGCCCGGGAGGTCCGCTTCGCCGCGGCCGGGCTGAGGCCGAAGCGGACCTACCTGCTGGGGCTGTCCTGGTGGGACTACGACCACAACACCCGGGTGCAGTCCGTCCGGGCCTCGGCGGGCCGGCCGGAACGCACGGTCGTCCTGCTGAAGGCCACCAAGCTGCCCTCGGGCCCCGCCGGACAGAAGCCCGCCGAGCACACGCTGCCGATCCCCCGCGCCCTGACGGCCGCCGGGGCGGTCCGGATCGCCGTCCGCAACGAGGCCACGCCCAACGTGGTGGTCAGCGAGATATGGCTCTGGGAGAGCCTCGCCGACGCCGAAGGCCCCGCGCAGCCGCTTGCGGCTTCGCGAGTCGTTCCGAACAAACGCCCGGACAAGCCCCGACTGACCCCCGCCCCCTTCCGCCCGGACAAGAAGGGGCAGGTCCGCGTCCTGATCGTCACGGGCGACGACTACCCGGGCCACAAGTGGAAGCAGACGACCCCCGTCCTGGCCGCCGCCCTTGACGGCGACCGGCGACTGGCGATCGACGTCGTCGAGACACCCGACTACCTCCGTTCGCCGAAGCTGGGCGACTACGACGTGCTCGTGATGCACTGGATGAACTGGGAGAAGCCCGACCCGGGCACGACGGCGCGGGAGAACCTCCGCCGCTACGTCAACGAGGGCGGCGGGCTCGTCTTCGTCCACTTCGCCTGCGGGGCCTTCCAGGGCTGGGACGGGTTCGCCGGGATCGCCGGGAGGGCGTGGAACCCGAAACTCCGCGGGCACGATCCGAGAGGGCGGTTCCGCGTCAACATCGTCGACCCCGAACACCCCATCACGAAGGGCATGAAGGCCTTCGACACCGACGACGAGTTGTACACGTGCCTGGCCGGCGAGGCGAAGATCCACGTCCTCGCCGCCGCCACGTCGAAGGTAGACAAGAAGGACTACGCCATGGCCTTCGTGCTGACCGTCGGCAAGGGGCGCGTGTTCCATTGCCCGCTCGGCCACGACGTCAAGGCCTTCGTCGCGCCGGCAGTGCGCGAGCTGTTCCGGCGCGGGACGGCCTGGGCTGCCGGCCTGCCGGCCGTGGGCGCCAAACGGTAGAGATTCACCGCAGAGGCTTACAGGGCCCAGAGGGAGAACTGTCATGAAGATCGGATTCCACACCGACGCGTTCAACTCGTCCTATTTCAACTTCGAGGCCTGCCTCGAGTGGGCGCAGAGAAACGGCGTCCACCACATCGAGTGCGGGCTGATCGACGGCGTGAGCTGGATTCACGGCCTCGGTTACCAGCCGCACGTGGCGCTGTACGAGGACCCAGTGTTGCTCCGGCGGAAGATGGCGGGCTACGGCGTGGAGTTCAGCCAGGTGGACGCGGCCTATCCGCTGTCGGGCACGGACGGCCCGGTCCGCGGCGTGCCGTACGTGCTGAAGAGCATCCAGTGGGCGCACCTCGCCGGCTGCCCTCGCGTGGCGACGACGGACGGGCTGCACCAGCCCGAAGGCCTCGACGACGCCGGCGCGATGGATCTGATGAAGCGCAGCTACGGGCAGATCATCGAGGTCGCCGAGGCCCACGAGATGATCGTGAACATCGAGGTGCACGGGTACTTCACGACGGACCCGGACCGGATGGCCCAGATGCTCGCCTTCTGCGACAGCCCGCGGCTGCGGATGAACCTGGACACGGGCAACACGTTCATCGCCGGGCGGGACCCGGTGGCGTTCTGCCGGCGGTTTGTCGACCGCGTCGATCACGTGCACGTCAAGGACGTTTCGGAGTCGCTGGCCGCCGCGGCGCGAGGCGAGCAGACGGGCATCGCCGTCAGCCAGTCGGCCATCGGCGACGGCGTCAACGCCGACAACATCCGCCAGTGCCTCGAGATCCTCCGCGACAGCGGCTTCGACGGCGTGCTCAGCATGGAATGCGAAGGCCAGGGCGGGCCGATGATCGAAAAGTCCCTCGCCTGGCTCCGCGCGACGCTCGAGGAACTGAACATCCCCATCGAAACATAGCGAAAACGGGGACTTGCTCCGCAGCGCAGGTGCCTGTCCCCTTTTTCGCCGCCCGGCAGCGGGGCTACCCGACATCCAGCCACGGAAAAGTAGCCTGTCCCCTTTTCCGGGGAGACACCGATGGATCACGAACGGTTCCGCGAGCGGATCCTCGCCCTGCCGGTCTGGGACACGCACAACCATCTGGACGGGTCGAAGCGGCTTTGCGCGCAGGGGGTCTGGGATATCGCGAACTACTTCTGGTTCCGCCGCGAACTGCGGGGTGCGGGCTATCCGGACGAGGCCGACAGGATGCCCGAGGCCCGGCGGGCGGAGGCGCTGGCGAGGGCGATGGACGTCGCGAGCAACACCGCCTGGTGCCGGGCCGTGCGGCGGACGATGAAGGACTTGTGGGACGCCGAGATCGCGTCCGCCGCCGGGGTGCTGGCGGCGAACGAGAAGATCCGGGCCACCGCGCGACGCGCCGGTTGGGCCGAAGAGGTCTGCAAGCGAATGAACATGGCCCGGCTGACGGTCAGCCGCGTCTCGGACAACGGGCTGCACGAAATCCGCGATCGGCTGTACGTCATGAGCGGCTATCGGCCGCCGGAGGCCGAGGCGATCCTCTCCACGCCCGACCAGAAGGCGGCGGCGCGGCGGGCGGCCGAGACAATCGCCGAGGACGTCTCGGCGCTGTTCGACGAGGGCGTCCGGGTGTTTCGGCTGACCCCGCCGACGGGCACGGCCGTGCCGGAGCTGAAGGCGGCGGGCAACACGCCCGAGGACGTCACCGAGTACTTGGCGCACGCCCTGCTGGCCGCCGTGGACAAGCGGGGCGGGCACGTGCAGGTCTTCCTGGGCATGGTTGCGGCAACGAGGGGTTACCGGCCGCGGACGAAAGCCCACGGCCATCACGCGCTGAACGACCCCGGCCGGGTCGCGGCGATGCACGATCTGTTCGACATGTACTGCGGCTGCACGTTCGAGATCCTCAACGCCGCCCAGCTCAGCTCGATGGACATCGTCAATGCGGCACGGATCTACACGAACGTCTACCCGGGCGGGCTGTGGTGGTTCTCGTTCCGCCCCAGCGTCTACCGCGAGAACATGCAGTACCGTCTTGAGGCCCTGCCCGCCTCGCGCTGCACGCTGCTGGCCTCCGACGCGCGGTGCATCGAGTGGTGCTACTGCAAGACGATGCTCGTCAAGCGCCTGCTGGCCGACTTCCTCGCCGACCAGCTTCGCCGCGGCCGGCTCGACGAGGCGATCGCCCTCCACGTCGGACGCCAGTGGCTGCACGAGACGGCCCGACGTGTGTGCCTGGGCGAAGAAAGCCGGCCTGCTACTTCTTCCCGGTGACCGGGCGCTTCTTGTACACGCGGACGTAGTCGAACTCCGCGCTGTCGGGCAGCTTCGCCTTGCTGATCTCGCCGGCCCACTTGCCGACCTCGAGGCTCAGGATGATGTACTGGGGCGTGCCCGAGACGGCCTTGTCCGTCCGCCAGGTGGCCTTGCCGTCGACGTAGAAGACGTACGCGTCGGCCGTCCAGTCCAGCCCGATCGTGTGCCAACCCTTGCTGAGGCCCTTGGCGTCGACGAGCTTCCCGGCCGACTTGTGGTCCTTGCCGTAGCCGTCCCAGTGCAGCGTGTGCTGGACCTTGTCCCCCTTCCGCGCGAGGTACTCGAAGATGTCGATCTCCGTGCCCGAGAGCTTCGTGTCGCCGATGACCTTGCCCAGCTTCGGCGACTGGAGCCAAAACGCCGACCAGTGCCCGACCTGCCTCTGGAGCCGGAAGCGGCACTCGTAGTAGCCGAAGGCCCGTTCGAACTTGCCCTGCGTGCCGATCATCCCCGTGTGGTACTTCTCGCCGACCTTCGTGGTGGTGATGACGAGGTGGCCCTTCCCGTCCAGCCGCACCGCCTCCTTGACGTTCACCCCGTCCTTGCGGGGCCCCAGGCCCCGATAGCTCCACTTCTTCAGATCCAGCTTCTCCCCGTCGAACTCGTCGTGCCAGACGAGGTTCTCGTCCGCCGGCCGGGTCGTCGGGCCGGGCTTCTTCGCGGGGGCCTCGGCCGCACCGATCGACACCGTTACAAACCCCAACGTCAGCAGCAGCGCGGAAATCCGTCGCATGGCATCTCTCCTTGTCTCAACGAGGATTCTAACACCGCGCCGAAGGCGTTGGCACGGGATCTCCCCGCCGATGGGGGAGGGAGGCGCGCGGACGGCTTGCCGTTTGGCGCCGTGGTCGGCTACGGCTCGACCAGCGCCCGCGGCCGAGCGACGGACTTGCAGAACTCCGCCTCGGCCGCCTCGCGGGCAGCGCCCTGCGCGGGGGCCGCGTCGAGGAAGAGCACCAGGTCCAACTGCCGGTTCGCGTCCGCCCGTTCGGCGAGGTACTTGCGGGCGATCTCGTTGGCCGGGAGCGTGTTTCGCCCGAGCACGCGTTTCATCTTGAAGTCGAGCAGTCCCTCGTAGGCCAGGTACACCAACTGCGTGCAGACGACCTTGTCGCGGTCGTCGAAGTCGAAGTTGAAGTCGTACGGCTTGCCGACGTGCTCGAAGGCGCGGGCGATGGCCGTGGCGATCTGCTGCTCGCCCAGCCGCGGACGCAGGACGGCCACGTAATCCGCGTGCATCGAGTGCGTCAGCGAGTTGAAGACCACGCCCTCGCTGACGGCCTCGATGACCGTGTGGGGACGCTGGTCGGAGGCCGACACCAGGTACGCCGCCACGTGCCGCCGCACCGACGGATGGTCCGCGACGCCCAGCCGCTGAAGGTCCTTCAGCCCGCCGACGTACAGCGCCGAGTGCGGCCAGAAGCCCGGCAGGAACGGGTTGGAGAGGAACCAGTTCCTTCGCTCGAGGAGGATATCGCCCGGCCGCAGACGCGGCTGGAGCCGCTCGATCTGCTCGACGGTGATGAACGGGGGGCGGCTGACGATCCGCGTGTCGCCCAGATACTCCGCGACGCGGGCCTGGATGCGGTACTTGTCCTTGCCGAGTTGTCGGCCCACGTCCTTCCCGGCCGAACGGACCAGGGCGTTGGGGTCGCCATCGACCTCGCCGCTTCGGCCGGCCGTCGCCCGCCCGAGGTAAAACGCCGCGACGGCGACGACCAGGTGCGAGGCGACCACGCCGGCGGAGGCGAAGCGCTTGCTCATCGCCCCCGGGCGCGAGAGGCGGAGCATGCGGCGGAGGACGATGTAGATCGTGCCGACCACCGTGCCCGTCGCCGGGACCGCGCCGACCCAAAGGTACGCTCGGGAGATGTTCGCCAGCATGTCCTCCCGCAGTCCGACCCAGAGGATCATCAGCCCGGCCCAGAGGGCGCAGAAGAACGTCACCAGCTCGGCGACGCCCCCCCGCCGCGCCGCGGCCGCCCGGAGGAGAATCAGGTGCGTGACGAACACCGAGGGCACCATGGAGACCCACCAGATCCGCCAGACCAGCGGGGAGCTCTTCCAGTCCGTCCAGACGAGGATCAGGAAGCTGACCTGTGAGACGAGGATCACCGACACGCCGAGCGCGAGCAGGCCCCGGCCGCCCGCCTCCGCCGACCGCCGCTTCGCGCGGAGCTGAACCTGCATCAGCAGCGAGCCGAACAGGAGGGCGAGGAACGTCAGCAGCAACTGCGCCAACGCGCCGCTCAGCGACTGGACGATCGCCGCGATCAGCAGCATCAGCACCGCGGCGACCAGCGAGACGGCCATCACCAGCAGCAGGAGATCCACCAGCAGTGACTTGTCGTATCGTCGTGCCATGCCACCCGTCACCTGCGGCCGAGGAATCGCCTGGGAGAGATGACCTCAGGGGGCAGTCTATGGCGGGCAGTGGGGGGGAGGCAACGCTTTTCGGGCGTCGCCGGCAAGGCGGGGGGGGAGCGGGGGGCTCGGCAGAGACGGAGGAGAAACAGAAAAAGGCCGATTTACGACGGTTTGGGCTTGACGGGCCCGGGCGGGCAGGATACCAGCGTACTCACGCCGCCGGCCATGCCAGCGAGGCCCAGCGGGGGCCCGCGGGGCGCCGGACGAGTGGCAGGCGCTGTGTCCGCCAGGAGGCGCATACATGTCGGTCCAGGTCACCGAGCTGTCCTTTCTCGACCACCTCGCCAAGAAATACGGCCTGCCCGTTCCCGAGCATCTGGGCGCCAACGCCTCGCGCGCGGAGATCCGCGACGCGATCCAGCGATGGGGGGGCAAGGCCGTCGTCAAGCCGGACATCCTCAGCGGCAAACGCGGCAAGGCGGGGACGGTCACCATCGTCGAGGACGCCATGGAGGCGGCCCGCGCGCTGCGGGGGGCCGCCACGGCGCAGGTCGGCGATCACGGGGCGCGGACGGCCTACCTCGTCCAGTACATCCCCGCCGAGATGGAGGTCTACACCGCGATCATGTACGACTCGCGGCTGCTCGCCCCGTCGCTGACGATCTCGCTGAAGGGCGGGATGGACATCGAGGCCGTCGACGAGGCCGACAAGCGGACGATCGGCCTGGACGTCTTCAAGGGCCTCGACGCCTACCAGGCCTCGGCGATGCTCGAGGAGCTGAACTGCCCGAAGTCGCTCAACAGCCTGCTCAGCCGGACGTTCGTCAGCTTCTGGGACCTGTTCATCGCCACCGGGATGTGGCTGGCGGAGATCAACCCCTGGCGGATCACGCCGGACGGGAAGGTCTACGCGTGCGACTTCAAGGGGATGGTCGACGAGACGAACTACCGCTACAGCGAGGAGAACGTCCCGGTCCCCGAGTACCCCGCCGAGCGAAGCGACTTCGAGGAGGAGATGGCCGAGTGGAACGCCGCCAGCCATCGCGGGCAGGCGTACGTGGCCGACCTGGGGGGCAGGAAGATCCTGCCGATGCTCTTCGGGGGCGGGGCGAGCACGATCATCGTCGAGACGCTGGGGGAGTACGGGGGCGACCCGATGTTCCTGTCGGACTTCGGGGGCAACCCGCCGTACGAGCGGATGCTCGGGACGGCGAGGCGGTGCTTCGAGCACAACCTCGCCGACGCCTCGCTGCTGCTGATCCTCGGGGGCAAGGCGAACAACACGCGAATCGACGAGACGTTCCAGGCCATCGCCGACGCGCTGCGCGAGTACGTCGAACGCCACGGGCCGGTCAACATCCCCGTCATCGTCGGGCGCGGCGGGCCGAGGATGGTGCTGGGGTTCCTCGCCCTGAGGAAGGCCCTGGAGGACCTGAAGATACCCTATCTGATCTTCGGCCCGGACACGCCGCTGACGCTGGTGGCCGAACACGCCGCCCGGCTGGCCAACGGCCTCCAGACCGTGGGAGGAAACGGACAATGAGGGCCAAAACACTCAGCGATCTGCTCCGCAAAGGCGACCGGGTGGCGGTCAGCAACATCACCGGGCGGGAGGCCTCGCGGACCAGTGTGGTCAGTCAGGCGTACGCCAACAACATCGTCGGCGGTTGGGCGCTGGGCAAGGGCGGGCAGAAAATCGAGTGCCCGCATAGCGACGACATCCCCGTCTTCGCCGACTGCCCCCGGATGCGCAAGCAGCTCCCGCCGGATCGCCAGCCGAACAAGTTCATCGTCTACTCGCCCCCGACGGCCGTCTACGGCGAGGTCAAGGAGATCCTCGATTCCGGAACCGACGGCGTCGAGACGATCTACATCATCACCGAGCACGTCTCGATCGAGGTATCGGCGAAGATCCACAACCTGGCGAACGAGGCCGGCGCCGACGTGATCGGGTGCAACACGCTGGGGATGATCAACACCCGCGAGCACGTCCGCGTCGGCGCCGTCGGCGGCGAGGAGCCCGAGGAAAGCTTCAAGCCCGGCGGCGTGACGATCGTGTCCAACTCGGGCAACATGGTCAACACGATCGCCTCGTACCTCCTGACGGCCGGGTTCGGCACGTCGTTCGGCATCTCCACCGGAAAGGACATGCTCCTGCTGACGCCGACGGCCGACCTGCTGCGCCTGGCCGAGCGAGACGACAGCACGCGGCTCGTGGTGCTCTACGTCGAGCCGGGCGGGCTCTACGAGCGGGACGTCATCGAGCTGGCGCGGTCGGGGCAGTTCACCAAGCCGATCATCGCCTACGTCGTCGGGCGGGCGCTGGAGGGGCGGGACGTGGCGCTCGGGCACGCCGGGTCCGTCGTCGCCGGCGGGGGCACGTCGGCGAGTGCGAAGGCCCGCGCGTTCGACGAGTACTTCGGCATCGATCCGTTCGACCCCGATCGGCGCATCCGGCGGACGGATCAGCGGGACGAGGCGCTGCGCCGCGGCGTCCGGGTCCGCAGCCTGCACCACATCCCCGCCGCGGCGCGGCGGATCTTCCGCGCGCTGGGCCTGCCGAGAGACATGCCCGTGCGCCGGCGGCTCGCCCTGAACCCGTGGTTCGTCAACCTGCGCGACCTGTCCCGGCGGCTGCCCTCGCGCCTGATCCCCTCGCCGGGCAAGATCCCCGAGCCGTGGGGGCGGCAGTTCAAGACGCTGATCCGCTCGGAGTTCGGCAGCCAGCCGACCCGGCGGTCCATGCGCAACCGGTCGTTCGCCTCCAGCAACGAGGGCAGCGTACCCCGCATCTACGGGCTCAGCGTCGTCGACCTGATGCCGAAACGGTCCTTCGTCGAGGTGCTGATGCTCTACCTGACCGGACACGAGCCGCGCCACGCCTTCGAGCCGAGGCTCGTGGAGATGTGCCTGACCGCCTCGTTGACCAACGGGCCGGGCACGATCTCCGCCCAGGGCGCGAAGCTGTCGGCCTCGGCCGGCAACGCGCCGAACACGGCGATGATCGCGACGCTGGCGACGGTGGGCGAGGACCACGGGGGCAACGGGCGGCGGGCGGTGAAGTTCCTGGCCAGGCAGTTCCGCGACACGCCGCTGTCGGACCCGTACGCCGCCGAGCACGGCCTGGACCTTGCGGAGATGGCGATGGAGTTCGCCAAGCAGTTTAGGAAGACGAAGGCCGCCGCGAAGGAGTCGGGCGTGGAGTACGAGCGGATCCCGTGCCTCGGCCATCCCGTGTTCAACACCGAGCCGGTCAACTACGACCCCCGCGAGCGGGCCCTCAGCGCATACATGCGGCAGGAGGGCATCCACAACGTCTTCCTGGACTTCTACCACGAGCTGGCCGCCGCCCTCCGCGAGGTGGGCGTCGCCACGAAGGTCTGGGCGGTCAACCTCGACGCCGCCATCGCGTCGGTCTGGCTGGCCATCACCTGGCAGGACCTGCGAGAGGGGAACATGACATACGATCGGGCGGCGGACCTGGCGTTCCTCGGCTTCGCCCTCGGCCGCGCCGCCGGCGGGGCCGCCGAGTACCTCGACCACCGCGACCACGGCACGCCGATGGATGCCCGCATCCCCGTCAGCGAATGCGGCGCCCTCACCCCGCCCCGGGAGCCGGCCCCGCCGGCCGGTGTGCAGGAAGGGCAGGAGGAGTAACCGCAGAGGTCGCGGCGCGGCCGTCACCCGCAGCCGAACGTCAGATGTCGTATTCGGAATGTGAAATGGCGGACACAGCCCGCACGGCAGCGCTCATGTGACGTTGCGCCACGCCAATCAGCGATGCGCGGCGCCGAGCGCGAGCCGCGGCAGGGGAAGACCGATGGGCCGCCGCCCAATTCGGGCGAACAGAGATTGAAAACAGGGACAGTCACCTGTTTCTTTCCTGGGGAATAGGTGACTGTCCCTGTTTTATGATGCTCTTCTTTTCAGCGTTCTATGCGTTCTCTGCGTTCTATGCGATGGGAGGAAGACCCCAATTGCTCCTCTCCGCCGGCGTGCCCGTCGCCTGCCGCTTGTCGGCCGCGCGCGACGTAAGTGCGTCTTGGCGACTGGGCACCCGATGGTGTGCCTCGGCGGAAGGCACACAACCAGGTGCACAATCCTTGTTGTTGAAGGCAAGAGAGTTAAGTGGTGATTTTGTGGTCTTGCTTTTTCTCGCGAAACGGTAGGGAAGCACACCATCAGACGCGGCGGGCAGAATGGACTTACGTCGCGCCGCGGCGAGCGGCGCAGCAGGCGGCCGACAGGCTCGGCCGGCGAAACGGGCGAACCCAACCTTGTCAGGCGGGGTTTCAGTGCTAGAATCGACCCGACCGGCCCGCAGCGGCCGGACCTCGAGCGAAATCCACCAGACGGAGAGGACCTTTATGAAGCGCAGCAAGGCGAAGCGAATCGTCACACGACGCGGATTCCTGAGATCGGCCGCCGCGGCGGTGGCGGCGCCGTACGTGATCACGTCCGAGGCGTTGGGCGGTGCGGGCACGCCGGCGGCCAGCGACCGGATCACGATGGGCGGGATCGGAATGGGCGGCCGCGGGCGCGGCGACCTGAACGGCTTCATGGGCCACAGGGAGGTGAAGGTCCTGGCCGTCTGCGACGTGAAGAAGGGCCACCTCGACGCGTGCAAGAACCAGGTGAACAAGCGGTACGGCAACAGCGACTGCCAGGGCTACACGGACATGCGCGAGCTGCTGGACCGGGGCGATCTGGACGCGGTGCTGGTCGCCACGCCGGACCACTGGCACGCGATCGCCTGCATCGAGGCGTGCAGGCGCGGCATCGACGTGTTCTGCGAGAAGCCGCTGACGCTGACGATCGGCGAGGGCCGGCAGATGGTCGAGGCGGCCCGCACATACGGATGCGTCGTCTCCAGCGGCAGCCAGCGGGTGATGGGCGACTACGGCCGGCATGCGCAATACGTCGCCAGCGGCGCGATCGGTCGGATCACGGAGTGCTGGGTGAACGTCGGCGGCCCGTCGCGCCGGTGCGACCTGCCGGGCCAGCCCGTGCCGGAGGACGTGGCGTGGGACCTGTGGCTGGGCCCGGCCCCCTGGGCGCCGTACCATCCGCACCGCTGCGGCGGGGCCTACGGTCTGGGGGGCAAGGGGTGGCGGACGTGGTACGACTACTCCGGCGGGATGATGACCGACTGGGGCGGGCACAAGTTCGGCGGGGCGATGTACGCGATGCAGTTGGACGAGACCGGGCCGGTCGAGGTCATCCCGCCCGATGGCAAGGACGTCAAGCTGCTGACGTACGTCTTCGCCAACGGCATCCGCATGTATCACGGCGGGGGCGGGAACATCAGGTACAAGGGCACCGACGGCGAGTCGAGGGGCGGGGGCAACCAGACCGAGCCGGACCCGCTCCGCCGCTACAAGGGCCGGGGCGGGCTGCCGGGCGATTTCCTTCACTGCGTCAAGACGCGAGAGAAGTGCTTCCGCGACTTCGAGTACGCCCACCGCGTGGCGACCGTCTGCCACCTCGGCAACATCGCGTACATCCTCAAGAGACCGCTCAAGTGGGACCCCGACTCCGAGCAGTTCGTCGGCGACGCCGAGGCCAACCGAATGGTCGTCCGCACCCGGCGCGAGCCCTGGCGGGTCTGAACGACGGATCATTGCGGCCATGGGAGCGGCACCGAGGACCAGACGGGAGTTTCTCCGGACCGCGGCGGTCACCGCCGGCGCGACGGCGGCAGCCCCGGCCGCCCTGACCAAGCCCGCCAAACGCCGGCCGAACATCCTGTTCTTCTTCACCGACGACCAGCGAGCCGACACGATCCACGCGTTGGGCAACGACACCATCATCACGCCGAACCTGGATCGGCTGGCCCGCGGCGGCTTCGCCTTCGACAACACCTACTGCCTCGGCGCCAACTGCGGGGCGGTCTGCCTTCCCAGCCGCAACATGCTGCTCAGCGGGAGGGCGTACTTCCGCTTCACCGGGAGCGTCGGCCGGCGAAAGAGGATGTACGCCTCGCCCGACAAGCCGAACCTCGCCGACGCCCTGAAGGCCGCCGGGTACGAGACGTACCACCACGGCAAGAGCGGGAACACGGCCAGGCTGATCCACAAGCGGTTCGATCACACCAAGTACGTCGAACATCACAACAAGCTCAAGAACGGCGAGCCGGGCAAGGTGGTCGTCGACGACGCGATCGCGTTCCTGAAGTCCCGCAAGCGCCACAGGCCGTTCTTCCTCTACCTCGCGATCTCCGAACCGCACGACCTGCGGATCCCCGCGAAGAAGTACCTCGATCCGTACCGCCGCGAGGACGTCCCCCTCCCGCCCAACTACATGCCGCGGCATCCGTTCGACAACGGCGAGATGGTCATCCGCGACGAGAAGCTCGAGGCCTGGCCGAGAACCAAAGCCGCCGTCCGCCGCCACCTGCACGAGTACTACGGCATGATCACCGGGCTGGATCATCATTTCGGCCGGCTGGTGCGGACGCTGCGCGAGCTCGGCCAGTACGACGAGACGATCATCATCTTCTCCTCCGACAACGGGCTGGCGGTGGGCAGCCACGGCCTGATGGGCAAGCAGTCGGTCTACGAGCACTCGGCGAAGGTCCCGCTGGTGCTGGCGGGCCCCGGCGTGCCGAAGGGCCGGTCCGCCGCGCTGGCCTATCTGATGGACATCTTCCCCACGGTCTGCGAGCTGATCGGCGCGCCCGTGCCCGAGGGCCTGGACGGGCGAAGCCTCGCCCCCGTGATCCGAGGCGAGGCGCCCGGCGTGCGCGAGACGCTGTTCTCGTCCTACCGCGCCTCTCAGCGGTCCGTGCGCAACGCCCGATGGAAGCTCATCCGCTACCCGCTGATCCATCGCACGCAGCTGTTCGACCTCCAGGCCGACCCGCACGAGACCCGCGACCTTTCCGGGCGGCCCGAACACGCTGAACGGATCGCCGGACTGACCGCCGAGCTGCGACGGTGGCAGAAGGACCTCGGCGACACCCAGCCCCTCACCGCGCCGAAGCGACTCCCGGCCGAGTGGTCACCACCCGAGGCGCGGCAGAAGCCCAGGAAGTGACGCCCGAGCGATGAACTGAGAATCGGTGCGTCCCGCCGTCACTCGCTCTTGTCGAAGACGGCCTGGGCGGCGTTGGCGATATCCTGGGCGGACAGGCCCACCAGCTTGAGCGTCTCCTCGGGGGTCTTCGCGCTCTTGGGGATGCTCTGGACGGCCAGGCTGGTGACCATCACGCCGTAGTCGCTCTTGGCCGCGGCGGCGGTGATCTCGTCGGCGATGCCCCCGAGGTAGTTGTCCTCGACGACGAGGATCTGCCCGCGGCAGTCGTCGCCGATGCGGAGGATCTCGTCGGTGTCCAGGGGCATCGAGTAGGCGTCGATGAGGCTGGCCGACAGCCCGGCGGTCTCGTCCAGCAGCGCCACGGCCTGCTTGGCCACGTGCACCATGTAGCCGCTGGCGACGATGGCGAGGTCCTCCCCGTCGATCAGGTGCTTGTAGCCGCCGACCTGGAAGATCTCGCTCTGATCGTAGATGAACTCGACGTCCGGGCGATGCGTCCGCATGTAGCAGATGCCGTCGAGGTTGGCCATCAGCTCGGTCAGCTTGAACGCGCTGATCGCGTCGGAGGGCAGGAAGACCCGGGCGGCCGGCTGGCCGTCCACGCGCTTGGACCGCGCGAAGGCCCGCAGGAACGCCAGGTCGGGCAGGCCCATCTGGCTGGGCCCGTCGGCGGCCAGCGAGACCCCCGCGTGCGAGCCGCACAGCTTCACGTTCGCGTTGGTGATGACCGCCATCTCCAACTGGTCGTACGCGCGGACGAGGAACTTCGCGAAGCTGGAGACGAACGGCACGTGCCCCGTCGCCGCCAGACCCACCGCGGCGGAGACCATGTTCTGCTCGGCGATCCGGGCCTCGAAGTACCTCTCGGGGTGCTTCTTCGCGAAGAAGTCGGCGAAGGTGGAGTTCTTCACGTCCCCGTCGAACGCCACGATGCGCGAGTCGGCCCCGAGGGCCGCCAACGCCGCGCCGTACGCCCGCCGCGTGGCCAGCTTCCTCGACTCCAGCGCCCCGTCGAGCCCGACGGCCTTCAGCGCCTCGTCGAAAGCGCCGGCCGAAACCGGCGCGGTCACCGGGGGCGACTCCAGCCGGCTCGGCGCCTGCAACGCCACCGCCGGCGCGTCCTCCATCTCCGCGACGCCCAGCTCGGCGGCCTTCGCGTCGAGCTCGGCGTCGGCCTGCTCGAGCTGCTCGGCCTTGAGGGGCTTGCCGTGGTAGGTGTGCTTCTGGAGCTCGGCGACGCCCCAGCCCTTGACGGTCCTGGCGATGATGGCCAGGGGCTTCTCGCCCACCTCGGCGGTCAGGGCCTCGAAGACCTCGTCCCAGTTGTGCCCGTCGATGGTCTTCACGTCGAAGCCGAACGCCTCGAGCTTCTTCGCCAGCGCGTCGGGCGACTGCTGGGGCGAGACGTAGTCGCTCTGCGCCTGCCCGTTGCAGTTGAAGACGGTCCGCACGGCGGTCAGCTTGTGGTCGATGATGAAGTCGAGCGCCTCCCAGATCTGCCCTTCGCGGCTCTCGCCGTCGCCGCAGATGCAGTAGACCGTCCGTCCCGTCTCGTCCAGCCTGGCCGCACAGGCCAGACCGGCCGCGATCGACAGCCCCTGCCCCAGCGAACCGGTCGCCGCGTCGAAGAACGGAAAGCCGACCGCGGGGTTCGGGTGCCCGTCCAGAACGCTGTCGGCCGCCCGAAGCGTCAGGGCGTCCTCGAACCGCAGCAGGCTCGGCTCGGCCGCGTCGCCCACCACGCCGCCGAGGTCGCAGTAGGCCGCGTAGATGACCGGCACGGCGTGGCCCTCGGACAGGACCAGCCGGTCGGCCGCCCGGTTCCACGGGTCCCGCGGATCGTACTTCATCACGCGGTACATCAGCGCGGTGGTGATGTGCACCAGCGACAGCGCGCTGGACGGATGCCCGCTGCCGGCCTCCGTGCACATCCGCACGATCTGCTTGCTCAGCTTGATGACCTTGCGGTCCAGCTCCTTGTATTCTGCCATGACGTTCTCCACGTTCCGTTTGCTTGCAGTGACGGCGAGGCCCAGCCCCGCAGATCAAACCGTGTGAATCGCATAACTTACCCTACGCTCGGAGCGAACGCAATACATTTGGGGGCACGAAAACGGCTTCCGGCGCGATCGGCACAGCGCGACGCGATCGCCAAACTGCAACCACAAAGGCCATCGAGCCGACGGCGTGGCCCCGGGGCTGAGAGGCGACCGAGAGACCCGAGGAAGCCCTCCTTCGATCCCGGCGGCGAGGTGCGACAAGGGCTTCGCAAGACCGGGCCATTGGGTAGCGACCCCTTTCTTACCGGAGGCCTGTCAGGGCCCCGTCGCCGCGGCGCCCTTCGCGAGGTCGCAGGCGTGGCGTTTGAGGTTGTGGATCAGGCGGGAGACGCCGAGGCGGTCGCGGTCGATGGGCAGGGAGATCAGCACGGCGGCGCCCTTGCCGAATCGCGTCAGGCTGACGAAGCAGCCGGTGCGGCGGCCCTGGCGGACGCGAAGGACGTTCACGTAGGAGCCGCGGGCCTCGGTGCTCAGCCCGTAACAGGGCACACCGAGCGTGTAGAGCCCGAGGTTGGCCGGCAGGCCCTCGATGAGCCTCGCGTTGGCGCCCTTCGGGTCCTCCACGGGCTCGACCGTCGCCCGCAGGGGGCTGGTGATCGGGCGGCAGCCGGTCCGGGGGAAGCCGAAGTTGTAGAGCATGTCCGTGTTCATGATCCACAGCGTCCCGCCGGCGATGGCCCACTTCTGTAGGCTGCTGACCTGTGCCGCGCTGACGTCGGCCTGGCTGCACCGGACGATCAGGAGCTTGTGGGCCGCGCGGTTGCCGATCGCCTCGCCGGCGGTCGCCCGTGAGCGGATGACGGCGGGGTTCAGCCGCAACGTCATGCGGACCTCCTCGCCGTCCATCGCCTCGCCGAGCGACTTGCCCCAGCCGATCGGCTTTCTCGCGGCCAGCAGGGCCGCCAACACGTCCTGCCGGCCGACGGGGGGCACGTCGCCGCCGCCGGGGCCGGCGGCCTCGGGGATCGTCGCCAAGCGCCTGTACAGCCCGTTCATCATCTTCAGCACGGCCGGCTCGTCGGCGCGGGCGGCCGAGGTCGCCCGGCGGAGGCGGGCGATGTCGCAGAGCAGTTGCCCCGTGCCGCGTACCGCGGGGGACGGTGACGAGGCTGCCTTCCCGCACATCGCGATCAGCTCGTCGAGTTCCGCGGCGGTCACGGCCGTCGCGGGCTGGAGGACCTTCCGCCCCAGCGCCGCCAGAAGCGCCATCCGTGCCTTGTCGGCCATGGGGTGGCTGGGAAAGCGCCCGACGAACGCGCGGTACTGCTCGGCCGTCACCTTCGCGCCGGGCGAGCGAAGGCGGTCCCATGCGAACTCCGCGTCGGCGGCGAGGGCGGGGTCGAGCTTCTCGGCGAGGTCGAACGCGGCCGACGCGGTGGCGGCGGTGTACCGCGAGCCGGCCAGGCCGACCGCGCAGCTCCGCGCCCGCCGGGCCCACGCCTTTGCCCCGTCCGAGCCGGGCTCCGCCAGGCCGGGCAGCGTCAACAGGGCCCACGCGTCGCTGAACCGCTTCGCCTCGATGGCCTGGTCGGCCATTGAGGGGGCCTTCTCGTGGAGCAGTTGGGTGAGCTTGGCCGCCTCCGGGTCGCCGGGGAACCGCTGTTGGAAGCTCTTGACGGCCGAGATCACCCGCCGTGGGTCCCCGCCGGTGATCGCCCGCTTTGCCGCCTCGATCTGCGCCTGCTTCTGCCGCTGCGCGTAGATGAGCTGCTGGGCCTCTCGCTGCCTCGCCCGCAGGCGGGCGACCAGCGCGGAGTTTGCCGACTGGTAGGCCTCTCGGGCGCCGGTCAGCTCAGCAACCTGCCGGGCCAGATCCGCGGGGATCGGCTGGCCCTGCGGGATCTTGTCCAGCCGGGCGGCGGCGGCCTCGGCGAGGGCCTTCCAGATCTCCGCGCCCAGCGCCTGATGCGCCGCCCGGGTCTCCCGAGCGGCGCCCCAGGACGGCGCGCTGAGCTTCTTGAAAGCCTCCCGCGCCGCCTCGGCGCCGCCGGCGGCCAGGACGCGCCGCACCTCCGCAAGCTGCTTGCGGTAGACCACGTCCGGATGGTCCCTGCCGGGCACGTCGATGGTAACCTGCTCGATCGGATCGTCGTCGCCGGGGGCGCACAGCTCGATCCGCCAGCGCCCCGCGGCCGAGTTGGCAATGCCCGGCCCCGGATTCCACGCCGGCTGGAAGGTCAGCGGCAGGGCGCACTTCTCCCCCGGCGCGACGGGATGTCCGCTCGGCCGGCCCCGGCCGGCGTCCTTGAGCATCCGCGTCAGCGACAGCTCCATCGGTGCCGGGAGGAAACGCCTCGCGTCGGCGACCCGCCAATCGTCGCCGGCCTGCCGGCTGAGGCGGACGACGAAGCCGTCGTCCGGCCGGGCGGCGTTCGGGTCGGCCGGGTAGAGGCGGGCCATGTTCCAGCCGGTGTTGTCCACCACCATCGTCGTGCGGACCACCGGGGCGCCGAAGCTCTTCTGCGCCTCGGGCTCGCCGATGGAGACGGTCAGCCGGTCGGCCATGATGCCGAAGGCGTTGGTGAACAGGAAGGCGGCGAGCAGCACGGCGGCGGCGGGGGCGAGGGCGGCCAGGCGGCGGAAGCGTCGGCCGGGCCAGGCGGCGATGCCCCCGGCGACCATCAGGGCGGCCAGCGCGAGCGTGCCGACGTAGGCCCCGACCCCGATGCCCGATCCGAGCGCCCCCCACGCGAGCATGCGGAGGCGATGGTCCCAGACGGCCAGCACGAGCAGCGTCAGGGCTGCCGAGCCGGCCAGCCACCACGCGGCCCCTCGCGCCGTGCGGCTTGGCACGAACAGCAGGCCGGTCGCCAGCAGGGCCAGCACGGCGCTGCCGGCCCGCGGGGCGCCGGCCAGGAATCGAGGCTTGCCGGGCATCGCGTCGACGTCGGCGGACTCGCCCAGCAGCGCCGAGACGCCCTCGAACGCCGATTCGGCCATCTCGGTGGCCCGGGCGGCCAGGGGGATCGACAGCCACGTCATCATCGACGCCAGCAGCAGCAGGGAGGCGGCGACGATGACGAGAATCCTGCCGGGCGTCATCCAGCGTGCCCGGAGGGGCTTGAGCGGCACGGCGTCGTCGAGGGCGGTCAGGGGCACGCCGCCGTCGGCCCCGCCGGGCGGCGCGTCCAGCGGGGTCAGCAGGGGCTCGTCGACGGGCGTCAGGGGCACTGGGGGGGGCGGCTCGACGGCGACGAGACAGACCTCGCCGTCCAGCGGCGTCAGCGGGATCTCGTCGACGGGCGCCGGCGCGTCGGTCTGGCCGGCGGCGGGCGTCAGGGGCTCGAGCGTCGCGGGTCCGGCCGACTGCGGCTCGGCCGGCTCGGGTCCGGCCTCGATCGGGGGCTCGGGCTTTACGGATGCAACGGCCAGTGTCGACGCCGCCTCCCCGTCCGTCGCGGCCTCGGCGGCGTCGGGCAGATCGGCGGGCGATTGGGCCTTCCACAGGGCCCGAAGGTGACGGAACCTCTCGGCCAGGAGCTTCTGCCGGGCCAGCAATTCGGCCTCGAGGCGGACGGCCTCGCCGCTCGGGGGGCTGGTCTGCGGGCGTTGGTGGATCTCGGCCAGGTGCTGCCGGCAGGTGTCGAACTCGGCCTTGACTTCGGTGGCCGCCCGAGCGATCCGCTGGCGCAGGGCCTTGATCTGCTTGCGGCGATCGGCGAGGTCCCGGTCGAGGCGGCGCGTCAGGTCGGCGTGCTGCCGGTCGTCGAGCCGCCCGCCGGCGCGGTCCTCGTCGGCCTGGCGGCGCCGCTGCATCAGCGCCGCGCCGGCCGTCAGCAACTGTCGAAGCTTCTCCTCCACGGGGCAGTCCTTTCCTGGAGCTCGTCGAACGGTCGAACACCCGCCCGGCTCGGCCGGGCCGGGCCGCCTACTGCTTCCGCGATCGCATCAGCGCCGCGAGCATGTGGAGGATCATGCCGTACGAGAAGATCCAGACCGCCCCCAGCAGGGCGTACAGGAACACCATCATGCCCATGCCGCCGGACAGGTCGCTGAGGAACATCGCGGCGATCAGCCCGCCGATCAGCCCCAGCCCGGCGAAGACGTAGAAGACGATGCCGAACGGCACGGCCAGGCGCATGCTCATCTTGCCCAACGCCCCGCCGAGCCCGCCGCCCGATCCGCCCGCACTCGCGGCGAACCCCGCCCCGCCGCCCGGGGCGAGCGGCGCGGGCTTCGGCGCCGGCGCGACGGTGATCGGCCCGCCGCACTGCGGGCAGGATGCCTGCCGCCCCGCGTGCTGGTCGGCCGCGCCGAACCTCTTGCCGCACGACGGGCACTGAACTTCGATCATTGCCTTCTCCCTCTGTCTGAAGTGGCTCCGAGCGATGGGCGCACAAACGAACGTTTCCAGTGATCGGCCGCCGACCAGGAAAGCGGCCGCTTCCGGCGAGGATTCTCTCCTGACCCGGCGTCGGAGGCAAGGGCCTTGCCCGAGGCGTACGTCTGTGTGCCCGCGACGTGGCGAGCTACTCGGCCTTCTTCGGTTTCGGCTCGACGATGGGGATCAGCACGAGGTTCCGCCATTCGACCGGCCCGCCTTCGGACTGGAGGCAGATCGTCCCCGGGATCTCCTGGCACTCGGTGGCGGCGTTCTGGAGCAGACCGTTGACGTACATCCGCAGGTCGCCCTTGTTCAGGTAGATCTCGTACTGGTTCCACTGCCCGACGGGCTTCTCGTTGGACGGGTGCATCTTGCGCGTGTGGCGGCCGCGGGTGCGGTCGGCCGCGGCCTTCATCGGGAACTTGTCGATGTTCCAGATGTCGCCCAGGTTGTTCTTGGCGCCCTGGCACTCGATCGACCGCGGCCAGACCTTGTCCTTGCCGGTCGTCCGCAGCAGCAGGCCGTTGTTGCAGCCCTTGATGTGGCGGATCTGGGCGCGGATGACGTAGTTGGTGTACTTCGCCTCGGTGCGAATGTACCCGCCGGGCCGGCCGGTGATCGCCAGCACGCCGTCTTTCGCGGAGAACGTCTCCTTGCAGTTGTCGAAGGGGATCGTCCAACCGGTCAGGTCCTTGCCGTTGAACAGGCGGAACGCCTCGCCGTAGCTCTCGGTCAGCTTCCGGACGCGGATGTCCTTGAACTCGACCCACATCGGCGAGCCGCCGTGGATCTGAAGGGCCAGCACGCCCTCGAGCGTCCGCTGCGCCTTGTCGTTGTCGATCAGCTCGATCGTCTGATAGCCGTTGAGCTTGACCACGATGTGGTTGCCGCGGCAGGTGATCTCGTATTCGTTCCAGGCCTCGGCGTCCTTGTTGGACTTGTAGTACCCGTCCTTGATGAGCTGCTTGACGTCGCTGATCTTGCCGACGACCTCCTTCTTGATCTTCCCGCCCTCGACGGGGTTGATCTCCATGAAGTCGCCCACGTTGACCAGCCAGCCGCGACGCTTCTCGTCGTACAGGAAGCCGACCTTGCCCGGCTTCTCCTGCACCTCCATCTGGTAGCCCTTGACGACCCAGCGGTTGCTGGCGTTGGGCTTGGCGGGCAGGTGAACGCTGCGGAACTGCACGCCGGAGTTGTTGCTGTTGCCCACGCGGAACTTCAGCCGCAGCACGAAGTCCTTCAGCTTCCCGCCCTGCCAGATCAGGAACGTGTTGCCGGGCGCCCGCTTCTGCGGCGTCGTCTCGCCGCGAATCGCCCCGCCTTCCGTCACCGACCACAGCTCCTTGTGCCCGTCCCAGCCCGTCAGGTCCTTCCCGTTGAACAGGCGCTCGAAGCCCTCCTCCGTCTCCGTCTCCGCCGCCCGCGCCGCCGGGGCCGCCAGCACGACCACCATGCCCAACGCGACGACCGCGGCCAGTCTTGTCAGTCTCAGCATGCTCTTGTCTCCCATCTCGAGGATTCCTGCTTTGCCTACCATACATTCAACGCCGTCGGCGCGGATGGTATCCGATCCGCCGTCAGAAAACACGGGCGCATCGCCGTCGGCGTGGCCTGTGGGTGCGCGGGAATCCGCTTGGCGTAGCACGAAGAGCGCGGTATGATCAGCGTTGCTCGTGACGAAAGGAGTTCCGCCGGCGTCCGGAACGTGCTGGGGCGTTTGCCGGCCGGCGGGGTGATGCGTTGCTCAAGCTCGCGCTCACGCTCAGACTGCTGGGGTGTGGGACCAGGAGGTCGCTGATGAGACACACGACGAGAACGGTCTCGGTTCTGGCTGCCGCTTTGCTCTGGGCTCTGCCCGCTGCCAACGGCGGCGTGTCGGAACATGTCAGCATGGTGGCGATGTCAAAAGAGTGGGACTACGGAAGCCCCGGCGAGGTGGTGACGCACCCGCACCAGTTCGACATAAGCGTTGAGGCCGACGGGTCGGTGACCGGGATCACCTGCCAAGTGCCCGATGGCGGCCCCGCGCTTGTTCTGCAGCCTGACGACACCGGCGATCCGTGGTGGTCGTGGGGCGGTGAATACGCAACCGAGGCTGAGCTGGATGTCTACCCACACGGGGAGTACGTATTCACCATCTACTACTCAACGCAGGACCCCGATGTAACCGCTGTGCGGTATGAGGCACCCGGAGGAGGCGCGATCCCCCAAGTGACTCAGGAGCCCGTCGTGCTGAGCCCTTCGCACCTGGGCAGGCAAGTGCCCACAACCGTAACCGTCGAGTGGGAACCGTGCACGGACCCCGCTGCCACGAGCATCGGCCTGGAGTGGGAGCCCGATGACGGGCTCGGACCGTCCGGCGAGGTCTCTCTGCCTCTGTCACAGACGCAGTATCGGCTAGTCGGGCTGGCAGACAACACGACGTATGATCTGCAACTGACCTTCGACCAGGCCTACCGGGACACGAACGCAGACGGCATCGACTACGTGGTGGACACGGACGCCCAACTCAAGGTGGCCTTCACCACCCCCGAGCCGGCGATCGGCAGCCTGCTGGGTATCGGAACGCTCACCATGCTGTCGCGGCGGCACAGGGCTCGCGTGAGACGCCAGTGAAGGCGGCGGGGCCGCCTCCCGCCCCCGTCTGCCAACTCGCTACGACCCCAAGCTGGGTGCCGTGGCTTGCCGCGCAGCGGCAACCACGCTCGTCACCGACACACACTGAGACCCACCGCGAGACCGTCCGTCGGTGGCGGACGTGGTTGCTCGCTTCACTCGCAGCCCACGGCACCCGGCGTGAGCCCCTGCCGTGCATCGTCCTCACTCTCATCGTCGTCCTGGGCTGTTCCTTCGTTCGGAGAGAACGACGCGGTACAATCACGCCACCGGCCCGCCGGCCGGACGCTCAGGGGCGGGCCGAGCACTGCACGGAGGCCTACGAGATGGGCTGCCATTACGACGCAACGGTTCCTACGGTGACGTCTCTCCTCGTCGCGTTCACCTTGACGCCAACGGCGGCGCTTGGCGCTGCGCCCGTCGCCGAGGCCCTGCCGGCCGCCAAGGCCGCCCGCCCCGCCGTTCGCGTCGCCTACTTCGTTCCGACCGACCGCGAGCCGATCGAGGGCTACGTCGCGCGGTTCGACCGTGTCCTGACGGAGGTGCAGCGGTTCTATCGCGAGGGGATGGCCGCGGCGGGCTACGGACCCGTGACCTTCCGCCTCGACCGCGGCGCGGGGGGGAAGCTGCGCGTCTTCGTCGTGCGGGCGCGGTCGCCGATGCGCTCGTACGGGCGC
>Ga0180438_10001789_pt1 | contig 37202 bp, 33 predicted proteins | sample SS_ome_12_FD_132455 | JGI IMG/M metagenome (GOLD analysis project Ga0180438, IMG submission 132455) | Hypersaline lake sediment archaeal communities from the Salton Sea, California, USA - SS_3_D_2 metaG | ecosystem: Environmental > Aquatic > Non-marine Saline and Alkaline > Hypersaline >... | reverse complement strand
TTTATATTTTTTATATTTTTTATATTTTTTATATTTTTTTTTATAAATTAAATAATTTCATATAAAAATGGGTATGATTTTTGTAAAACATTGTAGTTGTTATAAATATTGTAGTTGTTATAAATATAAATATATTGTTGTATATTTATATCGATACCGGGAATCGAACCCGGATCTTTTGCTTGGAAGGCAAACATAATAGCCATTATACCATATCGATAATGGTGCAGGTACTGGGAATTGAACCCAGATCTACTACTTGGCAAGCAGTAATGATAACCTTTACACTATACCTGCATGTATGCGTAGGGGTCTACGGGGAAATGCAATATCCCCGTACCTTTACACTATACCTACTATCGAATTTCTTCCACAATACATATTAAATATTATCTCTTTAAGTATTTTTAATATTAATTATTTATTTGTGTATCTAATTTTTCAAGAACAATATTATTAATATAACAAAAATCGTAATTTCCCATATTTTCTAATGTTATTCTGAAAAGCAATGAAGAAACTGGAAAAACTACATTACCTGTTAGATCTGTACTAGTTGTACTATTCAATACAACAACATATTCACTCCATGTTAATCCTCTGTCAACCGAATAATCAAATACACATCTTTCATTATCATTATTAAAATTACTATATCCTATATTAACGAACAACGAATATCCATCAGCTTCAATATTATCAATATAATAAACAATATATCCAGTACCATAACTATTTATATTTACAATATCACCATTTACATTAAAATCATTATTAGATATCTTCAACCATTCATCCAATCCATTTTCTGTATAATTGTAAACAACTGTTCTATTAAATGAATCCAAACTGTTATATCCAATAACTTTAACATCTTTCAAAAAACATGTATCATAGTAACCATTTCCAATTGTGCCAAATCTAACCAAAAGATTACCATCATTATTCTCATAAATACCACTGGCATATTTAATCTCATCTTTTTCATAATTTTTACCATCAAGTCTCAGCAATTCAGGATATCCCCATGTTTCACCACTATCTGTAGAAAACAAAAGAAAACACTCATCTCCTTCATTTTCCATATTCCTACTAAATACTGTACCTTCCACATAATAATATGTATATCCTTGATCTTCCAATGTTCTTGTTAAATTCCCACTTCTTAACAAAACTGCATCTAAATCACCTCTATACCTAAATTCATAATTTCCAGTTGAATTTATTGTCCAGTTACCAATATCATTATTGTAACTATAAATAGTCGATAAATCCCATTCATACACAACTACACCTTCCTCCATGGAAACATAATATGTACATGTTCTTGCATCACATAAATCATCTATCTCAAAACAATCACCACTTCCACAATCACACTCTTCATCACTATCCACAACACCATTTCCACATTGTGGAATATATATAGAATCAACACATTGACCATCAACACACTGTTTGTCATCTCCACATGATAAACCATCTGGCTCATCTCCTCCAACTAATAAACATCCAAAAGTAATCATTCCACAAACAAGATAATCACAATCATATCTAACACACCCACCATCATATAAATCTATTCCATATAAATAACTATAAGATTCACATACATCATCACCATTCATACACATACCATTATAACAAATACCACTCGTTTCATAAATATCTGACAAACATTGATCCCCATTTGGTAAATAAATATCATCAGGACATTCTCCTGAATTACCATGACAATACTCTGGAACATCACAATCACCATCAGCTTCCCTACACAGAACATTATTTTCTGCACCTTCCCCAACATAAAATTGAATAAATGTACATTCTGGAGTACAACATGGATCATTCTCATATGAACATTTCACACCACTCCATAAAGTACAATTTGCACCATTACAACAAGCATCATCAACACCTCTTGTATCACACTCCTCTGAACCAGTCACTAAACCATCACCACAAACATCTTGCCAAATATCTGTTGGTTGATCCTTGAGCAAACAATCCATTCCATTATTCACAGCCAATGTATTAAAATATGTCACAGAACATTGTGACCAAGTAACATTCAATGTGTTTTTCACATATGGTGCCATGATATAACTATTATCACACGAGTTAGAAGAACCATCATGATTCATACCAAAATTGTGTCCAAGTTCATGAACAGTCACATAGATGGGTCTTATACTACCTGTGTTCACTTTATCCAAACCAATCGCGTAATTCTCAAAACACACAACACCAACATACGCTAAACCTAAAACACCTGATTGTAAACTTCTATGAGTGAATATATGTGATACATGAAACCCACTATTATCTGAATTAATGACCCAATTTCTATATCCATCCAATACATCATCAGATGAATATTCTCCATTACTATTTGGTGATATATCATTCTCCCAAGGATCTTCATCCACAAAGAATGTTTGACTTGTCAAAACAATATAAGTTTTATAAATAAATCCCTCTTGAACACCAGCATCCTCAAAATAAATAGATACTATATTAATTATATCTAATGTATTCTGTGCTGCACCATCAACACCTAAATCATTGCACCTTCTATTATCATTATCTATCTGTAACAGAAGATATCTACTCTCTATTTCAACATACTCCAAATCAATAAGTATTTCCTGATTAGGTTCAAGAAATGTAAAATTCTCATAACTTGGAACAATTAATCCCCCTCCACAACTATCTGTATCATTATCCTGATTCAAATGTCTACGATAATGATCAGATACATCAATTGTATGCTCACCTAATTCATATATACCTGAATCCCACCATTTTGTCTGTACATCTCCCCTCTTTACACTAACTGGTTCAATAACATATTCAAATCCTGTACCATAATCTCTAATTAAACCCTTTATGAAATGAACCGGACATGAACTATCTAATGCAATTGAATCATAATCTCTTATAGAAAAAGCTACCGATCCTGTTGAGTTTGTAGAAAAACTAGCTGAACCAGTCCAATGAGAATATTTATCAAACATTCTTCCAAAAGTTTCCAATGTACCATCACTATAATAAATAGTCTCTGTATAATTATCACTAATAAACCTCCCAATTGAAGGAGTAGCTTCAACGAGAACATATTTGTCATTATCGAGTGTAATATTCATACTCAATTTCCCAGTCATATCAGTATGTACAACCGGTCTGAGAGAAAAAACATTACTAATAAACATTAAACTCAATATAGTCAACTTAAACATAATGGTAATATTATCTACATTCTCTTTATATCAAAAAGTATTCGTAGTTTTTGATATAAATTTCAATTTTTAATACAACTTTTAGTTTTACATTTTTTTGATCTAAAACTTTTTCTAAAAGTTTTACCGGTACGGGACTTGAACCCGTGACCCTTAGTTTCGAAGACTAATGCTCTATCCAACTGAGCTAACCGGTACTACATATCTATATGTAGATTATTTTTTAAAGTAAAAAATGATAAAAATTAAAATTGTATGCATATATATGCTACATATAGTTCAACACGGTCTAGATGGAGTTGGTCATCAATTACAAGGACTACTCAGTTGTTTAGCACTTCATGGTGTGAAAGATTACTACTTTGATGGTTGTGTCTTTGTAAATAAGAGATTCCATTTTCAACATCTAACAAATGAGATGAAAAATGATGTTGAAAAATATGTCAAAGAAATTGGTAAAAGGTTTATGGAAATGCATGAACAGAAGCCAATAAGTTACAAAGCTATTATCTATTCACACGAGGTTTACAAAATTCCCACAAATTATGACTCATATACACTGTACTCACTCGATAATGCATACTACTTTAACAGAATACCTATAAACCAACTAGAAATAACAAAGTTTAAGAGTAACATAGTCAAATACAGAGACCTATTCATAAACGATAAGTTGCCACAGAATAGACTCAAAAGTGATAATATTGTTATTCACTTTAGAGAGGGAGATGCTATAAAATATCCAGAAAGAAAAGCGGATATAGATTCTTACAAAGAAAAACTGGTGAGACTGTGTGATGTATTACCAAATAGTCATACATACTATATACACACTGATGGTGATGTTAAATTCTTGACAGATATATTGAATGATAAAGGGTCGGAGTATCTAGTGTATAGAAAAGATGAACATATTCTCAATGTACTTAGTGATTTCATACACTCATCCATATTTGTTGCATCCCCAAGTTCACTATCAATAGTGTGTACTTTCTTGGGTGATCACGATCTAGTGATTGTAGCAGATGATATTAAACAGTCTCTACCAGATTACGCAACAAGAATTACAGACTATTTGGCTCTTGATCATACTTGCCAATAATCTCTCTACCACTCTTCAGCTCAATGTACTTCTTATCATGTGGATCATACTCATACCATGTTTTAGACCATGGACCTCTAATAGTGAAAGCCCATGTGTCTTCCAACGCATTCACTCTATGAAATGTCGATCTTGGTGTGTATTTAGGTTTTAAAGACGGTGTCCAATACATCGGCTCTTTATTAAGATGTTGCTCCTCTATTTTTCCAGAAATAAACCACGTTAATGCGTTAAATGCATGTGAATGATAATTTTCTCTTGTTCCTTTTGCAAATCTTAATAATGCGATTGAGAACAACCACTTAATTTCAAACAACCAAAAACCCGTTACACCTGACTTGTCACCTCCATCTGTCCCAGAACTAAAAAACTTCATTATAACATATATTCTCAATAAATCTTCAAATGCAAAATTTCCATTAATAATTTTAAAAATTGATTTAAAAATATAGTGAACATCTCAAGTATAATCTAAGTAAGAATGTATTTTGATCCGAAACAGAAAGGACGTCAAACACGTGGAGCATATAAAAATAGATCCGCGAAGGGTAAGAAGAATCGTACAGATAGTACAAGGAAGCCTAAGAATAAGAACCAAGATTTGGTTGACATTTTTAAGGACACAGAGAGATATTGCCAAGTTAACTTGAAACATGATAAGAGAGGTGAAAATTACCTTTTAACAATCGAGGATATTGATGAGAATTTTAAAAGCGTTGATCTCTCGGTTCTACCAACATATGAGAACAACATTGTTGTAAGAAATGAAGGAAGTTTGCAAGCAGCCACCGGACTTACCGATTGTAAAACACTCATTCTGAACTTCGCCTCTGACTACATGCCAGGAGGTGGTGTTAGAAAGGGTTCACGAGCTCAGGAGGAAGATCTGTTCAGAAAGACATCTTACTCGATGTATCTGAACTTGAAGAATAGGAAGGAGTTCTATCCTCTGTCGGAGAATCAGATGATTGAGACGACGAACGTGAAAGTTTTTAGAGGTGATGATCACCGATTTTTGCCAGAGGATGAACAGTTCGATGCTGATTTTCTGGCATTGGCTGCTATTCGTAGACCTGTGACATTTATGGATGAGAAAGGTCATGAGAGATATGACAGCAGTAAAGATTATGAATTGATGAGAAGAAAGATTGAGTCCATATTCAAATTGGGTATTCTGGATGGACATGAAGCACTGGTTTTGGGTGCTTTAGGATGTGGTGCATTCCGCAACCCCCCATACGATGTGAAGGACATTTTTGAAAAGGCACTTGAGAAGTATGGCAAATACTTTAAGATTGTGCGATTTGCAGTTTTAGCAAGAACGGCAACTAATATCAATTTTGATCTATTCAAGACAATGACTACTCAATTACCATAATCAATACTTTTATAATATACTTTTTAGAAAAAATATTCTTCAATAAAAGTAAATAATTCTTTTATTCGATATATTTACCTATTAAACGTTCAGCTTTAAGCTTCATAAGTTCTATTTTTGTCCATTCTATGTAAAGACTACACTGTAAACATCGTCCTGAATCAAGAAAACTCCTTTTCTTCTCCTTATAGTTCAAACGAACTGGTAAATCACCATGTCGATTCCACTCTTGAGAAACATCTCGCAAAGCTTTGCACCTAGCATCGATTTCTTCTGGTTTAGCATAGCTTTCATATTTAAATCCTGGATATGAATTGTGAGCGGTATATTGTAAAAATACACTTGTTTTCCCAGATGATGCAATCCTCTCGAGTTCCTCTTTGTTATATTCCTCGAGATTTTTTTGTGTGTATTTTTTGTATTCTTCATAACATATTTTGTTTGCTTCAGCCAGTGCTATCTCCTTTTTTGCCTTTGTGTCTTCATATTTACTAAAAACGTCTCCGAAAATAGTTTTCTTCACACCTTCAACTTTGTCGACAATATTTCCAAAAAAATCTTTGACTTTATCCATACTTTATACTTTTTTGTAAAGAAAGTATTGGTAAAAAAAAATCAATTTTTGTTCAATAAAAACTGATTTTTATTTTGTGATGTTTGTTTCATGCGTAGTGTATATTATGACGACAACAACTTTTAAACTGAAAGATTTAAGTCCATTTTACAAAAATAGTAAATTTTACAATGAATCTCTTTCAGAATATGACGAAAATGAAGATATTCCAATTGACAAACGATTTTGGATTGAGGATTTCTCATTTCTTGATTGTAAAGACATCAATTTGAAAAGTATAAGACACGCTGCGGATGTTTACAGATTCTGGGGAATACATGATATTCATGCTTCTTTTTATCATGCGTTAATGAAGCGTATTGATGATTATGGAACATTTTTTGAAGATTACAAAGATTTTCCGGATATTTACAACTTTAAGAGAGTTGTAACTCTTGATAATCCAGATCCTACAGAGGAACTAAAAGCTTGTATTAAAACAGGATCTTTACCAATTTTGAAACAATATTACAGTGAATATCGTACTTTTTTGAGTGCTTTTTTTAATATACATGTATTATCACATATTGCAGAAATAGGAAATATTGATTGTCTAAAATATGCATTAAAAACTGGAACAGTAAAATGGACAATTCCATATTGTCATGTAATACCACCGAATTTCGATAAAAAAAGATGTTCTGCTGTTCATATAAGTGCACAAAAGGGTAACTATGAATGCATGGTTTTCGCTATTGAAAACCATGCACCTTACGATATTAGATATCTTTACAATTATGCAATAAACAGTGGTAATATTGATTGTGTAAAGTATCTTTATGAAAAACATGGAGATAAATTAATAATGACTAATTATGATGTGAAGAGAATGATTGGTATAAACTATGATAAGTGCAGAGATGCCATATTCTATTTGAGTACTAAAAAATTAAAAAGCCTTGAATATAATAAGATATACAGAGAAGCAACCGGCCATGATAGGTTAGATCTCATCAAACATTTGCACAAATTGGGTATAAAAATGCCAAACTGTATTACGATGCACTGTTGTACACCAGAAACTCTCAAATTTCTCGTAGAGGATTGCGGACAATCCATTAACAACACAACTATTGCTGTATTTGCTGAAAAAGGATTGCTGTGCATGGTGAAATATGCAGTGGAAGAAAGAGGATGCAAACTCGATAATGATGTTATGGAGGCGACAATAGAAGCTGATCAGTTACACTGTTTCAAGTATTTGCTTGAAAAAGAGTGTTCTTTTGATTATGATTTGTCCGAGTTCATTTGTGCAAACGGATCTGTGAAATTCCTGAAATGCATTATTGAACATGAACACAATATATCTCCTTCTGCAATGTGTTTTGCATATATAAAGGACAATGTCTTATGTTTCAAATATTTAATTGAAGAATTGAGATTTGAACCAAATCCACTGTTTCTAAATGACCATACAGAATGGAAAGGAAATAGTATCCTTTGCAAAGGATTTTTGGAACAAAGAACTTGAGAATTATTTATAATAATCATATTATAAATAAATTTTATAAAAAAAAAAAAAGGGAGAGTGTCTCTCCCTTTAGAACCCTACGCATATAAGATCTCAGAGGGACTTGAACCCCCAACCGATTGCTTAGAAAACAACTGCTCTGCCAATTGAGCTATGAGATCGAAGTCTCGGTGGGAATTGAACCCACATCAACAATTTAGGAAAATGCTATTCTGCCATTAAACTACGAGACCACAACAATACTATCTGTAAAATTATCTTTAAGTATTTTTATAAATAATATCAAAACTCAGTTAGTAGAGCGTAGGGTCTTATAGGGAGAGGCACTCTCCCTATTTGATTAGTGCCATAATTCGAGCCTTGTGCTCTTCAAATGTATCACACTTCTCCTTGTACTCCTTCTTGAGTTGATCAAATTCATCTTGAAGTTCTGAGTTCTTACATTTAAGAGTCTCGATTTCTTCTGCTTGACCAGACATCAATCCTTCTCTTGTATCCTTAAAATTCTTGAGTTCAGTTTCAAGCTCCATGTTCTTCAATTTAAGAGAACCAACTTCACATGCATACTTGTGTTCACTATCAAGTGTATCCTTCAACTTCTTCTCAAGAGAGTCAATATACTTTCCCTTCTCTTTCAAAGAATCTTGCAAAGAAGCAACCTCAAGTGATTCAGCATTTGCTGCGTTCTCAAATTGAGAACATTCATACTTGAGAGTCTCAATTCTCTGTTGGAACTGTTCTGCCTGTGTTTCAAGGTAATCATTACGTGCCTTCAGATCCTTGATAGACTCCTTGTCAAAGTGAACACTGAGCATATCAGAGAAACTCTTGAACAAAGTGTCGTAAGAATTGAGACGATTCTTAAGTTCATCAATACCAATATCTACTGGATTGTAGACAATAGTTGGTTCGATTACTTGCATTGGCTCAACAACTTCAGGATGAACCTTGCATTCTTCCTCATCAGAAGAGATTTCCTCATCAGAAGGGATTTCCTCATCAGAAGGGATTTCATCATCTTCCTCCAGATTTTCGGTTACCTTCTTTGTCTTCTTGATCTCCATCTCAATGTTGTTGCCGCCGACACAGAAATCATAAGTTTCTGGGTAAAAAAGAATAATATGTCTGCCGTGAGTATCAGTATTTCGTATAAACAAACGAACACCACATCTATCAATTAATTCTACAACTCTATAGCATTCGAACACCTTCTTGAACTTGTTTCTCATATTTTTATCAAATCCCCCACTTTGTATATTGTACCCCATAAAATCGATGTAAAAAGGTGGCTTGATACCAGCCAAAAGTGCCTTCTCAAGTGAATCGAGACAATCATAAATATTGTTCTCACTCACCTTATCGTAATCTGTTTCTTTAAGAACAAGTTCGTTTGGGTTTGAAAATCTGTACTTAGATCTGACACCCTCCATCTCCTCGTCAGTGAATTGAGATGAATACAAATAATTGACATATTCTGGATATCCAATAATGTATCCACGTTTAGCATACTTACATGATCTCTTGTAGGAGCTGATAAGGTTTCTTATTAGATAAAAATCAGACGGAAAATCAATACGTCGATTCTTAATACTTTTAAGAGTATTGAGTGGTACATAAATCTCTTTACCGTCGCAACGACTCTTGACAAGATCAAAATCGAACTCCTCAATTGCCTTCTTCGCAGAATCATCAACAACAATCACTTGAATCTTCTCTGGTCCTCTCTTAGACCAGTTGTTCCTACTGTACCATTCGTAAATATCAACGATATTTTTCTGAGACGGTGTTTCGCCAGATTGAAAAAAATCGTATGTACTTTTTCGCTTAACAAAATTGTACGATGAATTCTCGTTCTTCTTGTAAATCAAGTTTCCACATACATCTAGTTCACCAGTCGAAACTTCAGTCTCGTTGAACGCCTTGTTCAACTTCTCTGGAAAGTCTCTGTCCGATGTAAAGATGTCTACGTCACTTGGTTTCCAAGTTAGTTCTTTCTTGTCATGGTTAATCAACTGTTCCAAACACCACAAAAGGTATGAACCGGTCAAATATGTATCAGGAGTCTTAGAGATCATATCTCGCAAAACACCTGAACGATAACCGTTACTAGCCAATGTATTCCATATAAGACTGTTCAACTTTTTCGAAGAATAATTGCCCAACTTATCAGGGTTCTCAAGTTTTTGGTTATTGTTAATCTCAACATTCACACATCCATATTTTACAGTTTGCATAGTATCTATAAATAATTATATTTTAAATAGAAAATAAAAATCAATTTTTTATAGGGAGAGTGCCTATTCCTATAAGACACTACACAACCTACAACTTGCTACGTGGTGGAGATTTTATATCCCGAAGATTAACCCCCCTACGACCTTACATACAGGAGCAGACATCTATTCCGAATAATATAGATCGACTATTTTGACTTCCTTGTTCAAACGGCATATCTGAAGAAAATTGTATCCTTAACTTTTCCCATAAGTTTTATATCATCTATTATCCAATGAAAGAGTGATGATCCAGATGAATAATCTTTTCCAAACGCATTGATTTCGATGAAATATGCTTCGTTAGTATGATCTAGAATTGCAATATCCATAACGTATGAATCCAAAACTGTTATTTTATCCTTTATTACATCCTCAAAGTATGTATTTATTGTAGTAATCCACTCATTTATCAATTTCTCTCTATCCTCTTCACTTAGTGGTGCTAGTATATTGTTCACAGTGTACAGATGCTGTTGGGAAATCGCCGTTATTCTCCTGTTTTGCACAAACACTCTGAACTCTTTGTGAAACACAAGATTCTCCTGCCATTTCATCAAGTACAATTTAACATCTTCAGTGTAAACTTCAACTGGTGAATGTCCTGTTTTACACGATACGAGAGACTCTATAATCATTTTAACATTCGTGTACGGTCCAACACCATGAATTCCCTCCTTCAAACTAACTGTATCTGATCTTACAAAGTATTTTTCACCATGCTTGAACAGATGTCCGATATGCTTCTCATATTTCTGTATGGCTCTCTCAATCTCATCTTTGTGAACACCCGATATTTTCGATGTTATACTCGATATATTGACTGCATCTTTCATCCAAGCGAGATCAGATTTGTCAATATTGAGAATTGTGTAGTATCTGTGGAACTTGTCGATCCAGTGTTTCGTTTCGGTCTTCTCCAAAACTTGGATGTAATCTTCTGGCGTGTCACATGTACTCTTCCAGTGATTATTGGAGTTGTATTTATCTTTTCCATAATAGTATACATCGTCCACATTAATCTTCTCTATAACATATCTCATTATAGACAATTTATAATTTATAATCTTTATATACCCTTTGAAATTCTTCATTTTATCAATAACATATTTACGTTCAATCTAAATTCCTCTACCAAGTTTTGTCAATGTCAGTAATCCATTGTTGATTATACAATGAAACAACACAGTTACATAAATATAAAATCATTTTTTATTAATAATATAATAGGTTCACTATCATATTATAATATGGTGGAGACGATCGGATTTGAACCGATAACCTTTCGTTAGCCAAACGAACGTTCTGCCATTGGAACTACATCCCCTGCAGGGTCAGGCAAAGCCGGATTGCTCCGCAACATTGCATCTCCCTACTAAACCCTACGCGTTAACTTGTTTACTAGTTAACTTTCGAAATATTAATCCTCTGGATAGCTGGACTCGAACCAGCTACATACGGTTTTACAGACCGCTGTTCTACCAATTGAACTATATCCAGTATCAGGTGTGGGATTCGAACCCACGAAGCATATCGCATTGCTACTTGAAAGCAACCCCTTTGACCACTCGGGAAACCTGATAAACAAAACCCTTTTACTACGAAGTGAAGGTTTAAATCCCAAAAGGGTTAAACCTAAAATCTAAAACGGTGTGTCCAAATTATTTAAAATTTTTTTCGAATAATTTTTGACAACAGTGTTCTTTAGAACATGTAACTGATGTTGGATTCGAACCAACGACCTACTGCTTATGGGACAGCCGCTCTAGACCTCTGAGCTAATCAGTTTACGCCAGTACTGGGAATTGAACCCAGATCTTCTGTTAGACAGACAAATGTGCTTACCATTACACCATACCGGCTTATAAAGATTGTGGAAACGATGGGATTTGAACCCATAACCTCTTGCGTGCAAAACAAGCGCTCTACCATTGGAGCTACATCCCCGTAGGGTCAAGCAAAGCCGGATTGCTCCGCAACATTGCATCTCCCTACTAAACCCTACGCATTAACTTGTTTACTAGTTAACTTTCGGAATACTAAATCTGGACAGCCGGACTTGAACCGGCAACCTTTTGATTTACAGTCAAACGCATACTACCAATTGTGCTATGTCCAGTTTTTGACAACAGTGTTCTTTAGAACATGTAACTGATGTTGGATTCGAACCAACGACCTACTGCTTATGGGACAGTCGCTCTAGACCTCTGAGCTAATCAGTTAACGCCAATACAGGGAATTGAACCCTGACTTTCTGCTCGACAAACAGATGTGCTTACCATTACACAATATCGGCTTATAATTTTTTTGACAATACTTTTTTTTTAAAAAGTATACTTGGTGTGGGATTCGAACCCACGAAGCTTACGCATAGCATCTTAAGTGCTACCCCTTTGACCGCTCGGGAAACCAAGTTATTATTTTTCATAAGTTCCCTGTGGGAATCGAACCCACGACTTCTGTTTCGTAGACAGAGATTTTTCCTCTAAACTAAGGGAACAATAGCTTTGCCACCTGTGGGACTTGAACCCACGACCAACGGCTTAAAAGGCCGTCGCTCTACCTATCTGAGCTAAGGAGGCTAGATTTATAGACTAATTACATTAGTGCAATAAATCACAGATTTGTAGACTAATTGCATTAGTGCAATAAATCACAGATTTGTAGACCGCATACGATAAATTGAAATCTCAACTTATGTACACACCACCCATCCATCTACAACAACTATTAGAATTATCTCTTTAAGTATTTTTAAAACTTTTAGAAAAGTGTTTAATTGAAAAAAACTACTCCAAAAAAAAATAAATACCTAATCTTCATATATATAGTAGATCCTTGGATTTACTATTTTACCACTCAATTCCTGTCCAATCTTAACCAAAGTCTCAGTTGTACCAGGTATCAAATCTATTCCAGTTAGCGGAATACTACAATCATACCAATTCCCATCATAATCACAATCTTCAGGATAATTCCGTGGCGAAATATACACATGTCTACAATTGTAATCATAATACGTACAAAAATCCGGATACTTCTCCATAATACTTTTAAATTTTAAACTATTTTCTGATAAATCAGTATATGCTAATTTTATACCAACAAACATTATATAGCAATATCATTATATCTTTATACTATTTTTGAAAATACTTATCAACCTTTTTATTCCACTCCTCATCTCCACTCTTCATACGTTTTATGAAATCTATATCAACATACTTCTTATCTATTAACTTTCTATTAAGCTTTATCCCGTTCTCCATAATGGTCATCCATAAATATGCTATATCATCATAACTGTACGCAACAACATTTATACAATCAATAACATTCACTCTATCTTGATACTTCTCAATAAACCATCTAAGCAACTCTATATTATAACAAGCATAACATGCAAATGAAGAGAAATCTGTGTCATCTTTTTCTAATAATCCATCACTTCTTTTCGATATATACTCTTTCAACAATTTACATTTGTATTCTTCACTATACTCTATATTATTGTCATATATACTTTGTAATGACTCATCAAGTATTTCGAAAATGTCTTCTGGATCATTTTTGAAATCATAATTGATTGTCCTCAAACTCTTCAACACACCAAATATATTATTATTATCATTGACAATATTCATAAATTTATTACATCCGTAATCTTTAAACAACATACGATTTCAATAGATTCTCTTTTGGAATCAAAACAGATTTATAAATTGTATATGAATTTATAATTGGTTCTCCATCAAATGCCTCAAAAAATATTTTTAACAGACGCACCATCAACTCTGAAACTATTCATAATCTGCCTAACTTTCGCGACTCTCTCATGACTCCACATAATATTGTTCGGGTCTCTCTCATCATCACAATTTGTCTGAACAATATACTCCATCGAATTCAAATACCTAACTCTAGCAACCCTATCACACTCTCTCACTATAACCGTCGCATCATGATCTGCTGAACAAAGAGTTATATAACATGGTGATATCAACTGGTACTTACTGAAAATATTCAAAGCTTCCTCATATCCATTCGAACTATTCTCCAAAGTATGCCTAACAAGATAACCCACCGGCCACTTCATAGCCATGGTTCTCATAACATTCTTCATCAATGTTCCATTACTTCTTCTATAATTCAAAGCTACAGAATAATCCCAATTCATTCCTGTAACAATTCCAACATATCCAGCCCATGTTATTCCTCTAAACACTGTTTTTCCATTTCTCGTAAAATCTACATTTATTGTGAGATCCTTCAAGAAATCCATCTCCCAATCCATTGTTCTAAAATGAACATTTGTATCATCTGATCTCTTCATAACAAGACTTGTACATGCAGAAAACATCTCGTAACATATCTGCATCAATATAAGTTTATTCAATGGTATCCCCGCCATTCTAGCAATACTCTTCAACTCCTCTTTGTACATAATCGACCCAAAGAATGTGAAAACATTACAGAGCCACAATGCAACAGTTCCAAGATAACCAGAACTAGCAAGAATTCTGTCTATCTCTTGTATAACTCGTGGAAATCTATCTTTGTATCTATCAACAACATCTTTCCATCTTTGATCAGGTGATGAATCTAAATTTATCGTAAAAGTTTCTGGTATATACATATAAATATACCATAAATAAAAATATTACTTTAAGCAACAATCATAAGTCGATCAACTGTAAATTTAACATTTTCCTTAACAACTCTTCCATTTCTAACGAGAGTTCCTTTACCATCACCAAATAGTGAAGTTTTTTTCAATCCTAAACATTTGAATATTTTTGCTTTTCCTGTATTTGTTCTACCTAAAGTTAAAACACCTGAATTTTTATAATACACCCATACAACTGCATCACCTGATTCAGTATCTGCTTTAACAAATAAATATTCATTTGATCTTAAATCCCGTCCTTGAACAATTATAGTTGCTATGCCAAGTTCACCATCTACTATATTTACGGAATTTGTCTTATTAACAACAATACTCGATATATTTCCCGACACATCCTTTACAATTTTCACTTTACAACATTTTATAAATCTCTTACATGCACAATTACAACTATTGAATGTTGTATTGTAAATATTGTTATACATTAAAGTTGCACTCATTATATATATAATAATAAAAAATAATAATACACATTGTGAATAATTCAATTTGAATGTTCTCCAATTTTTTTTACATTAAATTGCAATAATAACTTTCTTGTTTTGGTTCAAATGAATACACCACAGAATTAACGGAAAATCTCTCATTCGGAATTGGTGTTAGTGAATTAGCAATAACTAAATAATTACTATTATTCACCACAAAAAATGTTGATAAATTTCCTCCAAATGTTGTCACACTGTCTATCTCTTCCAGTTTTTCATTTTGTACAGACCATTGATACAAATAAGACTTCAATGTGTGCACATGATCTGTTTGCTGTTTTCCAACTAAAAATCTAACAAACATGAAGTACATGGTATTATTTATTGTTGTATAAGTTAGTTTTGTTCCACCTTTCACAGAGATTGTCTGAATTGGTAAAGGTTTGTCATTCTCAAAACTATACAAAACAGAACTGTCATCAATATTTGCAAAAAAGAGATAATCTTTATTATTCACAATAAAATGTGTAAAACTTCTACCTCCTTCCAGAAAATTATTATTTATAAGTGTGAACTGATTGTTATCCCACTTGTACATACATGATGGTGCAGAATTATCAGATAATGTCAAATAAAAATTGTTTGTTGTTGTACGAAATGTATTTATCTCATATGCCCATGAACTCTTCAATGTCTGAAACTGTTCAAATTGTTCACCATTCCACTTCATGATGAAAGAGTCCTTCTGATTACCTGGTATTGTCACTCCCTGTGCAAATCCCAAATATGTATCTCCTTCAAGTTCAAAAAAATGAACACCTTTAGCAGCGACCGTTGGAATCTTTTGGAAAACTTTGAACTTTTCATCTATCTGTAACCATTCCAACACATATGAATCAACTTGATAATTAAATCCAGACATGTCATTATACCCTTTCAATTCTCCATCTCTTATACATGCAACTGCCAAAAATATTCTATCACCTATTGTGAAAAAATCGATGTCCTCATTTCCATGTAAATTAATATCTTGATAGATATCAAACTTTCCATCAGTATATTTGAAAATTCTTACAGAACAATCACTATTTCCACCATCTATATTTGGATCTGTACATCTATCCATTATATCTGTTGCCAATTGTGGTACAGCTATAAATGTTTCATCATTAATTGTAAAGACTTTGGCTTTTCTTGCACCTTGTGTTTGTAGATATTGATTAATTTTTAAGAGTCCATTATCTGAATCATGTGACAATTTAGGATTTATTGGTATTGGATATTTACATGTGTTCATTTATCTGATATCATATAATTTATTACAGTATATGACGAATTGTGGATATATTGATGTCAGTTCCAGTGGGAAAATCTATTATGAAGTGTATGGCGATTATCCATTGTCTGGACGATATTGTATATGGATACATGGATTACCACTCAATTGTAAACAGTGGATACATCAAATGAATAGTAAACGGTTGAATAAACAATTCACAAATATATATATAGATTTGAGAGGATATGGTAAATCAACAAAAGTTCCAGAGGATGTAGATGATTTAACAGAACTGTATGTAGATGATATTCTCCATGTTTATGAACATTTTGGAATTAGTGTAGCGAATATTGTTGGGTTTGCATCAGGTGGACATGGTGTTTTGAGATTCGCTTCCCGTCACTCTGACAAGATTGATAAAATGATTATTATTAATAGTTCTCCAAAATTTATGAAATCTAATAATTGGGAATGGGGATTCACCAAACAGAGCCTCCAAGATTTTATAAATATGATTAATAATAGTTCAATAAGGAAGATAACATCTCTCATACTTTCGAGAGATTTCGATTTTGAAGATGCAAAATCCTACAAAAAGTTCAATGAACTCATGAATAGATTCACACCAATGACACAAGAAGCTGGAAAGGATACAATAAAACTTTTCTTTGAGAAGATCGCTTATGATGATGATAGAGAGTTGATGAAGAAAGTGGCATGTGATACACTTTTGATATGTAGTATAAATAGTAAAGAGACACCACCACCAGTTATGTTATTTTTGCGAAATGCAATACCTAACTCTCATTTAATTGAAATATCTAATGTTGGTCAGTTTATTGTGAATACAAAACCTAAATTAGTGGAAAAGCTCATTCTGAATTTTTTACAGAGAGCAACTGTTGAACCGCCAAATTAGTGAAATTATAAGTCAACGCTTTCTCACCATCTTCCAAACTGTTCTTCAACATCTTCGTATAAATGTTGTAGGTCTGATTGAATCCCTTATTCGTAGCTATTCTATATGCAGTTTGATATTCCGATATGACTTTGTTGACACTTTCAATCTTAATTTCACCTTTCGGAACAATATAAACTCTATTACTGAAGTTATCCAAGTTCATTAAATTCTTAAACAGAACAGCCATAAAGTTCCCATCATAACAGTTACCTCTTGTACTACCGTACTTACCACTCTCTGGAACACCTGCAGATATAACAACTTGTAATTTGTCCCACTCCTCTCTACCAAGTTTCTCTCTCCACTTTGTAAGTATTCTTGTTCCACGACTTATGATGACAAAGTTTATGGAATACATCGAGTAACTTGCGTAATCAGATACAATCTTAATGAGATCGTCCACATGTGACTTATCCAATTTGGAATCTATCAATCTATCCATTATAAAACTCTTGAATCCAACCAACACCTTCTGTGCACTATCTATATAAGACTCTATACTCATATAGAACTCAATTGGTACATCATGTGGGTTCTTTGTTATTACTTTCTTGTTTATACTCACCAATTTATTAAAAATCAGGTATAATCCATCTATTGTTTTGTTGATAAACTTAAGCTGTTCCTTCGCATTACTTTTCCAATCGAATTTTTCATCAAACTTATGATTTGTGTACAAATACGCAACCCACACTATCAAATGACCAATGGATTTACCCCAATCGAACAAAAATTCTAAACCCTCTGCTATATTTATGTGAAGACTTGGTTCTGTTGGGCATTGGAGAGTATAAAGTTTAATATCGAATCCTGCTTTATTAACTAGAATGATTGGATATATATCGTTCTTTATCGATTTCGCACTGTTGTCACCAGTTGTTTGCATAAGTTTGTCCATCTTATTACAATTATTAATGAGTTCCTGAAGTTTAGTGTCCATATTATGATAATGTTTATATATTTATTTGCTAATATTCAACATTCAAATGTGGCGAAACTTTGTAATACTTTTTCAGATTCACATTGTTGAGAAGAAACTTGATGGCTTCTGTTTTGCCATGTTGCAAACCTCTATTTATATTGTCCTGTGAGAAATCCAGTGGTGAGAAGTTCAAATCGTATTTTGCAATATACACCTTATCACTATTGTGATCAAACTCCTTGATTTTCAGATAGTTCTCCAAATTACATTGCAAATACAACACATCTAGGACTTTATTAATATATCCGAACAGATTACTGCCTATATCTGAGTACATATGTTTGAAATATTGTGTATCAACTCCTATGATGAGAACTTTGTCACAATCCACCTTTCCAATATTCTTTATTGGAAATTGTTGTAAAAGTGATCCATCAGTGTACGATTTACCGTCTATAACAGTTGGACATGTCAATATCCAAGGTGATGCGGATGCTTTGAGGAAAGATTTGAAATTGGGATTTGTACCATTAATGTACTCATATCTGGATGTATTAAGGTTTGTAACAACAATATTTATTTTTTCCAATTCTGTTTTATCAGGATCACTTTTTTTGAAAAAAGTATCAATATACTTATCCAGTTTTATATTGGTACTCAATCCCATATTGTAATAACCCGAATATGCATTTACAAGTGTACCAATAAGAGGTATTGATGAATATGGTGCAAATATATCGTTTATCGATGTGAAGTTTAACCAGAAACTGTTAAGTTCATCATAAAGTTTCAGACACAATCCAGAACCATTAAGAGCACCAGCTGATGCACTGTCTATCTTAACGAAATCGAAACAATCTGGGAAAAACTTCGTTAAAATATATAGAAATCCTCCCTGGAACGATCCTCTTACACCACCTCCTGGAAGTATTAAGTGAATTTTCATCTTACTCATATTCTATAATCACTAATATATCTTTTTATGTTCATTGATATGGAAAAATCTGTTCTATATATATATATATAATGATATGTTTCAATGATATTTTCAAGAAACTTTTCACTGACAAGAAGAAACTGATCATTATTTTTATTCTATCGGTTTTCACTGGTAGTATGAAAGTAGCAATTAGTTACTTGACTGGTAAAATTGTTGAGAACAGAAAGATAATCGATCTATTCTTCTATATTGCACTGGTTGCAGTCGATTTCATATCACTCTTCTTCTTGAATAAATATGTCAATAAAGAGATATACGATTATTGTAAAAGATTCTTTGATGAGTTCTTGAATATATTCTTTTCAGCTAATTTCAAAGAGATAAAAGAGCATAATGAAGATGTTTTGACAACATTGAATGATTCTTTCTTACACATTCGATTCTTCACAGAGAGTGTTTACTACTCTTTCTTCTGGAGAATCTTAACAGTTATCATAAGTGTTGGTATATTCTTTATAAAAATGCCTATTATCAGTATATCGATTATTATAAGTTGTGTGGTTATATACTTCTATATCAAATTTGTTGTGAAGAAATTGGAAGAGAGATGGAAATCGTATTTGGTAGAGTATCATAAATTTAATAAGTCGTTCCAGAATGTTATGTTGAACATATGGAATATCAAGTACAATTCGTTAGAGTATATGATAAATGATAGATTGAAACAACTTTTCGAGTTGAGAAATAAGAAGGGTACGGAGTTCAGAAATCTCGATTTCTGGATTTATGATGGACCGTCTATTATATTCACGATCACTGTTGTCATTAATCTATTCATCATCATTAAAATTAAAAGTATGCCAATATCAATGAGAGTATTCTCTATATTACAGATATTCAAAATATCGGACTATATTAGCAGGTTGTGTAGCGTAGTTACAGATAAATACCAGAATATTAAACACATCGAGAAGATATGTCCTGTATGGTTAATAAAACCAAAAGAGAGTAAGAATATCAAAATCGGACCAATAGAAACAGTTCAGTTTAAAAATGTCACATATGCATTCGCTGATGGAAGAATTGTTGTGAACAATATGAATTTCACTTTGAAACGTGGTGATTTAGTGTCTCTGAGTGCCAAATCTGGTAAGGGTAAGAGTACCATTATAAACTTATTATGTAGACTGTACGATATTGAGAAAGGGGAGATATTGATTAATGGTATGAATATTAAGGATATTGAGTTGGAATCTCTCAGACAACAGATATCAGTAGTTCCTCAAACAATTATATTGTTCAACACATCTATCAAGGATAATATCGTTCTGGATCAACCATATAATAAGAAGAGATTAGATAAACTGGTTAAATTGTTGAATTTACCAAATATTAATAAGAATGGTACACAGTTATCTCATGGACAGAAACAGAGAGTGTTAATAGCCAGAGTATTGTACAATGATAATAAATCACTGTACATATTTGATGAGGCATTATCTGCAGTCGATGTGAAAACAGCTGTTAAGATCCATGAGTATATAATCAACTATTTGAAGAAGGGAAATAAGATAGGTATGTTCATATCTCACAATAAGAGTTTCGAAAACAGAATTGAAAAGAAGATAGTTTTATGATTTATTCTCTAAATTGGGATGAACAAAATACACGAGAACAAAAACAAAGTAGAATGGGAGGAAAACTATATCCAATCTTGCAAAAATAGCGATTAGAAAAGCAACAAAAGCCTGTTCTAACGCACTCTTCAATCTCTTTCTTGCATTGTTGTTGCCATCTTGTTTGAGTTTATACATTTTGAAATTTATTAGAACAATTATTAACAAAATGAGTGAGAAATGTGTTATGAATCTCTTACTCTTAAGAAATTCTAACGCGACTTTTAATGTTTCAGGTGAACTTATACTTATTGATATTATACTAACAAAAATCAATAATGCATATATACTTGACACTTTCATATAATAATCAAAATCGTTACTCATTATATTTATAATAGATTATTTTCAAGAATAACGGGTTTACTACATACCGATAACTTTTAGAATATTAGTGTTGTTAATTTCTACATTGACTGATCTGTCAGTTATTGGTTCACCATCAACAACAATTAATCCATTTTCTGTTTGTAGCAAAAATTTTTTACAGGCTATGTAACAAACATTTGGATGATTAATGTATTTACCACTATCAAAACTCAACATAATTCTCAATAAAGCACATCTAGATATAGGTGCTAGGATATAGGTGAGATATATACATCTGTCATCACTAACAGACTTAGGAGATGAAAAACTATTCCCTGTTATATTACTAAGATTACTCGCCAAAAACATAACGAAGTTATTAGTGAAGAATATGTTCAAACCATCCACTGTTGTGTATTCTAAGTGTCCTCTATAATATCTCTTTCTCCATATATTATGTAAAGTTCCATACACAAATTTTGAATATCCCATCCATCTCTTATTCTCTGTCTCTATATCCAAATCTGCTAAAAACCCCAAGTTACACTAAGGAATGCTTTAGTTGATTTGTTGGATGTATTAATAGTCATTAAGTCCATATCTTTTGTGGTGTATTTTTTTGGAAACTATGAGATCTAGAAATTCGTCTACAGATTTTATATTACACTCTTTTGCAATAGATGTGTAAAATCCATTTCCAGATCACTTGGATAATGAAAGATGGGAATCGATGAGTAACTCTTGGAATTTATCATTTGATAAATAGTTCCATCTCCTCCAGAAACAATAATAAGTTCGAAATTCTTGTTTTCTTCTAAATAATCTGTCAACTCTTCAGCGGATTTTGTTATGAGTAATGTAAAGTCACTCTTCGTTCCTTTCTCATAAAGTTTATCAATACATTCTCTAGATTTGCCTTTTCCACTCTTCTCATTTATAACTACTAAAATACTCATTTATGACAGTTTCGGTTATTACTTATTAAAATATTTTTAGTTATGTATATATTATGTTAAAACTTGTTGGCAATAACATCTACCATATTTTTGAACTTTACAATAGTGATGACAAGATTATACTCTATGTAAAACTTGTGAGTAAAGATTATCAAAAAGATTACATTAATTATAGGACAGACTTATTAAAACTTTACAATGACACTTATAAAGAGTTGAATAGGAAGATGTTTTTGATAATAGATGTTAATTTAATAGAGAGTAAGTTGATGAAGATTATAAAGAAGGAGTTACAGTTTTTTAAGAATAATAGGGGGCTTCTTGAATTTATAATTTACAAAATATACTTTCTGAAAGAATCGTCATTTTTAATGGGAATATTGAAGATGTTAAAACCGTTTATGATAAAGTCAAGAGTTGAAACTGTTATAAAACCCAATTTGGGGAAATCTTTGGAGGAAATATTGGATTAACATAAAGATTATATGGGGTTAATTGATAGTTAATGAACAAAATACTTATATTAGGAGATAATTATTATATTGAGAAGTATTTTGAGAATAGAATGAGTATTTTTAAAATACCAAAAAAAAGGAATGTTATATCTTTCTTGAAAACTAACGATATTAACAATATTTATGTTTGTGATGGAGAATCTCGAGATATGAATTTTTACGAAGAGTGTGTAAACAATGATATAAATGTATTGAACGATAAAATATTCTTCAAAGATGATTATTCAATAGAGAGAACTGTTAGGTACACTCTTAAGATACCCATATTGATAAGAACAAATGTTTTAGCTGATTATAACAATTTGGTTATTGAGTCTTTAGAGAGATGTTTTCCTCAACTTTTAAAATCTGATGATAACGTTCTTTTGAGAATAAATAGTCCAGGTGAATTTATAGATTACAGGGATTACATTAAAAACTTCATCGATTTTTTCGATTATAACTCTAGCATCTATTTACAAGAGATTCCCGAAAATTTTAGAAAGGTTGCAATTATGTTTTTCATAAATGATGATGGTGAATTCATTGTGATGGACAGTTTCGATATTGATTTTACCATATTGAAGTTTAATGTGATAATGAAGAGACCATCAATATTTATTAATGATTTGATGAAAGAGGATTGTGAAAAAATTTCTAGGAAATTTGGAGTGAACTTTGGTATAGCCGAATTCATGTTGAATGGAACATATGTCAATTTCTATAGATTATTGATGTCCGATAAACTTTTCCACTTTGCTGATTATTTGAAAGATGTACATGAATTCGATATTTATAAATTTAAATTTGAGAATGGTGTTTACAATAGTGTGAAACAGAATGATACTCCGAAACTTTTAATAAATGAAATTACACTGAATTATGGAAATTTCTTCCCTTTCTTTGGAATTCACAATGGAAAAACAAATTTCTTTTCAAAATGCTACGTTCATTGGGGAGATGATGTGGTAAGTGTGCTTGGAAAATGTGAAAATTTATATTTTAAGGAGATTGTTTACCGGTTTGACACAGCGAATTCCAGCACAGCGAATTCCAGCACAGCGAATTCCAGCACAGCGAATTACTCCAGCAATGTAATATACAATATATACAACAAGAACAATACATACTTCTTTTATATTAAGAATAAGAAGAATTGTGACATATTTTTTAAAAATCCGCAAAGCTCAGAGATTGTACAATGTATGAACAGAAACATTTATGATATCCATCCTAGAGATACATTTAATGCTAAATTGGCAAATTTCATATTGGGTAATGAGAAGAGTTCTACTGTTTTGGAGATATCTGGTACAGAAGTTTGTTTTATTATTTATAACCGAACATTTATTACAATTACTGGATCTGATAGTACAAATATAAGTGTGAACGATAAACAGTGTAAATTGAACTCTATTATTGAGATGAAATGTATGGATAAATTGATTATCAAGATGGATAATTATGGATTGAATTATATTGCTTTTTCTAATGGTATCAAATTAAATTTATCCAAAAGAATATCAGATTACAGCAAACTTATAAATAATGGGTATGTCATGTTTAACAAACCCAAAAACATGATAACAAAAAATAGTAATGTTAAACTCCTCTTACCTGCATTTTATACAAATTACGACTTGAAAGTTATAGAATCTGCATTCACTGATAAATTCGATCCAAAAATGATTAAACACATTTATAAATTGAAATGGTCTGTAAAGAAAGTGAGTAGTGAGGGTATTCTATTGGTTAATAAGTATTATGGAAAACTGTATAAGAAATACAATGTGGAATGTTCAATTTTGAAGAGATATTGTAAAGGATCAGTTATTTTTAACAAGAGTGGATTGTTAATTGTGATTAATGACAATTACGATTACCATGAGGGTTTCTCAATAATGACAGTTATCAGTTCAGATAATTGGAAACTTAATTATGTAAAGGATAAATCCCATTTAAACTTTCAGAAAGTGAGTTTGGATTATGCTATAAATAGAAGAGTTGGTATTGATAATATTTTCAATAAATCCGATGTTGTTTACAGAAAAATGGGATATCTTGATGGAATAAAGCGAACAAAAACTGTTCTTCTATCTTTTATTGACAAAATTAATTTGATTGGTGTTGAGTGTAGATTGATGGGAGATCGGCATCTTATTGTTGAGTACAGTTTAGATGTAAATAATAAATTGAGGGATAATATGTTTGTTGAATTTGGATTTAGACAGAAACTGATTGAGAATGAGATTTGTTTAGATGCTCTTTTTGGATTATCATCATATATTGTAAAATTTGACGGTGATGATATTGATAAGATCGTGATGACATTATACAGTTTGGAGAAGAAGATATCTCATAAGAACAGTGTGATGACGCGTGTTGTGAAACTACCTGTTGTTTTGGATAAAAAGTATTTTTTGGATAAGAAATATGTGGTATCATTACTTAAGATAAATGAGATAGATGATATTGATGATGTTAAGGATTTTATTGAGAGAATGAAGTTCTTTGTTGTTGATATAAACAGTGTGAATCCAGGAACAATCTGTTTAATACCACACAATCCAGTTGATCGAGTTATACTTGTTAAGAGAGATATAAATCAAGTGGCAGAGAATGGAACTATAAGTTTTGGAAACTTCTTCTGCAATATTCATTATAATGAAGGTGTGCGAAGTGGTGCAATTGTTGCTAAAACGATACCCCTAACAGATAAGAAGTTGAATTTTATCTTGAATCGTTTTGATACAGTTATGTTTAAAATGATAAACAACAACTCATTCAATTCAATTTTAGATCATAATCGTAACGGAAAATATTTTATGGATACAGATGAAGCAGAGTTCAATATAAGTGAGTATAGGAACTTTTTCAATAGTGGTTTGGAAAAGTTTATTGAGAAGAAGAGCCGGAAGATTAAGATATATGAAAGTGAGAAGAAGATACATAATAGATCCATACCGAATGATATAGTCAATATACATCATATCAAAGCACCATTTGATTGTGTTGTAAAAGAGATATATGTTAAACTGAATGACAATATAAAATTCACTGATAAATTGTGTAAAATAGTTGATAGTAACAGAGTGAAATCGAATATGAAGTCCAATATGATAGGAATGATAACAAGTATTCATGTTTCCGTTGGTACAGTGGTTAAAGAGGGAGAAACTATTATATCCGCTCTTCAATGCTGAATTTGGAAAAATATCTATGTAATTATTAATAAAAATATGTTGAAACTTTTATTAATATGTATTTTGGTTGTTGTTTTGGTATGTTTGATTGTCGCATGGAGAAAGCGTAATGAACTTTCTATTGTTGAAGGATTGATTTGTCCTGAAGAGTGTGGAGAATTGGATAGTGGATCACAATTAACAGTACTTATTACAAATTTAAATAATAAGTATGATTCTTTGGAAAAGAAGTATGGATCTCTTCAAGAGGAGATACAAACGAATACTGATAATATTGCAGAGATAAATAATAAATATCAACATGCAAACAATAAATTACAAGCAGAGATGAAGGCATCGGGTGGTGAAATGAGTTAATTAAGATTTCCTCTGAAATTTCTGACATACTTATCCATAACATTTATAAACATTTCGTCATCCTTTGATGGTTGACCTGGTCTTACTAAGGTTGTTTCTCCTTTGAGGAGTTCAATCTTATCGATATTGAACTGAGTCTGTTTGATGTTAAAATCTTGCACACCCTGTTTAATATTGTTCATATTATTCTTATTGTCCGCTTTTGAAAAAGTGAACATGTTGATATGTAAATCTTTAACATTGTCTACATAGTTGTTGAAAACTTTGTCAGTTCCATAAGTTCTAATATAATCCTTAATCAATTTCAAATACTTGTTACTGAATTGAAGAACAACTTTATTGTAGACAGAGTTCTTCCCCTCAAAAGACAACTGTTTAAGAGAACAGTTCAATGGTGCAAACTTGTTACCAACAGCGTTCAAAAGTGGAACGAGATAATTGAAAAACTCAATTGCAATCTCATCATTAACATATCCTAAATAAACAAATCTAATATGGAATGTTCTAACACTCTTAACATTATTGACTTTGTACTTCCTCAAAAAGTTCTTCTGGATCTTTTTAAGAGCATTCAATGTATTGTTATCCAATTTGTACCCAACGAAAAAGTGATTCTTGGTTGCATTATGAACATCTCCTAAGTTCCTATTAACATTGTTCACATTCAAATTACTATTGTTGCTCTTTTGATTATTATTATTTCTCTTTTGATTATTATTATTTCTCTTTTGATTATTATTATTTCTCTTTTGATTATTATTTCTCTGTTGATTGTGATTATTATTCTGTTGATTATTATTTCTCTGTTGATTGTGATTATTATTCTGTTGATTATTATTATTTCTCTTTTGATTATTATTTCTCTTTTGATTATTATTATTATTTCTCTTTTGATTATTATTATTATTTCTCTTTTGATTATTATTATTTCTCTGTTGATTATTATTCTGTCGATTGTGATTATTATTCTGTTGATTGTGATTATTATTCTGTCGATTGTGATTATTGTTCTGCTGATTGTTGTTATTGTTCTCCGATTGGTTATTATTACTATTTTGTTGATTGTTATTGTTTGTTGATGGTTGAGAATTATTACCAAATACTTGTTTCCTCAGATTTGATAAATATGATACAAAATCATTAGGTTTATTTTTTCCTGAATCAGTATGTTGATGTTGCATACCATTGTCGGTCTGTTGATGTTGCATACCATTATTGTGTTGATGATGTTGCATATCATTATCAGTCTGTTGATGTTGCATACCATTGTCGGTCTGTTGATGTTGCATACCATTGTCGGTCTGTTGATGTTGCATACCATTATTGTGTTGATGATGTTGCATACCATTGTCGGTCTGTTGATGTTGCATACCATTATTGTGTTGATGATGTTGCATATCATTATCAGTCTGTTGATGATGTTGCATACCATTATTGTGTTGATGATTTTGTATATCATTATCAGTCTGTTGATATTGCATGTCATTGTTTGTATGATGATATTGCATATCATTATCAGACTGTTGATGTTGAATATCATTGTTATGTTGATACTGTTGTACACTATTTGTACGAGGTTGTTCTCCGAGTGATCTGTCTAACTCTCCAATATCGCCTTTTTTACTTAATTCATTAATTCTATTTGCTAAACCTGTAGTGAAATTGCTTGTAGAATTACTCATTAATTATATATATATATAAAATATTTTAATCAAAAAATAAAATTAAATTTTCTATTTTCTTTTTCTTCAAAACTGTGAAATTCTTCATAATATTATAAATTAAACTCTTCTTTCCTCTCTCATACTTCTCTTTGGATACTATGTTGTACCCATAAACTTTCAAAAGTTGTCGAAGAATTGTTATACACTTCTTATCATCCAAATCTGGAAAATACTTTTTGTACTTACATGGTAAGTAGTATTTTTCAAAATTGTTCTTAAAATACGGTAATTTCATCTTCTCTAAAATATTTTTGTCAGCAATGCTCTGTCGATAGAATTGGTAATATTGATCAAAACCCTTGGGGATAAATAATTTTAGATAATTTTCAACAAATTCCCTTGATGGCATTTTACGAAATAATTGATTCTTCATAACTAATATATAAGCATATTTTATTTTTTATGAAAATTTTTTTACTAAAATATCGAAAAAATAAATTTTTTTATTTCCTAATTTCTTAATTGTCACAATACTTTTTAGATTTATACTTCTGACTTCCCAAATTTGCCAACAGATCAGCTTTCATATTTCCATACCAATCCTTATGTTTCCTTGAACTCTTATCTCTTGGTTCACTCTTATGTGCTTTCACTTTGTTGAGAAATATTCTGAAACATTTTTTGTGCTTCTCCATAAGCATATCCAAATGACAAAGAAGATCCAAATTCTCCGGTGTTTTACCATCCGATTTCTTCCATCCTCTTGCCTTCCAACCCTTAAACCATTTGGTCATAGTATCAATTACGTATTTACTGTCCGAATTTATTTGTAAAGTCTGATTTTTACACTTTTGATCATAACTGACCGAATATATCTCTATAGCTTTGATAATTGCATATATTTCCGCTCTATTGTTTGTTATTGGTTTGATATAAAAGGGTTCAGATAGATTCCTGTGATCATTATCTCCCCAAAAAACTCCAATACCACCAGCTGTATTACTCTTGTTTCTTGCCTGATTATTGTAACAACTTCCGTCTGTGTAAACTTCGGTAATCATGTTATTATACTCTATACAATGATCTTTTTACAAATAAAAAAAATCATTTTTTATATAATCTTATATTATAATATGAGTTGTGTATTCGAAAATCAATACACTGAACCAGACCATGAGTATGTGGTCATATCTTTCTCTATCTTCTATCAACGTAAATACATTACACATCAAAGAGATAGAGACAAAGATATATCGTATATCAGACAGGTTGGGTTTCTTGATTCATTAACAACAAATATAAGATTATTGGAATTGGGTTATCTACCAAATAATTGGATAATCAGAATTCATTACGATGATAGTCTATTCGATTTCAAATATAAGGGAAAATATGCATGGAAACTCTTTATTGAAACTTATAAGAACAATCCAAAGGTTCAATTTGTTAAGTTCAAGTGTCAAAAATTTATGAAAGATGGTACACATCGTAATCTATTCGGTACAATTGTAAGACTCTATCCTCTATTCACAAAGAATGATAAAATTAAGATGATTATTCTGTTCGATGCAGATAGTTTGATAAACAGATATTATTCAGGTCTTTTGGAAGATTTCGAGAAATCAGAAGATGATTTCTTCGGTATATCAAGTGAATTCAGTCCACAGGACAGAGCTGTGACTTTTCACAAAAAAAGAGAATTCTATTTCAGTATGGGTATGATAGCAAGTAAGGTCAAATTTGAACATAAATATTGGGATCTTCTACTCAATAATCTCATTGATTATAAGAATAAGGATTTCAACAATTTGGTATCACTCCTCGATGATATACACAGAGAGATCATATACAAGAATAGAAACAACAACAGTCTGAAAGATTTTCGTTATGGTATAGATGAAGTCATATTAAACTTCTATATAACAAAACTTCTTAAACAGAACAACTACAAAATCAAAGTTATCTACCACCGCACCAATATAGCACCTATTTATGGACTATTTGAAGCCTTTTTGAAATATTACCATAGAAATGCAAAAGATAAATCCGGTTTAGAATCATTTGTTAAAGATTGGACAAGAGTAATACCAGATTCTGGAAATATCAATGGAAACAGTTTTGACAAAAATTTGGATATTATAAGTGAACATTTGGGAAAGTTCAAGTATTCTGATCACACATACACAGATCTATTCAAATACTATATAGAACCTGTCAGAAAAGGATTCCCTAAATTGGACGGATTAGTATTTCCAATGAATGTAGTATCATATTTTAAAGAATACACTGAAAAAGATTTCAATTATCCAACACTTAATAACTTTTTACCTTACCAACCAATACCAAAATATCTTCTATGATTCATATTTTATCAAAGAAAAATAAAAAATTGATTCTTGTATACTTAAAACTAACTTCAGATATATTATTATCACAATAATGACTAAAAAAGTTAGTGTTACTGAAATTCTTAAAAAACTTGAAATAAAAAAGTTGAAACCAAAGCAGAAAGAGATTATAAATCTCTTTTTGAAGAAAGAGAAACGAGACACTCTAGGAATCCTACCAACGGGTTATGGTAAGAGTCTATGTTATATCGTTCCCCATCTTTTGAAAGGTAAGAATGTTATTGTTATCTCTCCCCTCATATCTTTAATGGAAGACCAAGCTGATAAACTTAAGAATAAACAGATAAACACGCTAGTTTTCAATAGTAATCATAAACCGTTCAAGAATGGAGAGGTCAAATACAAGGATCTCATGAGTGGTAAAACAAGCTATATTATGTACTTCTCGCCAGAATCCTTCTTGAGTTATGGATTCTATATCAAATCAATGATAGAGTCCAATGTTGTATCTATGATAGCAATTGATGAAGTTCACTGTGTTAGTATGTGGTCCACTTTTAGAAACGATTACAATAATTTGTACCAGATAAAGGATTGGATCAAGAAATACAAAAGAAACATCTATCTACTTGCATTAACAGCTACTGCAACTGAACAGATGTTGGATGAAATATCAGAAAAATTAAAGTTAGAAAACCCAGTCATTATTAAAGAATCATTATACAGAGAGAACCTTAAAATCAAGGTTTACGACAAAACAAAGATGATAGATGATGTGAACACAATTGCATCATTCATTAAAAAACTTGGTGAAGGATCAAAATGCATTGTGTATTGTAAAACGAGAAAGGACACAGAGTCTATTGCAACTAGATTAAAATCACATAAGATAAATTGTGAACACTATCACGCAGGATTGGATGATGAAGCCAGAATGAAAGTACAAGTTGATTATAGGAACAATAAGTTGAAAGTAATTTCGGCAACTATTGCTTGGGGAATGGGTATTGATGATAGGAATATTCACTTGATTGTTCATTATGGTATATCGAAGAATATCGAGTCTTATTACCAAGAGATTGGTAGAGGTGGTCGAGACGGTAGTCCAGTGGATTGTTATGTGTTCTGGTCAAAGAGGGATTTCTCAACAAATCGATACTTCATTAAACAAGAGGATTACGGTGGAGATGAAGCAAAGAGGAAGATGGATTACAATAAGCTCAACGAGCTGGAAGGGTTTATTAAGACTGGGGAATGTCGTATGAAGTATATATGTAAGTACTTTGGTGATGAAATTGAGAAATGTGGTAAGTGTGATAATTGTCAGATGAAGAGTGTTGCGAATTTGGAAAAACTGATGAATATGAACAAGAACTCAATCATATGTAGGTTCGTAGTCATCGATACACTGAGACATATATCATCAGGTTTGGGAATGTCCTCTTTGTCGATGTTGTTAAAGGGAAGTAAAAGTAAGAAGTTGACACCTTATATGAAATCACTAGAGACATTTGGTGTATTTTCTGGGTTTGGTGTGGATAGTATCAAGAAGAAGATCAAGAATATTGAGAAGTGTGGATATATTAGTGAACATGACACTCGAAGTGGTTGGGGAACATATTATAAGGTGAATAGAGATGGTAATGATTGGTATGACATGAACAATGTGGATATCAGGAAATCGATAGAGATTATAAAGAGGTTCATTAAGAGGATTAGGAAGAGAGAGCCGAAGAATACGGAGGGTATAAAGAGTGTGGCGACGATTAAGGCTGATTTGATTGAGTGGCGGATGAAGAAGGTGAAAGAGACGAATTTGCCGGCATATTGTATATTGAATAATAAAGTTATTGATAGTATTGCTAGTAGACAACCGTCATGTGAAGAGGAGTTGTTGGAGGTGAAGGGAATTGGTAAGAAATTAATGGAGAAGTATGGGAGTGAGATTTTGGCGATAATTTCGAAATAATTAAATTTACATATTTGCAAATATTTGCAAAAAAAGCTTGTTGTGCATTTTAAGACTACCCAATAACGTAGACGATATGGAAAAAGACGTTGACTAAAATCTAATATCGTTAATTTTTTTCTCGCGAAAATTGGTCATTTTTGTTGATTTTTGATTTTTAATACCATAACGTTATAGAACTACATAACGTTATGGAAAAACATATGTACGTCACATTTTTGTCTCAAAAATCGCGTTTTGAAATACAATAACGTTGCATTTTTTTCGAGGGGTGGCCGGAGGTCAAAAAGTTCACACCGGTACTAAACACAATAACGTTAAATGATTACATAGCGTTGTGGAAATGTTTTGACGTCGAAATTAACGTTCATAGATTGAGATTGACGTCTTTTACGATTCAATTTGGTCAAAAAACCTAATAACGTCTAATCGACATCTTTTTGCATAACGTTGAGTACTTCAAAAACAGTAAATTTTGAAAAGCTGTACGAACAGGGGGACGTTGTCAAAACGTCGTTAACGTTAATTATATTTTGATTTAGTAACGTTGAAAAAAATATGAGATGCTCTACGTTCGGTATGTTTTAGACAATTTTTCGGCATTTTTGACTCAATAACGTTGGCTGTGTAAAACAAGGGCAACGTTATATATGTTTTGGACAGCTATATTTTTGAGAAAATACAATAACGTCAAATAAACTGAATAAGGTCAACGTTATTGGGCTTTTTGACAGCGATTTTGAGAGAAAATTCAATGACGTTAAATAAACAGTATAAGGTCAACGTTATTAGACATTTAGACAGTGAAAATGTACACAAAATACAATAACGTTGAAAAATGCAGTCGGACTAAAAATTGGTGAAAAGTCGCGAAAAACTTCTGACAGAAAAAACGCCTAATTTTTTTCACTTTGGTAAAATTGAAAATAAATATATTTTTTCATGATGTCTTAAAAGGTCTGACTAACCCAAAAATCGCTAAAATGATTCCCTTTAATCATAAAATTTTTTGCACGGTTTGGTACTATTTTTTTTATGTAAGGGTCAAAAAAAAAAATTTTTTTTTTTCATATTTTAAAACTTTTTGGAATTTTTTTTTTTTAAAACACACACACCCCTCTGAAAAAGGGCAAAAAAAATGGCTTTAAGAGCATTCTCTTGGTCATTTTTTTACAAGAATATTTTAAAACTTGATAATTATAATCAATAATTAGAGATAAATAATCACACAAAATTTCATTTTGGTCCATAAGAAAAAGTCTAAAAGCCCAATTTTGAATATATATGTGTTAAACTACAACTATTCAAGATAATATATGTGTTTGTGTATATTATTTTAATGGTAAAAAATGACCTTGAGACATTTTCTTAAAGACTAATTTTTAAACATTACTTTATATTTATAGACTATTATTGATTAAAATATATAGTAAATGTTAATTTTTGTTGGTAAAAAGCTATACAAGAAAAAAATCAGGCAATTCCCACTTTTTGAGGATATTTTTGGTTTATTTTTTTTAGAGCGTATATTGATATATGAATCGTATAATTTATAAATTTTATTGGTCGATAATTGATCTTAACAAAAAAAAGTTATAAAAAACCGTTCAAAATGCTTAAAAAAATCTTACACATCATATAAAAATGTATATGTGTCATAGATGCGGATATGAAGCAAAAACACCATACAAAGTCAAAAGACATTTAGAAAAAGTGAAGATTTGTACACCATTTTTGAGAAATATTAGTAGAGAAGAGGCAAAAGAAATCATCATGAACAGTGTTAAAAGGAAAAGAGGACCAAATAATAAATCGAAAAGTAAAAATTTATCAACCAAAAAGAGTGAAATTGTAAAGTTTAAAAAAGCATTGAAGAAATTAGAAGAAGATAATAAATGTCTAAATAATCACATAAACAGTTTGAAAGAGATGAACAGTAAATTATGTAATAATGTATCAACATTGATTGATAAAGTTGGAACAAATAATATTACAAATAACAATACTATCAATACTATAAATACAATTAATAATGCTACTATTAACATTGTTATTAACAATTATGGTAATGAGGACAAGAGCTATATAACTAAACAGTTTGTTGAAATGTTGCTTAAACAACCTGTTAATAACACAGTTTTAAAAATGTTGAAACACATACATTTTAATCCTGATCATCCAGAGAATATGAATGTTAGAATAACAGATGTTAGTAGACCTTATGCAAGGGTATACAATGATAAAAAATGGATGATTCTTAGTAGAAAAGATGTAATAGAGGATATGGTGAAAAGAAGTAAAGATATTATAGATGAAAAATCTGATAATAATGAAGTCAATAAAAAATTTACTCAACAATATGAGAAGAATATGAGAAATTTACATACAAATGCGGATCTGTTAGTTATCAACGAAAGTGAAAAATTATCTAAATAATTTAAAAATAAATGTATATTTTTTATTAAATGAAATTTATTTATCCACGATGTGTTTATGGAACATATAAATTTAATTATATGATAAAGCATCTTAAAAAGAAGAAAGTTTGTCCAGCAACTGTATTGAGTACTCCAAGAAATGAAATAATAGATAGTTTACTTGAAGATCGTGAAAAAGTATGTAAAAAAAATTTAACATTGAGGGAATTAATAGAATATCAAAATGCTGAATTCTTGACTTTGATCACTAAAAATAAAGATATTAATGAAATAAATTGTATAAATAAGGAATGTGAAAAGAGAATTCAAAAATATGAAGAAATAGAAAAGAACAATAAGATACTACAAGAATATATTGATATTCTTAATAAAAATAATAAAGAATTACAAGAATTAGTTGATAGCATGGATAAAAAAACATCAATTATCAAATTAGAAAAAGATATTGAACAGTTAAAAGAAGATTATAATGAATCAAAAAAAAAATATGATCAATTGAAAGAAACATATGAACTATCGAGGAAATATTCCGAACAATTAGAATTGAGAATTGATTATCTAGAGAAAGAACATAATAAATTATAATTTTTTTTATTTACGATATCAAGTGCATAAAAATACTAAACAGATTTTTATGTGCCTCGTAATTATAGATGAGTCGATAAAACGTTTCTTCATTGAGTGGTACACACTTTTCTTCAATATACTTTGAAATTTCTTCAAAAGTAGTTCCCATTCTTTCGTGAAATTTATTGAAGAAACTCAAGAACAACTGTTTCCGATTTATCTTTATGTATCTCATGTCAAAAGCATGTGCAAAAGTTTCGGGAGAAACATCATACAACATATCAAACGCTTTGTCTTCTCCAATTCTCTCAGAGTACAATCCACAAACCAAATTCAACATTTGAATATCGGTTGTTCCACCACATGTTAGTTGACTGTAAGTCATCTTCCTCAAAAATTTAACATAATCCAACATCTTTCCAGACGTGAGCTCCACATTACAATTATTGCAAAGATACCACTTCTGTATTAACCAATTTAGGTCTCTGTACAATACTGATTTTTTCTGGTATCAACAGTTGATCACTATCTTTATCGTAAACCTCTTTGAACAAAGGTGTTTTTTGCAAGTAGCTAGGTATTTCGTTTTTTTATATGTTTTCAAAACATTCATGTTATGGTCGTATGAGCGATTGTTACCTATTTATTATTTGACAATTTTTCTTCTCAAAACAAAGTTGCAGTTGCCAATTTTTATCTATAATAGTTTATATGAATAATTACTTTCCACTATTAATTATTATACTTGTTGTTGTACTTTTGGCAATAGGTGCATATTTTCTTTATGAGTATGTCGAATATAGTGTCGACCAAGCATACAGAGAACTTCCAACAAAAGTCCGCGTGGGATCTGGTAAGAATATGAAGAACTGTCCAAAGGGTTGCACAAGGGGAACGTGTAAGTACAATCCAAAGTGTAGGAATCATTTAGGATCAGATCCGGAATGTTGTGCTTTCGATTTCCAATGCCAATACTGTAGAGACAAGACTGGTGAGTACTATTTGAAACCGTGGGAGAATCCGTGGATTGACAGTGAGTACAACAATCCCGACGCTCCCACAGATGAACTGAATCAGGTGATCCAAGAACAGAACGATTACATCAAACAACTCAATAAACAAATCAGACATAAAAACGATATGATAAGTAGGAGAGAACCGCCAATGAGTTTGAAGTGAAACTTCAAGACACCTTTCTTTGTAGGTGAGCTTTTGCGATTTAGTTTATAAATTATCATATTTTTGTGTTATTCAATAGACAAAATCATGAATCTGTTCTCTCAATTAAGTATTTCTCACCAAATCTTCCTTATATAACGGTTGACGTGTAAGTGGATGAGTTTCATGTTCTTCCATAGTTGTATTAAACAATGGAAGAAACAATAAATAAAAAAAAATCAATTTCTAGAAAGGGAGATTGCATTGCTTCTGGCAACAGCTTCGCTGCCCTTTAGAACCATACGCAACCTACAACTTGTTACAATGAAAATATCTCTCTCATAACTCTAAACTAATCTAAAACAGTAAATGTTGGATTATCCTCGGTTTCCGGATGTTTTCTCAATGTTACCCATATTTTTTTACCATTATTCAATACATTTAATTGCTCATTCGTTAATTCTACATAGTGAATGACACCATTTGCATCCTTAAAAGACGCAATTTTGGTGTGAATGTTCATACGGAGAGGATAACGTAATGAATCAACATCTCTAACGCTACCATAACCAATTTCAATTCCCATAGGAACATTGTAACTACTTTGACCACTTCCCATTTGATTATAAATGGATATTATATTTATCTTTTAAACCATAAAAATTACATATATATCATATCTAATTTTTAGTATAAAAATACCCCGAGCAGGACTTGAACCTGCGATCTTCTGCGTGTTAAGCAGACGTCATAACCATCTAGACCATCGGAGC
>Ga0180438_10001787_pt1 | contig 37215 bp, 50 predicted proteins | sample SS_ome_12_FD_132455 | JGI IMG/M metagenome (GOLD analysis project Ga0180438, IMG submission 132455) | Hypersaline lake sediment archaeal communities from the Salton Sea, California, USA - SS_3_D_2 metaG | ecosystem: Environmental > Aquatic > Non-marine Saline and Alkaline > Hypersaline >... | reverse complement strand
GCTCATCATCATCAACTGTGCACCTCTCAACCAGGTGGTTGCCTGTGACCAAGGCTGTCCTGCAACACATGTGTTTTGAGACTTTCACTGGCCAACCTGCCTCTCTGTTTTTGACCACCCCTGCCACCACCAAAATCACACCAGATGTTGTGGCTGTGTCTTGGGTGCCACAGTGGTCAAAAACAGAGAGGCAGGTTGGCCAGTGAAAGTCTCAAAACACATGTGTTGCAGGACAGCCTTGGTCACAGGCAACCACCTGGTTGAGAGGTGCACAGTTGATGATGATGAGCCAGGTGCTTGCCTCATGGCCAAATCATGGGCGGACTGCAAATGGGGCATCACAATCACTGCAGACATGAAAGGCAGAAAGAATGGCAGCCACCTATATGGTCAAGAGTCAACGTGAGGTGTCTGATTTCTTTGGTGTCTCACGCTCTGCAGTCAAGGGTTGGCTTGAGGAGGGTGCACCACGCAAGAAACAGGGCAAGGCTTGGCAGTATGACCTGGCTGGCATTGCAAGGTGGCGTATTGAAAGAGCCCAACAGCATGCCACCAGTGCAGCTGTCAGTGAGTGGCGTGACAGGTCACAAGAATACAATGCAAAGCTCAAAGAGCTTGACCTCTTGCAGAGGCAGGGTGAGCTGATGCCCACTGCAGAGATTGTGCATGATATGCGTGAGCTGTATGTTGAGGTCAGGACTGCACTGATGGCTGGCAAGAATGACATGCCCACTGATGTGCAGGACCAATATGAGCAAACCATCAGAGATGCATTGGCCAGGCTGGTCAGTGACCTTGATGCAAGGGTTGAGACCCTTGAGAGAAAGAGAGGCAAGAAATGAGAGTGGTGCTGTTGGAAGAGTGCCCCATCTGTACTGACAACCTGCAGTGCAACGTGGTGGTTGGCAACCTTGGCTCACTGCATGCAAGCTGTGACCCTGTCAATGAGATATACCTGCAGTGGGGCACAGGCAACCCACCACCACCACCCACTGCCATCACAAAGGATTTCACTGTTGACTGCCCATGGTGTGAGCAAGAGCTTGCATGCAAGGTGGTCATTGCCTTTGTGGTCTGTGATGACCCTGATGCCCTTGAGATTGGTTTGACTGTACAGCCAGAGGAAGAGGAAGGATACAGGTGCAGCAACTGCAGCAAAGACACTGCCATCTTGCATGGCTCAAGGTCTGTCTGCCTTGAGTGTTTCACTGCCAAGCATGAGGTTGACACAGCACTCTCATGAGCACTGCAAAGCGTTTGCCACTGTGGGCCAAGGTGTATGACTGCCTGATGCCACCACCCAAGATGAGCTGTGCTGATTGGGCCAGGGCATACAGGGTGCTTGACCGGAGGTGGTCAAGGTACCCTGGCCCTTGGCAGTCATCACGCACCCCATATCTTGATGGCCCCATGCAGGCTTTCAGCTCACCCACTGTGAGAAAGGTGACACTGTGTACACCAACACAGATGGGCAAGACAGAGGCCATGCTCAACATGCTTGGGTATGCCATTGCCATTGACCCTGGCACAGGCATGTGGGTGCAGGCCAGAGGTGCAGATAGCAGACGCACCCTCAACAGGCTCAAGGCCCTCTCATCATCAACACCTGAGGTGAGCCAAGAGCGTGACAGAAATGAGAGGCATGACCAGACTTTGTGGGTGTGTCAGTACCGAAACATGGCACTCTGGCTTGCATCCTCACGCTCACCTGCATCACTGGCACAGGTGCCATGCAGGTATGTGTGGTGTGATGAGGTTGACAAATGGCAGAGGTGGTCTGGTGAGGAGAGTGACCCTGTTGAGCTGGCTGCAAGACGTACTGACTCATACAGTGGCATTGAGTGCGTGGTGCTCTGCAGCACACCCACCACAGAGGATGGTTTCATCTGGCAGAGCCTTGAGGGCAGCCACAGGTTGGCTTTCTTTGTGCCATGCCCACGCTGTGAGACCTGGCAGCAACTGATATGGGGCAGTGATGTTGAGCATGGCGTCTGTTGGCCAGGTGGCAGAGGTGCAGACCCTCAAGAGCTTGCTGCCAAGGATTTGGTCAAATACAGGTGCTGTGACTGTGGTGCCCTGTGGGAGGATTTCACCAGACGGCAGGCAGTCAAGAAAGGTGTGTGGTGTGATGCAGAGCAAGAGCCATCACGCAAGATTGAGCCAGACCCACTGACTGCACCTCACCTTGGCTTTCAGTGGTCAAGGTTGTACAGCACCACTCACCACACCCTGGCACAGTTTGTGGGCATGTGGCTTGATGCACAGGGGTACCCTGAAAAGCTCATGGGGTTTGCCAACAATGTGCTTGCAGAGCCATGGGTTGAGGTGGTTACCCATGCCAAGTGGCATGCCTTGCTTGACAGGTGCAGTGGGTACAGGCTTGGTGAGGTGCCTGCATCTGTGCAGCTCATCACATGTGGGGTTGATGTGCATGAGGATGATTTCAGGTTTGCCATACGTGGGTGGGGTCATGGTGAGGCCAGCTGGCTCATTGCATATGGGTCTCTGCCTTTCACCAGGGGTGCACGTGACTGGCAGAGGTTGGCAGCCACTGTGCTGGTTGAGAGGCAGTCAGAGGATGGCAGGGTTATCATGCCAAGCCTGTGCCTGGTTGACTCTGGCTTTGTGCCTGAGGAAGTGTATGCATTTGCCAGACAGCATGGGCACGTGGTGAGGGCCACCAAGGGCACAGAGCAAATTGCATCACCATGGCGACAAAGCAACCTCAAGAGGGTTGGTGGTGTGCTCTGGTTGGTCAAGCCTTCCATCTTCAAAGAGTACCTGCACACCAGGCTCACGCTTGAGGCAGGCCAGCCAGGTGCCTGGTATTTTCCTGAGGGCACAGGTGATGAGTATTTCAGAGAGCTTTGCAGCCACAGGAAAGAGAGAGTCACACAGAAACGTACTGGCATAGTCAGATACGAATGGCGCAAGAAACAGGGCAGCCAAGACCACTGGCTTGACTGTGAGATTGCCAATTGCATTGCAGCCAAGATGTGCAATGTGGCAGCCCTGCCCATGGCCCCACCCGTCAAGAAATCACAGGGCCACCCTGGTGCCAAGGGTGGCAATGATTGGATTGGGGCAGGTGACGGGTGGTCTCTTTGACCCTCCCAATCACCCCTGCCTGCCCCAATCTGCCGACCTTAGGCTATCACTCTATACTTTCACCATCTGGCCTGATATGCCCTCAGAATGGCCCACAGGCCCTCTCATGGGCTGTTTTTTCTGTGTCTTTCCTGACACACCTGTTGACAAACCCCTCAAAGTGTGTCAAACATGACACAGATGTTGGGAAACAGGCCACAACCAGTGGGGTGATTGAGAAAGGTGGGCACATCTGGTGGCAGCACCAAGCCTGGCAGAGCAACTTGAGGCAGTTGAGACAGCCATATACAACCTTGTCACCGGTGCCAGGTCATACACCATTGCAGGCAGGACAGTCACCAGGGAAGACCTGACACAGCTGAGAGAGTGGCGACGTGAGTTAAAGGATGAGGTTGGCCTTGCCACCTCTGGCCCTGCACGCAATTATGCAGGATTCACCAACCCCACCTGAGAGGCAGGCAGCATGAGGCAGAGACCTGAGGAGAGGCAGCCGAAACCCAACATGATTGCACGTGCCCTTGATGCTTTCATTGGCACGCTCTCACCAAGACGTGGTGCACAGAGGCTCATGGCCAGGTCAGTTGCTGGTTGGCTTGCTGCAGAGGGTGGGTACAGGTCTGCAAGGCACAACAGACTCAACAGTGAGTGGCACCCCATGGATGGCAGTGCAGATGATGCCATCCTCAATGACCTGCCCACCCTGAGGGCAAGGTCTCAGGATGCAGTCAGAAACAACAGTGATGCTGCAAGTGCAGTCTCAACCATGGTCACCAATGTGGTGGCCAATGGCATCAGGCTGCAGTCAAGGGTGAGCATGGCAGATGGGCTGCCTGAGGATGGCATCACTGAGGAGATGGCATCTGCAATGCAGAAAGCCTGTGAGGTGGTTTTCTACAGGTGGCAACCATGGGCAGATGCTGCAGGCAGGCTTGATTTCTTTGAGATGCAGGCACAGGTTGAGCGTGCCATGCTGGTTGATGGTGAGGTCTTGGCCATTCGCCAAATGATTGACATGCCTGGCAGACCATACAAGACTGCAGTTGAGCTGGTTGAGCCTGCAAGGCTTGGCACACCAATTGACATGATGAGTGACAAGTCAATCAGGGGTGGGGTCAAGATTGGTGAGCATGGTGAGCCCATGGGTTATTGGATAATGAAACCACAGGCCAATGGCCTGCAGAAAGCCAGCTCTGATGGGTACACATATTATGAGAAAATGGACCCCATGACAGGCATGGCCAATGTGCTGCACCTGTATCATCAGGACAGGCCAGGCCAGTCACGTGGGGTGCCCATGCTCTCATCTCAGCTTGATCTGATTGAGCACATTGAGAGGTATGTTGAGGCAGAGGTTGTGGCTGCAAGGTCTGCAGCCTGCAGTGGCATCATCATCACAACCCCTGACCCATACAGTGCAGCTGCAGGCAATGCCACCATCCTGCAGACTGGCACAGATGGCACTGAGAGGATAGAAAACCTGCAGCCCAATATGGTGCAGTACCTCATGCCAGGGCAGGACATGAAAACCTTTCAGGTTGACAGACCTGGCACTCAGTTTGAGGGTTTCCTCTCTGTCATGCAGAGACGTTTTGGCAGTGCATGGGGTCTGCCTGATGCCCTCATCTCAAAGGATTTCTCAAAGGCAAATTACAGCTCAATGAGGGCTGCCTTGCTGCAGGCATATAGACTCTTTCGGTACAGACAGTCATGGCTCTCACGCAAGTTTTGCCAGCCTGTGTATGAGTGGGTCTTGCAAGAGGCTGCAGCCATGGGGCAGCTGCCTGTTGATGCAGCCACCTTTGTCAACCATCTTGACATATTCTGTGCAGCCCAATGGGTGCCACCTGGTTGGGAGTGGATTGACCCTCTCAAAGAGGCCACTGCAGCTGAAAAGAGCATGGGCAACTATCTGTCAAACCTGGTGCAAGAGGCAGCAACCAGGGGTCTCAATTGGGAGCACATACTTGAGGATGCAGCCAGGGTGATGAGCAAGATGGGTGAGCTTGAGTTGCCCACACCTAAGGTTTTCCAAGGTGGCACCTCAAGCACAGCAACTCAATCAGACAGCATGCAGCAAGAGGGCCAGTGAGATGCCATTTGAAAATGAGCACAGTGCACGCTTGAGGTCTCCTGATGATTTCAACGCTGATACTTTCAGACGCACTGAGGGTGGCACCATCTTTGGCAGGGTGGCAGTCCCAGAAACCATTGATGTGATATGGGGCAAGCTCAAGGGTGCTGATGGCCCTGATGACTTCCCTGTGCCTCAGGCTCTCAGGTTTCCTGTTGACCACTGGACAGCTGCAGAGGCCAGAGATTGGCTTGAGGAAAACCAAGTCACATATATCCTCTTTGAAGAGGCAACCAACACAGAAACAGGTGATGAGATGAGTGATGATGGCAGACTTGCAACGTACCCTGCAGAGGCTTTTTTGCTGTCAGAGTCAGAGACCAATGTGCATGTGATGCTCAAGGATGAGCAAGATATGCCAAGACGGGTGAGAATGGTTGTAAACTCTGGCAAGCCTCATGGGCATGGTGTGTGGGGCAGCATGGTGCTTGACATGGCCACAGGCTCTGTTGGCAAACAGAGAAAAAGCATCCTGTGTGAGCACAACCCTTTGCTCATTGCCGGTGCCACAGACAAGCTGGCCATTGAGAATGATGGCCAGGTGTATGCAGAGGGCCACCTCACTGACAAGACTGAGATTGGCAGAGAGAGGATGGCCTTGCTGAGTGAGGGCCACCCTTTTGAGGTCTCCTGCTACGTGGTACCCAAGAGAGTTGTGAGGCTGTCAGAGCATGAGTCACGTGAGGTCAATGGCAGAGAGGTGCAAGGGCCTCTGCATATCTTTCAGGATTGGAAAATCAGAGAGGTGTCTCTCTGTGCTTTGGGAGCTGATGAGCGTACCAGTGCGGCTGCACTGTCTCATATACAGGGTGAAATTACATTGCACCTGTGTGGCACTGATGAGGATGGCCACACTGTTGACAGAAAGGATGGCGAAAGCATGAAAGGCACAGAATTGGCAGAAGAGGTGCAGGTGCAGGATGAGGAAGAGGAAAAGCCACAGGACAGTGAGCCCACTGAGGACAGTGCCAACACTGATGTTGAGGATGCTGCAGAAGAGACTGCAGAGGAAACAGCAGAAGAGGTCACAGAAGAAACTGCAGAGGGTGATGACACCACTGAGGGTGAGGCTGCCACTGAGGAAGAGGCAGAAGAGCCTGCAGCTGATGCAGAGCTGAGTGAGCATCACCCTGCAGACGTTGAGCGTGCCAGGTGCAGTGCCATCATTGACAAGGCCAATGCCCTTGGCCTGCATGAGCTTGGCAAGACCTGCATTGATGAGGGGTTGACCATTGAGGCAGCCACCATCAAGCTGCAGGATGCAAGGCTCAAGCAACTTTCTGACAGTGCCCCACCTGCACCAGGGCCAAACAGTGGTGAGGCAGAGGCCACCTCTGAGGGCACTGAGTTGTCAGAGGAAAGCCTCAAAGAGCAATGGGAGCTGGCAGACGCAAAGACAAAGAAAGCATTTTTCAACACGTTTGAGTATTACCTTGCCTTTCACAAGGTCAAGGCACAGCGTGAGGATGGCTGAGTAACAGGAGAAACCGGGAAACCCGAAAGACTGAGAGAAAGGATGGTGCAAGATGGCACTAGCAATCAACACCCCAATCAAGGAGAGGATTGGCAAATATCTTGACTTTGCTGTCAAGACTGGCGTGCACATTTTTGCCGGTGCAATGGTGGGCCTTGAGGCTGCCTCTGGTTTTGCTAGGCCCTTGGTGTCTGGTGATGCAATCCTTGGCCATGCCATGGATGAGTATGACAACACTGGTGGTGCAGATGGTGACCTCAAAGTACACACCCTGGTGGGTGAGAATGCACTTGGGTACCTGTTGCAGGTGCCAGTTGATGGCGTGGTTGTCACCAGTGGTGGTGATGCTGTATTTGCCTCTGATGATGCCACACTGTCACTCACTGATGGTGGCACTGACACTGAGGTTGGCAAGGTGGCACAGTACATTGAGGATGACCTTGCAGTTGTGCTCTTTGTGCCATATTCGTCCTAATGACTAAACAGACAACAGAGGGCAGCAAACCAGACAGAGAAAGGATGGTGCACGATGGGTGAGGCACTAGGCGTAACCAAGGCAGGCATCATTGGTGCTTTCAGGGCTGAGTATGAGGGTATTCTTGATGCAGCGTGGTGGCCCATGACGGCCATGGAATTTATGAGCAACAATGACAGTGAGACATACAAATGGTTGGGTATGTCTCCTGCCATGAGACGGTGGGTTGATGGTAGGCAGGTCAACAGGCTCAAGGGCAGTGGGGTCACCATTGTCAATGAGCCTTATGAGGCCACCATTGGCATTTTCAAGGAAGAGCTGAGAAGAGACCAGAGTGGTCAGATTTTGCTGAGAGTGCAGGAGATGGCCAGGAAGGCTGCAGAGCACAAGTCAAGGCTTGTGACTGATGCCATTCTCTTGGGAAAGACTGTTGAATGCTACGATGGGCAGTTTTTCTTTGATGATGACCACCAAGAGGGTGACAGTGGCGTGCAGACAAACCTGCTAGACTCTGGTGATGTTGCTGCACTTGAGGTGGTTGATTCTTCCAACCCAACAGCAGATGAGATGAACAAGGCCATTCTTGGCATCATCAACCATTTCTATACCATCCTTGATGACAAGGGTGATGAGTTCAATGGCAATGCCATGGAGTTTATGGTGATGGTGCCTGTGACTGGCACTTTCTGGACATCTGCCAGGCAGGCTATCAGTGCCAATTTCCTTGACACTGGTGCTGGCACCAGAGACAACACCCTCAGAGATTTCAACATCACTGTTGTGCCTAATGTCAGGCTTGGCAGTGTTGGTGGGTGGTCAACTGAGATGGTGGTTTTCCGCACTGATGCCAGTGCCAAGCCATACATCATGCAGGAAGAGTACCCGCTCACTGAGGATTTTGTTGGTGAGGGCAGTGAGGAGACTTTCAAAAACAGAAACCTCTTGTTTGGTGTTGAGTGGGATGGTGGGGTTGGTTTCGGGTATTGGCAGTATGCCATGCACGCGACTTTCAGCACCCCCTAATTGACACCTCATTGAGAAAGGCAAGGGCAGCCTCATGGGCAATGATGTGGTTGAGCTGGTGTTGTCAGAGCACAGGTCAGTGCATGGCTCTTTCAGAGAGCCTGGCTTTGTCATGGCAGAGGTCAGGTTGCATGGCAGCTTGACTTGTGAGGACCTGCAAAAGGCCCTCCTGTGTGGTCACCTGACCACTCAGGTGAGGCACGTTGCAGAGACCAAGCCACCAGCAAAGACTACATCAACCAAAAGAGGCAGACGCAAGAGCAAGGCCACATGATGGCTTTGCTCTTGCTTTTTACAAGGCAAGGGCATGTCACTCAAAGACCAAATCATCAGTGATGTGGCAAACCTGTTTCAACGTACAGACGACTTTGCAGAGCCCATACAGCTTGTCAACCAGGATGGCAGCATCACCATCAATACAGATGCCATTGTATGGGAGGATACAGACCAAGAGGAAACCGGTATTGAGGGTACTTTCAATATCAAGGCTTTCAGGGTCTTTGTGAGCACCATTGATGCACCAGACATTGACCGCACATGGAGAGTGGTGATTGATGGTGATGCCCTGCCCATCAACATCATTGGTGAGGATGACAGAATTGCTGGCACTTTCTTGCATGTCATCAGAGACGTGCCAAAAGAGCGTGCACGTGAGGGTTTCCGCAGACTGAGGAGATGATACATGCCGCCAACCTGGTACCCAATCAATGACTTTGTTGACCCTGTTGGTGCATACCTGTGGAATTTATCAGACAGGATACAATACCCATTTCAGGTGCCAGACTTCCATGTTGTCAAAGGGTGGGCCAGGTACAATGACCTTGATGGCAATGGGTGGTTTTCTCAGTTTACCCTCAACCCTGATGTTGAGGTGATTGTGCCTGGTGCCACAGTCAGCTATGCAGGCATTATATGGCGTGCAGACCACATGATTGGCTTGATTGATTACCCATCAGATGAGGTGCCACCAGCATATGCCTTGACTCATGACAGGTTTGAGGTGTGGACAGGGCCAGGCAGGACAGGTGAAAAGCTAGTTGAGATTGACAGTGATGCAACTTTCATTGATGACAATGAGTATATGGTTGACTACACATCAGGCATGGTACGTTTCTCTGAGGCTGCAGAGGGCCTGACACTGTACCTCACATACTTTGGCCTGCAGGGTGCCAATAGGGCTGCATATCACCACTACCTTGCAAGCAATGTCTCAAGTATTTGCAGTGCCTTGTTGGTGGGTCTCACTCATAATCTCAAATTCATTGGCAGCCTGCAGCCAGGCTCTGACAAGTACCTTGATTTTTCCGGTGTCACTGGCACACCACAACCCGGTGATTGGGTCATGTACATTGGTGATGGCGGGGTGCTGCCAAGAGAGGCAGGTCTCACTGCAGATACACTCACCTGGTACTGCCTCAATGTGCTACCTGTGGCTGATGGGTTGGGCAGTATTGGCACGTATGATGGGCCAGTGTCAAGCATATGGTCACAGGGTGGCTTTGACATACTCTCTGCAGCAACCAGGATCAAAACACCAGAGATTTTGAGTGGTGCAGACTTGTTGATTGATGCCACTGGCTTGGTCACTGTTGATGGCCCAACCTTGATTGATTTGGGTGCCACAGAGGACATGATTATTGGCAGTGATTCACCAACCCCACCTGAGGGCAAGGTCACAGTCAGTGGCAAGGGTGTGGTGACCATTGAGGCAAATGATGAGGGTGGCTTTCCTGGTGGTGATGCCCTGGTTATCACTGACTCTTTCAACACCACCAAGCTCACCAACAAGGGCAGGCTTGTCACAGACCAGCCCATCACCCTTGACATGCCTTTGATTGAGGGTGGCCAGTTTGACCAGCTGCAAGCTTTCAATCAGAGCAATGCCATCAATGCAACTGGCTGGACTGTGGCACCTCTCACTGGCCTCATTGTGGGTGGCAAGCTCAAGCCTCAGAGAGTATGGCTTGAGCTTGAGAGCACAGCCTCTGAGGGCATCACCAATCTCAAGGTGTGGCAGAGGAATAGTGGTGACCTTAGCATCACAACCTTTTGGGACAGTGGCGTGATTGACTTGTCAGGGTCATATGCAACATATTTCTTTGACGTTGCACCATTGCTCAATGATGTTGGCAGAACGTGGGGCATCAGTTTCACCTGTGCCAACAGTGTTGCAGGTGCAGTCAAAATCTCTGGTGTGTGGGTTGAGTGCCACCTTGGCACTGACGTGTGGTAAAGGGCCATCAACAGAAAGGATGCAAAACATGCCACCTGAGGAAAACACAAACCAACCTCTCATCAATTGGGGTGCCATCTTTCTTGCTGGTGTAGCAAAGCACGTCTTTGACTGCCTCAAGATGTTTTCAACCACCATTGATGGTGAGACCAAGTATTGGTCTGATGAGTTGCCTGAGGAAGAGGATGGCATCATCACCATCAAGCTCAAGATACCTGTTGAGGATGCATATTTCTGGTGGCAGGCAAACTCTCACCTTGCTGTTGAGGCTTTCCAATCACCAAAGCAATGGCGTGAGAGGATACAGGAAAGGGCCAATGCATGACACCGGACACCACTGCAATTGGTGCCCTGGCCACTGCAGTGGTGGCTCTGGCAGGCTCTGTGGCTGCAATCACTAAGCTGGTGAGGGATATGGGCAAAATGAGCAAGCAATTGAGGCAGATGCAGTCACAGAGCCAGCCACAGCCCTTGTGTGGCACTGACACCAACCCTGGCACTGGTGAGGGGTGTGCACCTCTCAGGGTGCTTGAGGCTGCACAGACAGACATGAGGGCTGATGTGGCAGAGGTCAAAAGAGATGTCAAGCAAATCCTGTGGCACATGGTCAATGGCACAGGCTCACAGAGAGGTGGTGGCTGATGGGCTGGCAAGATGCAATCAAGGTGGCCTTGCTTGTCATCAGGGGTGTGGCCTGGCTGGTGGGCAACGTCAAGCTCTTTGTCAAGGCTCACAAGCTGGCCAACCCACATGAGACAGGATGGCTGCAGGGCAAGGATGATGATGATGAGTTTGTGTTGTGGCGTGCCTCAGGTGGCCTGCCCAACCTGGCCATCATCACTGCAGGTTTCACCAAAGAGGCTGCCCTTGATGACCTGGTGAGTGGCAGGCTTGGTGGCCTCTCTGATGTGCTTGTCTTTGGTGAGCGTGATGAGTGCATTGAGTGGGTGCTCAAGTGGGTTGACACAGATGAGCATTTCATTGCTGCATGTACATCAGACACCAGTGCAATTGAGGACATTGGCAGACAACTTGAGCATGAGGTTGAGTGATGGGTGTGAGCGTGGGTGGGCCATCTGGTGGTGGTGGTTTTGGGCCACTGATACAGCCGATTGATGAGAGCCTTGCAATCAATGCAGGCATGCTCACTGTCTATTCTGAGTGGGTTGAGCTTGACCTCTTCTGCAAGTATGCAGGTGAGGTACAGGTTGCCAATGGCACAGACCCAACAGGCTCACCATGGGTGCCCTATGTTGACAGGCTGGCATGGCAGTTGACCCCTGGTGATGGTCTCAAGCAAGTCAGTGCCAGATATAGGGCATATGAGGGCAACTATAGTGGCACGGTACAGGCAGAAACAACCCTTGTGTCAGGTGCCACACCCACAGGTGCTGCAGGTCTCTGCATGTACAACCTGGCATGGCTCATTGCCAATTGCCCAACCTGGCAGGCATGGGTTGGTGCAGCATCACCTGCAGAGGCCATGACAAGAATACACAGGTACATGTACCCAACCCCACCCACACAGCTCAAGTGGCCCTTTGTGCTCATCACAGAGGTGCCACAGGATGACTATACTGCAGAGGGCAGTGGTGGGCCTTATTCATTTGTCAACATGCAGACCTTGTATGTGCTCTTTGAGGCACAGCCTGAGGTTGACATACTCACCACAGGGTATGAGGCAGCAATCATCATTTTCAGAAACTATGTTGATGCAGTGCTTGCAGAGGCAAGGGCCTTGGCTTGCACAGATAGCTTTTTCTGCATTGAGGATATGAGCCAATTCTCACAGGTCTCAATACCAGACCCAACAGCCCTTGAGGATGTTGATGAGGATGGCAACCTTGATGAGGCAACCAGCATGCAGGTTGTGTATGCAATGAGGGCACAAGGCCAGGGATAACAGAGAGGTGTGAGCATGGAAGTTTTCTATCTGTATGCAATTGACATGGTGGGCACCATGGTTGGGCAAATCCGAAACCAGAGGCTCAACCCTGCCATCAATCTGGTGCAAGAGGGTCCTGGTGGGTCTGTTGACCAGCACTATGCTGCCATAGCTGGTGGGCAGCCTGCAGTGGGTTTCACCAGCTCTGCCTGTGCCAAGATGATTGATGAGTGTGGCTTTGATGGTACAGCCATCACCGGTGCTGCACCTTTCAACAGCTGGTGGCAAAAGGGTGAGGATGGTGGCCTCAGGGCAGCCTCTGGTCACATCAAGATGAGCATTGTGCAGGGTCTCATATACCCTCTCTCTTTGCGTGCACCTCACGTGCCACCTGCCACAATTGATTACAACGTGATTGCTGCATATGATGAGGCAGTGCTGCCCATACAAATCACCAGTGCAGCCCTTGGTGTGGCACCTGTGGCAGATGAGCTTTTCTGTGCTGGCCCTGTCATCACAGCTGGTGTTGAGTTTGAGGGTGTGCAGGACATCACAGTCAACTTTGGCATCACCCCTGAGGTGCAGAGCCACAAGGGTATACCTTGGCCAATCTACACAGGCATCAGGCAGAGGCTGCCTCAGGTGGTTGTGAGTTTCCTTGATGCCTCTTTCCTTGACAACATTGACCTTGATGGATGGATGGGTCAGAGCACCATATACCTGAGGAAACTGCAAGAGGGTGGCACCAGGGTGCCAGACGCAACCACAGAGCACATCAAGGTTGACATGGCCAAGAGCATGGTGATTTTGGGTGACACCACTGCAGCCACTCCCAACACTGCAAGCAACACCATCACCATCACCCCTGTGTATGATGCTGCAGATCCGTCACCCCCACCAAGCATTGAGATTGACACTGCAAGTGCATTGCCTTGAGGAAACCATGCAGAAAGGGCAGCCATGGTGTTTATGTATTATGTGGAAAGGCCAGAGGGTGCAACAAAGCCACAGACAAAGAGGCAAGTGCTTGAGAGGCTTGCAGAGGCAGGGTTTGAGCATGCTTTCCCTGATGGGCTGATGGTCTCTCAGGCAGGAGTACTCAAAGGGCCAGGGGAAAAGCCAGGCACCATCTTGTGTGCCTGGCCTTTCTACATGAAAGCCACAGAGGTGCCAGTTGTGACCATCAACAAGGATGCACAAGGGTGGGTTGATGTGGGTGATGGCATCTGGCTTGGCTTTGAGAAAGAGGCCATGCCAACACCTGCAGAGCTGCAGAGCCAAGACCTTGTGCCAGGTCATAAGGTGACAATGAATGATGGCAACCAGTGGCACATACCCTGTGCCAGACGGGTCAACGGTACAACATACCTGCCACAGGTGATGCAGATGAGCCCTGATGGCCAGGTCACATACAAGGTCAAGGCTGAGTATAGGCAACTGGTCAAGGATGCAGAGACTGTATGGGATGGCCTCATTGAGCAATGGGATGCAGCACCACAGGGCAGTGATGAAAGAGTGACACTCAACATGACCCTTGATGATGCCATGCTGTACCGTATTGGCATCAACGCTTTGAGGGTCAACTATCGTGTTGGGCTGCATGAGATCAATTTGCTTGAGCTGTTTGACACCAACAGGAGCCTCATTGAGCTGTCACTTGCTCTGATTGATTGGCCCTCTGTGATTGAGTGGTCACTTGCTCAGCTCAAAAAAAAAGGCCAGGAATGATGACACAGAGCCACAGACTGCAATGGCACAGGGCATGCCGGGGCAGCTATGCACCCACCTTTGGTGAGTTGCATGTCATGGCTCTCATGGGGTGTGAGTGATGTTTGAGGTGAAAGTGATTTTCAGAGAGCAAGGCATCACTCAGAAGAGTGTGCAAAGGAAAATCACCACACAGGCAGTCAAGGCCACCATGCAAGAGATTGGCCTCTTTTGGCACAGACGTTTCTTGCCAGAGCATTTCAAGCCAGGTGCAGCTGCCAAGTATGGGTACCACACCAGACAGGACAAATGGAAGAAACGCAAACTGAGAGAGACAGGCAAAGACGTTGACCTTGTTTTCAAGGGCAAGATGAGAGACATGATGGTGAGCTTTGCCAGGGTCAGTGGCTCTGCCAAGAGGGTGAGGATTGAGATGCAAGGGCCTGAGTATGTGTATTATCACAACAAGGGCAGAGAGGCCACCCGCATCACTCCTGCAGAAGAGGTTGAGTTGAGACGTATGGCTGAGGAGTTTTTCCATTTCAAGGTACATGAAATCATCATGGACACCAGGCCAGAAACCACAAAGGTGGGTTGAGCATGCCTAAGGTAGTGATGGGGTTTGAGCCTCAAGAGGCAAGGCTCATACAGGCTTTCCTCAAGATAAACAATCAGTTTGACAAGACCAAAGACAAGGCCAAGCAACTCAACCAGCAGACCAAGCAAGGGCAGAGTGCCTTTTCAGAGATGGGTGGCAGCATCACCAGCCAGCTTGGCAGCATGGCTGCAGGCTTTCTCTCAATCAGCACAGTCATCAGTGAGGTCACCAAGGCATGGCAGTCTTGGAATGACCAAATTGACAAGACAGGCAACGCTCTGTCTGATTTCACCAACCAGCTCAAGGCTGTCACCACAGGCAGGGGTGACCCATACTCAGTGGTGAGGCCAGAGTTGATTGACATTGCCAAGAGTGCTGGCCTCAATAGGCAAGAAATCATTGACCTGTATGGTGCAGTGGGCAACGCTTTGCCCTTTGGCGCAAGCACTCAGCAAATCCTCTCACTCACCAGAGAGGTGGCGGGTGCAAAGAGGTCAATTGGTGGTGAGGATTTGTCACTATTGGGCACCATTGCTGGTGTCATCAGCAAGACAGCCATGCAGCCTGGCCAATTCACAGAGGAAGCAATCAGCAATGTGGCCTTTTCTGCCCTGCAAAACCTTGGTGAGCGTGCACCCAAAGCCACAAGACCTGGCTTTCAAAAAGGGTTGGGTGCCCTTGGTCAAATGGGCATCTCAGGGCCAGAGGCTGTGAGCATGATGGTGGCAGCTCAATTTGCTGGTGAGTCTGGTGGTCTCTTTGAGCGTATGGCTGAGATGGCTGAGAAAAGAGAGCTGTTTGACCTGCCAGCTGCAAAGCGTGGTGAGATTGAGTCACCACAGATGAGAGCCAGACGTGCCATGAGGGCAAAGCACAAGACCATGGCACCTGAGGATTTCATCAGAGATGTGTTGGGTGATGAGGCTGCCATGAAAGAGTATTTCCCTGGCAGATCATTCAAAATCAAAGACTTTGCAGAGGCATATGACAAGCTGGGGCCTGCCCTCACTGAGGCCATGGAGAAAGACGCAATTGATGCACAGTGGGCCTCTCTCAAAAACATACCTGAGGTCAAGCGTGCATGGGAGCTTGAGCAAACCAGGGCAGGCATGAGCTTGGCACCCCTCACTGGTGGGCCTGGTGCAATGATAGCAGAGGGCAGAAACATCTTTCTTGCCAAGGAAGAGGCCAGGCTTGAGTACCTTGTGCAGCAAGGCCAGATGCAACCATACATGAAAGACTTTATGATGCAGGGCATCAGAAAGGGTGTGGCAGGTGGCCTGTATGAAAATGAGATTTATGCCATTCTTGGCCTTGAGCCACCTGTGCCAATTGAAAACCCCGGGCTTGAGCGGGTCAGAAGAGAGGCAGAGGAAACTGGCAGCCCTGCATCACTGGTGGGGTATGGATATGCAGCCAGGGGTGCACAAGAGGTTGCCAGAGTGACAAACAACACAGCCGAAAATTTCCGTCAAATGAACAACGAGTTTGACAAGGCCAAGGATGAGGCCAAGGCTGTTGATGTGGGTGACAGAGAATAAGAGGGTGAGCCATGGCAAGCGTGGGTGGTGTCAACTTTATCACCTTGAATTGGTCAAGAAATCCACAGGGTGAGGCAGTCAGGATGCTTGAGAGACCAGGTGGTGATGGGGTGGCTTTTCAGAGGATAGGAAAGAGAGCCAGGCCCACCAGTGCCAGAGGCATTGCAGATGTGGCTGATGAGGCTGCAGTTGTGGCCCTGGTTGATGCAGTGACAGCCATGAGAGGCAGCCTGCAGACTGTGGTTGAGGATGATGGCACCTCAACTGATTATGTGATGGTACACAATGCAGTCAAGAGCAATGCACGCTTTGTGCTTTCACCTGCAGGTGGCCTTGTGGGTGGCAACTGGCTTGTGATGGTTGAGTTTGTGTTGCAAGAAACAGTGGTGGTGTGATGGTCACTGAATTGCCACCTTTGCAGCTTGGTGCACGTGACTGGCTCTTGAGGTACAGCTCTGACCTATTAGAGCCTGTGTACAGGATATATAGAAATGGCAAGCTGATTGCCACCACAGTGCATGGCACTCATCACGTCTTGATTGACTCATTTGACAGGGCAGACTTTGAAATCAGAGATGATGACAGCCCACCTGAGTACAATGTGCCATACAAGGGCACCATTTGGTGGTATGGCAACCCACTGGTTGCCAATTATCTCATTGAGCAATGGCAAGTCTCTGCATGGGTGCAAGTGGCAGAGGTCTTTGAGACTGGTGAGAGTGTGTACAGGTGGCAGACAGGTGTGTTGCCAAACAATGCAGAAAGCCAGTTTAGAGTGAGAGCCTTTGACCATGTTGGCAATGAGAGTGCACCCCTGTTGCTTTCAAAGTACGTGGTACGCAGACCAGAGAAAACAGAATGGTCATGGTCATACAGTCAGGGCACAGGTCAAGTCACAGTTGATGTGGCATGAGAAGAAAGGCACAGACATGAAAAGCACCAACCCTCACATCTGGACACCCCAAAGCATCATACCTGCCAAGCCAGGCATGCTTGAGTCTTTCAGGTTTTGCAATCAGTACAGGCTTGAGGCAGTGGTCAAAGCCACACAAGAGGTCATGTGGCGTGCCACCATCACCAATCTGGTTGTCACTGAGGGTCTCAATGCCATCCTTGAGACCATGTTTGGCACTTTTGGCAAGCCACCTGCATACTACATTGGCTTGATTGAGGGTGCCACTGCACCTGTGGCTGGTGACACCTTGGCAACTCATGGTTTCACAGAGTACACAGGGTACACAGGTGACAGGAAAACATGGGTCACAGGCACTGCATCTGCAGGCAACATCACCACCCTCAACCCCACCTCAAGGGCAGAGTTTGATTTTACCGAAACCAAGACCATCACAGGAGTGCTCACCACAGACCAAGAAACAGGCAATGTGGGTGTCCTCTTTGCTGCAGGCATGCTGGCCACCAGCAAGGTGCTTGATAATGGCTGGACACTGAGAGTTGAGTACACAGTCACTGCAACCAGTGCATGAGGGTGAGCCATGCCAGATGAGAAACAGGGTGCAGATGCACTGAGGGTATACTTGACGGGTGCCACCTCTGATGGTGGCACCCAAGTCAATCCTGATGCATCACTTGGCAACCACAGATCAAGCCATGAGGTGCCTGGCATGGCATGGGACCTGTGGCAGTTTTTTGCTGGCCTGACCATACAACAAGTCAGTGCTGCCTGTGGTGAGGGTATGGCATACATTGCTGCACTTGGTGATGATGAGCTTGCTTTCACAGCACCTGGTGAGGGTGACTCAGGTGAGGTGGTCACCATTGCACAGGGTGAGACCAAGGTGCTTGAGTCTGGCTCAAGTGGCAGCAAATACTGCAGGGTGTACAGGTGGGGCAATGAGCCTTTCAGAGGCATTGTGCCAGTACAGCTCTCAACCTGGTACAACAATGCTGTTGGCATGAGCAACATACTTGATGCAGAGAGGGCTGCAGGTGAGGAGAAAGTCAGGTGTTTATGCCTGAGGGCTGAGTGCTCTGAGGGTGTTGAGAGCATCAAGTCATGGGTCAAGCCTCTTGGTGACCCTTTCACATCTGATGTGCAGCAACTGCCAGCCTCTGGTGTGGGTTTCATTGAAACCACAGGTGTGACAGAGGCCATTGACAGGCATGGCTTTCTCAGGATTGATGACAGTGGTGGCACACTCAAAGAGATTGCCTTTTTCACTGCCAGGCACAACAGCCAAAAGGTTGAGATTACAGATGCAGCCCACAGGGGTTTGCTTGGCACCACAGCACAGGCAGGTGCAGCCACTGACATTGTGAGGCCAGTGCCAGGCATCAGGGTGGCATACCAGGCACCCACAGTGCAGCCTGATGGCTCTGCATACGTTGCCTCTGATGAGAATGATGTGCCACCAGGTCTGACATGGTACTCAGCCATCACCAGTGCCACAGGGCCTGTGGTGGCCTCTCTGACAGTGGGCCAAATCTATTATCTGTGGTTGAGGCTGTCTTTTCCTGCCTGCACAGGTGCAAGCAATGTGGCCTTTGCACGTGCCTTCAATCAGGTTGGGCTGGCATATCAGCCAGGGTTGTGATACATGATAAAAAATGCATTTCACACTGAGAGCATTGAGCTTGCTGATTTTCCCATTGCAGGCATAGTCAAGTATGCCTCTGGTGATGAGGACATTGAGCTTGAGGACACACATGACACCTTTTTGGCCATCTTGGTTGAGGTTGATGAGAGCCTTGAGCTTGAGGATATTGAGGGCACATTTCTGGTGGTCAACATCACCCACGTTGAGAGCATGCATGTGCTTGAAAGCCTCAAGGTGGTTGGGCCTGCCACAGATGGCACCCTCTCTGGCCTGTACAGGGTGGCAAATGCAGACCTTGACAGGTATGAGGCATACCTTGGCACAGGTGCTTGGCCAGACCTGAGTGATGACTTGGTGAATAATCCCCCATGGGATACTTTCACAACCTGGCCTCACACCCTGCCTGCCCTGGCACCGAATAATACCTATTACCTGGTAATCAGAAAGCGTGATGAGTGGGGCCTGATTGAGGGCAATGTTGATGCTGCAATCATCAGGCTTGGCCCATCAGGTGAGTTGCTTGACCCTGGCCCATCTGATCCTTTCAATGCAGAGCTGTTGGGTGAGCCTGTGGGCAAGGTGAGGTTTCGCGCCAATTACAACCTGCAGCAAGACCCTGTGCCTGCAGATCAGTGGCACGTATACCTCACAGATGATGGCAGCACCCCTGACCCCACCAACCCTGCACACCTGTACCTTGTGCAGAGCATGGGTCTGCAGAGGGTTGAGGATTTGGACACAGCAAGCATTGACTCATGGGTGCACGGTACAGTCATCAAGGCCATCATCAGAACATATAGAACACCTGACACCACAGAGAGCCTGAGTGACACAGTGCTTGAGTACACCATCAACCTTGATGCACCAGACTTGCGTGATGGTGAGCTTTTCCTTGGTGGTGGTGCAGATTGTTGAGAGGTTGACATGTCCCAAATTATTGGCCCTGAGTTTTTGCTATCGGGTGACCTGACAACCAAGTGGGCTGCCAGAGTCTTTGCATCAGACTCCTATGCAGGCCCTTGGCAGTGGGTGCCTGCATTGAGGGTGGTGTCATTCTCAATGACTGCAGCACCTGAAATCAGCAAGGCCACCTTTGTGTATGAGTATGGCAACGTCAAAGAGCCAAATGCACCCTTTTTCTTTACCAGAGGGCCAAGAGATTTGGGCAACAAGTTTGTCAGGATTGAGTTGGCCAATGATTATGGCTCTTTCATTGCCTGGCAGGGGTACATGGTTGACAGCAACCTTGACCTGTGGGCAGAGAGTGACCTTGCACAGGGTGCAGGGGTGCAGACCATGCAGGCATATGGCCTTGAGTACTTGCTCACCAAGGTCAAAATCACACAGGGATTGGCCAGGGTGCAGGTTGGTGGCCCACCTGTCTTTGCTGTGTGGCTTGACTATGTGCCACCTTTCAACATCAACATTGACAGAGGCACATCAATCACCCCACAGGACGTGGGCAATAGGTCTGCAGTGCGTTTCTCTGTTGAGGTCTCACAGGGCAACACACAGGACGTGTTTCTCTTCAATCAGTTTGACCGCACCTCATGGGGTCGCAGATGGTCTGCAGCTGATGCCATAGAAACCATCCTCAAGGTATATGGCACTGCCCTTGGCATACCATGGGCAGTCAATGGCCAGCTTGACTTGATTGAGAATTGGGAGCCCACACACACAGTTGAGGGCATGTCTGTTTGGGATGCATTGCAGAGCCTCATGCCAAAGGCCAGGGGTATTGCTTTCACCATGGAGCACATAGACCCGCCCACCATCTGGCTTTCTTCCCATTTTCCTGATGACATTGTGGTCAACACCAATGATGGTGCCCTCACGTTTCCGGGAAACACAGAGGTGTATGACCTTGACTTCAATGATGCCCTTGATGTGAAACAAGGTGTGCTTTTCATGAGCACACAAGACAGGTATAGAGAGGTGGTTGTCACAGGGGAAAAGGCACGCTCAACTTTCACTGCAACAATGAGGGGTGATGGCAACCCTGATGGTGCCCTCACCAAGGGCTGGCAACAGGTTGATGAGGATGCATACAAAGACCCGCCAATCCCATCACCAGTGCCAGGTGCAGATGATTTGTGGTATGCCAAGGCACGTGATAGGTCAAGGTCTCTTGAGCGTTTCTCAAGGGTGTACAAATACTTTTCAAGAGACAGGCTTTGGGATGGCATGATTGCAGGAGTGAGCACCTGCCCTCTCATCAAGGATGATGGCACAACAGACAACTCAGAGGCCATCTTGCCCATCTTGAGCAACCAGGGTTTCATGAGGGTGCTGCCTTTCCTCAATGGGGTTGACTATAGTGTTGTACCATTTGGCCTCACCAGCCTTGGCCTTTGGAACCAATCAGACCCACGCAGGCCCTTTGGCATCATCTATGATGAGGCACACCTTGATGGCCCATCATGGCTGTTTCTGCATGAGCTGCAACAGGGTCTGCCCAACATTGTGATGAGGCTTGCAGATAATGAGTTTGGCATTGAGCTGCCAAATGCTGGCCACTATCTGGCTGCAGGGCATTGGCAGTTTGACTATACCCAAGAGCTTGACAAGACCCGATATTATCCACAGCTCAACTATGAGGATTTGGCTTTCACCTTGACTTGGCAGCTTGACCAGAGGTTGAGGTACAGGGCCACCATCTCAGGCAACCCTGATGATGCTGTTTTGCATCTCAAGGTGCCTGGTGCTCATTTGTGGATTGTGCACCCCAACACCATTGTTGACATTGACACAGATGGCACTTTCACAACCTATGCAGGCCCATATGAGTTTAGAAATGACAGAGATGTGCTCAAGAAAGTGGCAGCCATTGCCACTGGCTGGTACAGCACCAGACGCAATCTGTGCAGGTATACCATCTCTGGCATGTTTCCTCACATACCCATTGGGGCCATGTTGGGTGTGGGATACACAGGCTCAAGTTTTGCCCAAATCAATACAGTGGTGACCAAGAAACTGTACAGGTTTGATGAGCAACCCACGTGCACAGTGATGACAGGGTACAGCAACCTTGACATTGTGACTGCAGCCATGACCACCCTGGCAGGCAGGTCACAAGGCAGCCAAGGTGTGGGTGCAGGCAACAGGTCTGCATCTCAGAAAGGCAAGATACCAGCCACACCAAGCAATGCTGTGCACATCAGACAGACTCATGCAGTCAGAGAGAGGGCAGAGAGATCAGAGGACAAGACACAGCAACTGACTGCAACCATACCCTCTGGCCTTGGTGGTGGTGGTGGTGGTCTTGGTCCTCATGTGCACAGTGGCCTTGCTGATGACACAAATGCCCTCTCACTGCAACGCACCAAGATACAAGATGATGATGATGAGACCATCAATGGTGTCTTTGGCGTGCACATCAATGCAGGCAGGGCATATAGTGACCGGTCTTTGTGGGGTTGAGCTTGCCTCTTTTCCATGCAGTTGCATACTTTGAGCGTTTCTATGCACCTCTCACCAATGATGACCTGTTGGTGAGAGGCATTGCATATGGGCTGCATTTCTTCCCTGACCCTGCAGACTACAAACAAGCCATTGCCCTTGCTCAATACCACTCTTTCAGCACCAGCATACAGATGCCTGCAGAGGCAACCTTTTGGGCCAGGTTTCGCAGACGTTTTGACAACTTTGATGCCACCAAGCCAATACCATTTGACTTGAATGCTGGCCCATATGTTGATGAGGTGCTTGATGATTGGGATGCATTCAAAGACTCTTGGGTGATTTCTGTGAGAGTGCTTGAGAATAGGTATTTCTTTGACCTTGACTCACCAGAGTTTCTGTGGGTGCCATCTCAATACAGCCGAACATTGCCAGACCCTGGTGCAGACCCCTCATACAAATATGACAATGCACGCTTTCCCATGGATATACGTGCAGCCCTTGAGTATTGGCAGTACAGGATATATTGGGTGGTTGATGCTGCATTCACCCCACTGCCCAAAATATGGCAGGTGAGAAAGGCAGCCAGGGCAGTTGAGGAAATCAGGCATGATGGCCCTTGTGACCCCAATGATGTGCTGTACTCTGGTGCCATGCAGGGGTGGGCAGGGCAGTTGCATGACAAGTGTGTGCAACTCATGCAAAACCATGCTGTTGGGTACCAGGATGGCCCACGCTGGTTTGGTGTTGACCCTGAGTATTATGAGTACTATGTGGTGCACAGCTCAGATGGTTTCTCGCACAAGGCCCTTGGTGCATATGCATACACAGGCTTTCTTGAGATTGGCCACCAGCAAGGGTACAGATGTGATGTGAGGCTTGGCATATCACGTATCATTTTCTCAGTGGTGGTCAATGACCAAATACCAGAGCAATTCAGACAGGCTGCCCTGCACATTGGCATCTTTACAGACTTACTTGATGAGATTGGGACATGGGACATTGAGATATTGAGGCTGCCTGATGACACACACCTCTTGTCATATGGTGACCAGTTTGATGCATTCAATGATGCAGGCAACGTCACCATTGACACAGTGCCAATGGCAGCCCTGGTTGATGATGTGCTCATCTTTGACGTAACACCACCAGAGTACTTTGAGAACACAGCCACAGGCAGGGTCAACTATGGCTTGAGAGTGGTGGGTGATACTCTTGGTTGGGCTGGTGGTGGCAACCTCATTGCACCAAGCAATGTGCCACTCAATGGGACAGACAACCCTCTGTGCAATTGGGACAGAGACGTACCTTGTGACAGAGGCTCATGGCAGGCAGGTGTTGGTGGCTCATGCACAGTGAGGGCAGACTCTGGCTTTGACACCAATGATGATGGGTGGGTCACCATTGACAACACCTTTGTCTTTGTCAATGTAACGCAATGGTACCCTGAGTTGATGGGTATTGATTTCTGGCCATGACCCTTGGCAGGCAGGCACTCATGTGCTTGCTTTGGCTGCCCTTGGTGCAGGGTGCCTGCCTGTCTTTTCTTCTGAGGTGAGGATGAGAGACTACCAGAGGCCAGGCAGACTGCAATGCCTCATCATTGCCCTGGCCTTTCTCATCATCAGCTGCATCTGCATGGTCTGCCTCATTCTCAGCACCACAGGCTTTCTGAGGTGGTGGTTGGGTCTGTGAGCCAGGATTGTACAATCTGACTCAATTGTACTTTCTGACAAAAATGCCTCAACCCTCTTGACAAATCGGAAAAAATGCCTCAACATGGCCCTGCCATGTTGGGAAACAGCCAAACAGCCAGCAACCAGAAAGAGGGCCAGCCAGCCCACAACCAGAAAGGTGCAACCATGCACACAATCAAGATGGCAATGACAACCAGAGGGCAAGCACAGCACATCATCAACCAGCTCAAGCACTCACCCACAGCACATGCCTTTGATACCTGCAAGATGCTGAGTGCAGACCTGGCAGAGCTGGCCTCACGTTTGGCAAGCCATCTCACCTGCCCATGCATTGAGTCACGTGATGCAGTGCATGAGGTGATGTATGACATTGCACGCACCATTGCCATAGTGCGTGCAGAGCTTGGCATCAGCTAACAGCCACCAGCCAGACAGCAACCAGAAAGGTGCAACCATGATGTTTCTCTTTGATGAGATCAGAGACAAGACCAATGCAGAGCTGAGAGCCTTGGCAATCAGGCAAGGGTATGCTGATGCCTTGCACCCCAATGTACAAAGGTGGTGGCTCTGTGCTCTGTTGACAGGTGATGCAGAGTTGTACTCAGAGGAAGAGAGAGAGGATGCTTTTATAGTCACAAAGTAACAGCCAACAGCCAACCACCAACCAGAAAGGCAGACACTGATGAGCCAAACAGTGCAGCCCTTGAGACTCACAACCAAAGACCACCTCAACCTACCTGCAGAGGTCATCAGGGCACTCAAGCGTGGTCACCTGTACATGTATGGGTACACCAATGAGGGCATTGAGAGATGTGCCAGCAACCTCACAGGCTTTGTGGCCATCGTGCAGACAGTGCACCTGAGAGAGACAGAGAGATACAGCAAAGGCCCTCACTGGCCAGCACACCTCTGCAGTTTCAATGCACCCAAGAGGCAGCCTGGTCTGTATGGTGCCTGGCACAGTGCAGCCAAGTCTGCAGCCCTCACAGCTCATTGCTGCAGAGACTATGGCATGCCAGAGGTTGAGTGGTATGACAGAGACATGAGGGTGCTTGAGCTGTGGCAGCTCTCTTGTGGCGTGAGGTCTGCAGTGCTTTGGGCAAAGATGGGTGATGAGATGGCCTCTTGCATGTCAGATGCTGGCCTTTCCAAGTCTGCACTCTTGCGTGAGTGGGTCAAAGATGATGACATTGCTGATGACTTGGCTTTCAAGGTCACTGGTGGGCCAAGGCAATATGCATGGGCAGATGTTGCCAACAGACGCAATGGGGAAATCCTCAGAGGCACCATTGAGGCACATGACAGAGAGCATGGTGAGCCAGACATACCACAGGCATTTCTTGAGTGGTGGCATGCTCACCCTCACAGGCACTCTTGGTTGCCAGAAACTGCAGCCAAAATCAAGAGACTGTCAGGCAGGGCAGTCACAACCAGAAAGGTGGCGTGATAGGATGGTTGACATGGATGAGACCAAGGCTGATGTGTTGAGACAGGCCAGAGACCCTGACACAGGCAAGATGCCCTGTGGCCATGAGGACTGTTTCAACCCCACCCTGTATGAGGCATGCAAGACATGCCCTGCCTTTGAGGTCATGGTCAAGGAAAGGCCACCAGACACAACACCATACTTTGAGGGCATTGACCCTGTGACAGGCATGGAATGGTGGCGGGTGTGGGCAGAGCAAAAGAGGTGGGATGACAACGCACGATGGGAAGAGGAAAGACGCAACCAGAGAGAGGGCAGAGGCATGCCACCTCTTGGGATTGGAGGGTGATAGATATGACTGCAGATTGCAAAATGCATGACCACATTGATGCCACTGAGTGCCCACACTATCAGAAAAATGGTGATGTGCACTGTTTCACTGTGAGAGTGTGCCAGCAAGTGAGTGAGCTTTGTGTCACTCTTGGTGCCAAGATGGGCAAGATGATTGTGATGAGAGGCATGATGGCAGCTGCACAGGATGCAGCCATTGTTGCCATGCATCAAGAGCTTGAGCGTGAGGTTGCCAACACCACTGGCTGCATGCTCACTGTCATTGCTGGTGGCCCTGACAAGATGGTGTGGCTCTTGGCCAGTGCAGTCATTGACTTGCTTGGCACAAAGGCTGCAAATGAGTTTCTGCCATCCTGTTTCAAGATGGGCAATGAGCTTGGTGCACTCATCTGTGCCCACATTGCCACTCTTGATGAGAAAGAGAAACCAGAGCACCTGACCACGCACACTCTGCATGGTGACAAGGTGAGCCTCAACTGATATGATGAGTCAACAGCCTCAACCAACATTGACCTGCCTGGTGGCCAGGGTGTGCACTGTTTGCAGTATGGCTGTGCTGCATGCTGTGCACCAATTGTGTGCAAGGGTACTGGTTGACCCTCTGCACTCAGTGCTGTGGCAAGCACCCCTGGCCACCATTTTTCTTTTCAACCAGAGGCAGCCATGCAGGTCACAGAAAGGCAGGTACACCATGGGGTATACCAGGGCCAAGGGAAAGACAAGGGCAGCCAGAGTCAAGCACAGGCAAGGTGTGGTGCAGTATGGCAATGCAGCCTGGCTTGACTTCCTCATTGAGATCAAGCGTGATGACTACCACATCAGACGCACCAGAAATGGCAAGCTTGTCAAAGGCAGGTGTGTATGATGAGGGTTGCAGCTCTCACAAGGCAAGAATGGTGCATTGAGACCCTTGACAAGGCCACCAGACTGGTGGGCAGGGTTGCTGCAGAAATGCATGAGCTTGGTTGCACTCATCCAAGGCATGCAGATGAGCTTGATGTTGCAGTCACAATGCTTGGCTCTGCCCTGAGAGACATGAGAGAAAGAGAGGCAGAGGGTGCCAAGGATTGACCAACCAAAGCCAGCCAGCCTGACAGCTCTGAGAAAGGCCAGGGCCATCCTGTCAACCAGGCATGTGCCTCTGGCAGAGACTGCTTGGCAGTCACATGAGTTGAGCAAGGTGCATGACACCATTGACCGTGAAATCAAGTGGCGTGAGTGGGTGAGGCAGTGTCAGGATGGTGGCAACTGGCTGTGCTTGCCAGAGAAAGCCAAGGGTGATATGGCATGAGTCAATGCCTGCAGGTGGGCAGCACCTGTGCATCAATCCGAAACACTAGCAGAAAGGCAGGGCAGCCATGGGCAGACTACCAGCAACCAAGACCAAACCAAAAACAGACTTGAGCCAGATGATTGTGCTCTTGTATGGCCCACCCAAGATTGGCAAGTCAACGTGGGCCAGCACAGCACCAGGTGCAATCTTTGTGGCCACAGAGGCTGGCCTTGGCCAGTTGTCAGTGTACTCAATCACCAGTGAGGGCAGTGATTGCTGTGAGTCTTGGGATGATGTTGTACTTGGTGTCAATGAATTGCTCACCCATGCCAAGGCAACCAAGCCTGCAGAGGACACATACCAGACAGTGGTGATTGACACAGTTGAGGAGTTGGTTGACCTTGCAGCCACCCATGTCATCAGCCAGCACAACCAAAAGGCAGAGAGAAAGGCAGAGCACATCTCTGACATACCCTATGGCAAGGGGTATGCAGCACTGTGGCGTGAGTGCAAGGGCCTCATCAGCAAGATTGCACGCTCAAGGTATGGCCTGGTGCTCATCTGTCACGCTTTCACAGTCACAGAAGAGGACACCACAGGAGAGTACACCAAGACAGTGCCCTCATTGAGTGGCAAGCTGAGAGGGCAGGTTGAGGCTGTGGCAGACCTCATTTTGCTTGCAGACACAGTGACTGAGGGCAAGGGCCATGAGGAGAGAGTCATATTCACCAAGCCAAGCAAGTACCACACAGCCGGTGACAGGACAGGCAAACTGCCTGCCAGGCTGCCTCTTTCCTTTGAGGCAGTGGCTGATGCCCTCAGAGATGAGGTGAGGTCATGGGGTGTGGCTGTGTACCAGAAAGCCTGCAGCCATCCTGGCTTGCCTGACAAGGCATCTGTGATGAGTGCCTTGACCAGTGTGGTGCAGGTGGCCCTTGGCAAGGTGGGTGATGAGGCTGTCACCTTTGACCTTGACTTTCTACGCACTCTTGACAATGAAACAAGAGGCAAAATCAGTGACATGGTTGATGCAGAGGTCAATGAGGCCCTTGAGGTGGCTGCAGAGGCAGAGACAGCCTCTGAGGCAGAGCCTGAGGGCCAACCTGAGGCAGAGCCCACTGATGACACCCCTGAGAAGAAAGAGCCTGAGGCAGAGCCTGAGGCACCTGAGAAACCAAAGGGCAAGGGTGGCAAGAAAGCCTCAACCAAGAAAGCCACCAAGACAGCCAACAAGAAAGCCAAGCCAAAGGCACAGCCAAAGGATGAGGATGAGCAAGAGGAAGAGCCAGAAACAGAGCCAAGCCAAGACCCCACCTTTGAGTACAGTGACCAAGATGGCCCAACACCCTTTGATTGAGGCCCTGTGGGTGGGTGCTGTTGACCCTGGCAGAGAGTGGGCCATGGTTTGCAGACCACTCTTGGTGCCTGGTGGGTATGCCATGCTTGATGGCAGCCAATGGGTGCTAATGAGCCACCACAACACAGGCATGATTGCTCAAGGCCCTTGTGAGGTGCAGGGCATCATTGATGCCTGCATGCACAGGGTGGCAGAGGGTATGGGTGGCAGGGTGTGTTTCAGAGGCATGCTCTGCATGCTGGTTGGTGTTGAGGGTGCATACCTCAAGCCAGGCTTTGGCAAAAAACAGGCCCTTGCCTATGCCACAAGGGTGGGCTGGTTTCAGATGGGGTTGACTGTGCATGGTGCCACCTCTGTCATCATTCCACCCGCATATGGCAAGGGTGGTCTTGCATGGAAAAGAGAGGTTGAGGTCTCTGGCATGAGCCTCAGGCAACAGCAAAACTGGTGCCATGGCATGCTTGGTGTGTGGCCACAGGATGAGCATGAGGCAGATGCCTTTGCCCTCTGTCACTACATACAAACCAGGGTGCACAAGCACCTCACCATTGGCATCAAAATACCCTCATGCATACAGGATGGCATCAAGCAACTCAAGAAAGGCAGGGCAGCCAATGCAACAGACTCTTGAGGAAACAGGCAAGGTCACAACCAACATCTCACAAGAGGGCAGGCACAACCTTGCCTCATTGGTTGACAGCATCACTGACTGCATGGGGTGGCGTGCAACACCAGCCTGTGTGGCCAGGGCCATCATTGAGGGTGTGCTTGGCAGCACTGCCCTCAAGGGCCTGCACACTGTCAAGAGTGAGGATGATTTGAGTGAGAGGGTGGCCCTTTGGATGAGCAAAGGATACAAGCCACTGAGGAAACCCAAACCCAAGAAACTCAAAAGGGTTGCCAAGAGGCAAATTGACCTATTCAGAAAGGGTGATGCCAATGACTGAGGGTATGCCTGAGGGGTACAGACGTGCACTGCCAGCAATGGCAGAGGCCAATGTAAACAGGGCACTTGAGCAATGGTGGCAGGCATGCACACAAGCTGCCTGTGATTTCAAGCTCAATGATTTCTGGCGTGAGCAAGCCTTTGCAATCGGATTGACTGAGGCAACTGCAGAGTTGCGTACCAGATGCTGCAGCACCCTTTTGCATCTGCATGGTGTGGCTGCAGGTGAGGTGGGCATTGTGCAGTGCACCATTGATGCCCTGGCTGATGCCAGACGTTTTGCCATATTGGATGGCCTCAGGACTGATGTACTGATACACAAAGGTGTGAGCTGCACGCCACCCTCACTCATGAGCTTTGAGGGCCAGGCTGCAGCTGTCTGTTGGTACTGTGCAGGGTACATGCACTATGGCGCAGAGAGATATGCTGCACAGACAGAGCCTGCAGAGACCTTGGTACCACGTATCTGGCACTATGGGCCAGATGCAATGTGGCAGGATGATGATGAGTGGCACCAGTACCATGGGAGATGGGCCACTCAAATCAAAACAGCCCAATCATGGGCAGGAAAGAGAGGGTGAGCATGAGAGCAAGGGCAATCTTGTTGGTGCTGTTGATGGCTGTGCTTGTGCAGGGGTGTGCAAGCATGAAAACCTTTGACCCCTCACAGCTTGCAATGGCGTACTATACCCAAGAGAGGACATACAGACCCATGCACCTTGAGGGCATACAAACAGTCACTCTTGCAGCTGCACAGGGTGAGTCAATCACCCTCATACTCAGCTCACAGCTTGAGCCTCTGTCTGTGTATCCAAGAGACCCCACAGCAATACAGCAAATGGGTGAGGCCCTTTTCAAGGTGGGTGGCGTGATAGGTGCCACTGCAGTGGGCCTTGACCTGGTTGGTGCTGTGGCCAATCCACCAGCACCAGTGGTTGTGGATCCGGTCATAGTCAAATGACAGACACACACTTTGCCATTTGGCAGGAAAGGCAGGGTACCATGAGAGCATTGGTTGAGTATGTACGTGAGTGGTGGGTTGATGCCATTGGCATGGGCACTCTTTTGCTGTTGCTCATTGTGGGTGTGGGCAACATGATTGCCACATGCCTCATGCACCAGGGCATTGCCACACTACAGGCAGAAATCAGGCTCAATGACCAAAATGCAGCCAGACGTGCTGAGAGTGTTGAGCAAGCCATCAAAGAGAGCCAGGTGCACATTGAGGCTTTCATGATGCAGCACAGCACACCCATACAGCTTGGCAGCCTCACTGCAGAAGAGGTGGCCAAGCTCAATGTGCAGCTTGCCATGGCCATTGCTGCCAACACTGGCTGCAAGGTCAACTTGACTTGTGATGTTGAGGAATGACTCACGCAAAGCGTGAGCCAAGGCCCATGGCCCTGGTGTCTGCATCCCCTGCACCAGGGTCAGGGCCACACTTTGAGAGGTGGTTGAGATGGGATTGAATGACAAAAAGCAAATCTTTGGGTATGTGGCATCAATGAGCTTTGTTGACCCGCCACCAGGTGGCACCAAGCAAGATGCAAGGATGGTGTTGACCATTGGGCCAACCTTTGAAAACTGCCCTGATTGTGGCCTTGCTGTGCCCACCTTTGATGGCACAGAGCCTGGCTGGCATGCCAAATGGTTGAGCAAGTTTGATGGCAAAAAGGTTGTCATTGAGATTGACAAGGTGACCTGATGAGAAAGGCAACCATCTTTCTCAGTGATTTGCACGTGGGTGACCCTGACTTTTTCAGGGCTGATGTGCTTGGTGTGACGGGTGAGCAACTGTTTGCAGTCTTTGCAGATTGGCTGGCCCTCATGGTCAACAAGAGGTATGAGGTGCACACAGTCAACGTGGGTGATGGCATTGACTGTGTGCCATACCTTGCAGAGGCCCTGAGGCATCAAGCTCACATCATTGATGAGCTGCACAGCATTGGCAATGTGGCAGGATGCAGGCACACTTGGCTTGCCGGAAACCATGACAAGAGGTTGATTGACTGCAGCCTCTTGAGGTATGGGCATGACTGTGGCAAGTACTGTGATGGCACTGTATGGGCAGAGCATGGGCACAGGCTTGACAAGGCATGGCGTGACAAGGGCATCTTGAGCACCTGGTTGGGTGACCACATCATCAAGAGAGGCAGGCAGCTTGAGAAAAGGTGGCCTCTCTTTGATGAGACCCTATTGAGGGCAGGCAGAGTGCTCATGCCAAAGGGCCATGATGGGGTGAGTGATGAGAAACAGGTTGAGGCAGCCTGTGCCATGCATAAGGCCAATGCCAAGCTCATCAAGTTTGTCTTTGGCCACACTCACAGGGCACTGTATGTGCGTATGGCCTCTGATGAGAGCATCATTGCTGTGGTCAACTGCCACTCTTGGGTGCCCTCACCCTCAAGCCATCCTGAGGGCTGGTATGAGCGTGGGCAGGTGGCACCCTTTGTGTATTGGGCTGAGAGAGACCTGTATATGATGGTCACCCCCAATGGCATGCACAGGGTGGCAGGCTCTGACAGGACACCTGCCTCACTCATGGAGGATTTACACATTGCAGCCTGAGTCATACCAAGAGTACATGCAATCACCAGAGTGGCATGAGAGACGTGAGATGGCTTTGTGTGAGGCAAACTGGACATGTGCAGCCTGTGGCTCTGAGAGTGAGTTGCACGTGCATCACACCTCATATGAGAGGCTTGGCAATGAGGCTGATGATGACTTGCAAGTGCTCTGTGCCTCTTGCCATCACGATACTCACAACCCCATGCCATGCAGACACTGCAACGGTGATGATTGTTGCTTGTGGTGTGATGGCAGTGGATATGAGACGCCACTTTCAGTGCTTATCAGAGAGCCTGATTGATTAGTCAGGCAAGTACCAAGGGCAGGGCCAAGAGGCCCACAGAGAAAGGTTGAGACATGGCAAAGGCAGCCACCAAAAAGAGCACCAAGAGTGCAGCCAAGACGGGTGCCAAGGGCAAGCAAGAGAGCCTGCCTGGTGCTGAGAAACCACCGGCCAAGCCACCCCTCAAGATGAGGGCACAGCAAATGGCCAAAGACTCAGAAGAGTACCTTGACTTGCTCAAGCAAAGGGCCAAGCTTGATGAGAGGCAGGCAGACCTGAGGAAGAAAAAGAAAACCATGCAAGCCAGGCTTGATGAGCTTGCATACCAGCTGGCCTTTGGTATCCAAGACCCACAACTCAGGCTTGATGAGGTGACCACAGAGGCTGCAGAGGCAGCCACCAAGGCTGCCAAGTGATGGCAGACAGTCAGAGCTTGCATGAGGCTTGCAAGGGTCTCTTGCAGGCAGGGGTGCCACTGGCAGGGTGCATGGTATATGTGGCCATGAGGTCATACCAAAACCAGGCCAGTGGCACTGCCTGGCCAAAGCAAGAGACTGTGGCAGATCAATGGCACATACCAATCAGGACACTCACAAGGTGGCTCAAGGTGCTTGAGGAAAATGGGCACGTCAAGGCCAAACGTGGGCAGCATGGCAAGGTATATACCTTTCCGAAAGTCAAAGGCAGGAAATCACGCAAAAGGCAGAAGAAAACCGGCCAGACACCTCAACCAGATATGCCACATGTGGCCGATCTCAGCCAGGATGAGGCAGCCTCAGATACGCCACATATGGCTGATCTCAAAGAGCACCCAGACACGCCACATATGGCATATCAGAGCAAGGTGATGGTGCCTCTTTCAGATACGCCACATGTGGCCAGTCCAGATACGCCACATATGGCTGATCTCTATAAGGATGAACATATAGAAGTGAACCAAGAGAAAGAGAAACCCTCTGTGATAGTTACACCAAGACAGGCAGATGCAATGCTTGATGCCTTGGTGAGCAAGGGCAAAAAGGCAGCCAGAAAGGTTGACAGAGATGGCAGAGCAAGACGTTGACCAAGGCACAGAGCAAGGCACCCTCATGGCACCCCACTTTCTGCAGGGTGAGAGGCAGGTGCTTGCCAATCTGGTGTACAGCAATGGTGAGTGCAACAAGCCTCTTGTGATGGGCAGTCTCAGTGATGAGTGTTTCTTTGGGAAAGAAAGACGTGAGGTGTGGTGTGCTGTTGAAAGGCTGTGGCAGAGGCAAGAGCAAATTGACCCCTCTGCAGTGGCATATGAGCTGCAGAGGTTGGGCCATGCAAATGGTCAATCATTCCTGATACAGGCAGTGGGCAACTGCCAGGTGATGCCCAATAGTGTTGAGTACAACCTTGACAGGTTGCTTGAGTGCAAGAAAAGACGCCAGCTCATGGCCACCCTTGGTGATGGTATGGCCAGATTGAGTGACCTTGACTCTGATGTTGATGAGGTGGCCATGAGCCTGCACCATGCAGTCATGCAGGGTGACACCATCAAGGAAAAGCCAGAGGAAAGGCTCAAGAGCACACTACATGCCATCATGGATGAGTATGGCCAAGAGCGTGATGAGGCTTGCCTTACCGGATTTCCAAGCATTGACTGTGCCATTGGTGGCCTTTTGCCTGGTGAGCTGGCTTTGCTGGTTGGCAGACCAGGTGCAGGCAAGACATGGCTTTGGCTCTCAATGCTGGCCAGCATCCTGAGGAAAGGCAAGAGCGTGATGATGGCCTCAGGGGAGATTGGCACAAAAGAGCTGTTGTGCAAGCTGGCATGCAGGGTGGGTGGGGTCAACTATAAACGATACAGGACAGGCAAGTTGACTGATGCAGACCTCAGGAAATTCACCTCTGCATGTGCTGAGTTGTCAGGGTACTCACTTCTGCCTGTGAGCAAGTCTGAGGCAAATACCCTCTCTCATCTGCATGGCATGGCCAATCACTACAGGCCAGACGTGGTGGCAGTTGATGGGGTGTACCTATATGCACCTGGCAGAAAGGTTGAGGGTTGGGAGTACTACCAGCAAATATCAAGAGACCTCAAGGCCATCAGCACAGAGTCTGAGTGTGTGGTGCTCTCAACCACTCAGCTTGGCAGGTCACAGAAAGTGGCTTTCTCTGATGCTTTCAGACAAGATGCCAGCCTCTTGGTGGCCATTGATGGTGAGCAACTGTGCTGCAAGACCAAGTGCAGGGCCATCAAGGCACGTGACAGTGGCTTTTTTCAATTCGGATTGTTTGTAGACTTTGAAACCAGCATGGTGGCAGAGCAAATGGCAGAGGGTGCACCAGTCACACCCTTTGCCAACCTTGAGCCAGCAGACCCAACAGAGTGCCCTTTCTAACACACAACCAGAGAGGCAGGTACAACATGGCAGCCAAGGGCAAGAAAGAGTGCAAGAGAGCAACCCTCAAGAGGCTCACCAAGGTGCAGCTGGTTGACAGAGTGGTGCAGGCTGAGAGGCAGTGCACAGCATTCAAGAGCCACAGAGACAAGCTGCAGGTGCTTATTGGTACCCTTGAGAATGAGAGAGAGGGCCATGCCAATGATGCAGCCTCAAGATGCAGACAGCTTGAGCAACAGAGGAATGAGGCAACCAAGCTCTCACATGAGTGGCGAAACAAGGCAGAGAGGCTTGAGCAAACCCTGAGTGAGGCCAATGCACATGCAGGCAGGCTTGCAAAGAGACTTGACCAATCAGTCAATGTTTCTGATGGATTGGTTGCAAGAGTCAGTGAGCTTGAAAATAGCAATGGCACTCTCACTGCCAAGTGTAGTGAGCTGAGAGGGGTACTTGAGCAAGAGAGGGCTGAGAGAGACAGAGAGGGCCAAGAGTTTGCAAGGGTGGTGCACGAAAAGGGCAACGCTTTGGATGAGATGAGGGCCATGTTTGTCGCCAAAGATGATGAGTGGGCAGAGGCTGTTGATGCTCTTGCCTTGCAGAGAGCAAAGACTGAGGTGCTTGAGGGCATCATCATCAAGGCCATGCAGGGTGGCCAGGTGGTGCATGTCAGGTGTGGTGATAAAGAGGTGAGCAAGCCTGCATGGCTGCATGAGAAAGAGAGGGCACAAGATGAGCAATCAGATGTTTCTGGTGCCTGATGGTGGAAAGAGGAAGAGACAGAGCATCATTGACTGTTGGGTCAAGGATGGCACCAAGCAAGTCATCATGCTCTGTGACGTTGAGTCTCTGTGCTTTGAGGTGCCCATCTGCCAGCACTGTGATGAAAAATGGTGCTGCAGGGGTAAGTACAGACAGATGAGAAACCTTGCCAGCAAGGTCTGTGGCTGCCTTGGTGTTGAGGGCTGTACTGATTGGCCAAATGTGCCAGCTGTGTGCTTGCTGCACCCTTTCACAGTCAATGCCAGAGGCATGCTCACCCTGGTGCATGATGCCAGGCTGAGTGGTACGTGCTGGCGTGTTGGCAGTCTGTACCGTGCACCTGCATGGCAAGTGCACAAGACTGGCCTTGGCCATGGCTTTGGGGCAGAGTTTGTGGCACAGCTTGAGACATACATGCCAAGGCATGACCAGGATGAGAGGCTTGGTGCATGGGTGAGGCTGGCTGATTTCAGGGCTGCAGCCTCACATGAGTTTGAGGTTGCATACCAAGGGGAGTGGCCGGATGAGAGCTGATGTGCAGAGGCTGCAAGGCAGACTCATGGCAAGGGTGAGGCTCAACATGAGATGGCTGATGTTCCCATTGCCTACATGTGAGGGCTGTGTTGAGGCCCCATGCTGCAAGGGTGTTGCCACAGGCAAGGTCAAGTGCTCACACTTGTTTGGTGCCAGATGCACCAGGTACAACACAAGGCCACAGGGCTGCCAGTTGTATCCTTTCTTTATTGATGACAGCAGCACGCTCACTCTGTGCCCATCAGCTGTGTGGCTCACGTGCCTGCCTGCCAACCCTGATGCAGACAGAGTACCTGCCTGGCAGGCCCACAGGGCAAGCCTCACTGCATGTCTTGGTGATAGGCTGGTCACAACCTTGGCAGGTTGGGCTATGGACAGCAATGGCCTCAACAGACTCTCAACCAATGGCGTGCTGCCTGTGGGTTTCATGCCTTGGCCTGACTTCCAATCATTGGCCAGCCTTGGTGGGCAAAGGGTGGTTGAGTTGCCACAGAAAGAGGTGTGAGCGTGGGTCAGGATGCATGGCAGTTGACCCTTGATGGCAGAGACTGTGTTGACATGGCTGTTGAGCGTATCAAGATGCTTGAGCCACCTGATGGGTATGTGCTTGCTTTCAGTGGTGGCAAAGACAGCATTGCAGTCAAGAGGCTTGCAGACTTGGCAGGAGTCAAGTACACAGCCTGGTACAACAGCACAACCATTGACCCACCTGACCTGGTTGCTTTCATCAGAGAGCACCACCCAGATGTGCAGTGGCACATGCCTCAAGCCTCTTTCTTTCGGCTGTTGATTAAAGAGCGTTTCCCACCATTGCGCCATATCAGGTGGTGCTGTGGGCATCTCAAGGAAAACCATCTCAATGGGGTCATCTTGACTGGTGTGAGGGCACAGGAGTCACCAAGACGCAAGATGAGACGCATGACAGAGCCTTGCCTCAAGAAAGGTGCACACAGAGTGTTTGTGCATCCCATCATTGATTGGTCTGAGGCAGAGGTCTGGCAATTCATCAAGGCACAGGGCATGCCCTATTGCAGCCTATATGATGAGGGTTTCAAGAGGCTTGGGTGCCTTTTCTGTCCCATGAAACCCACTGCAGACAAAGAGCGTGAGAGGGCACGGTATCCAAAGTATGAGCATGCTTTCAGGCTGGCATTCAAGAGGCTTTGGGATTTCAGACAAGAGAGAGGCATGACCCTTGAGAGATGGGCAGACAGTGATGCCATGTTTGAGTGGTGGCTCTTGCATGATGGCCACAGGTCAACCAAGAGCCAGGGTGAGCTTTTTTTCACAGAGGGTGGGGGGTGATGGCATGGGTGGGGTTTGTATGGGGTGCACCCAATATCTTGATTTGAGCATGCCAGGTGGGGTCACCCTCTCAGAGGCTCTGTGGGCCATTCTCAGGGCCGCTCTTGCAAGAGGTGCCCATATCGGCTGTCAGGCAGACATGGCCTCTGTGGCTGCAGAGAGCCCCAGAGATGGACCCTGCGGGTCCTCCCAGAGCCCTGCGGGCGCGGGTGGGGGGT
>Ga0180438_10001786_pt1 | contig 37222 bp, 30 predicted proteins | sample SS_ome_12_FD_132455 | JGI IMG/M metagenome (GOLD analysis project Ga0180438, IMG submission 132455) | Hypersaline lake sediment archaeal communities from the Salton Sea, California, USA - SS_3_D_2 metaG | ecosystem: Environmental > Aquatic > Non-marine Saline and Alkaline > Hypersaline >... | reverse complement strand
GGTGCCCGGGCTGGCAATGCCGACCATCGGCCAGCATCCCAAGGCCACCTCAGAGACCGTCATGCCGGTATCGGCCAGCGGACGGTAGTTCATGGTCGGCAGTGACCCCGACGGGATTCGAACCCGTGTTGCAGGCTTGAAAGGCCTGTGTCCTAGACCTGGCTAGACGACGGGGCCGAAAGTGCCCGATCCGCACGATGGTTAGTCTGTATAACCGTGCCGAGAGCCCCGGTCAAGGGGAGGCGTCCGGCCGGCCGAAAACGCCGGGAGCCGCGGCGCGGGCAGGGATCGATCGGGCGGGCAGAACGCGAGCGGGGGGCTCACCGTTCGAGTGGCTGCCGGGGGCTCGGCAGCAAGAAGAGAGGGGGGGTTATGCCTCGCCGCCGCTCTCGGCGGCGTCCGCCTTGCCGGCTGCCTGGTCCCGGGCGACCACCTCGTTGCGGTGGATCGCGTCGAAGACCTCACGCCGATGGACCGGCACTTCTTTGGGAGCCTCGACCCCCAGACGGACCTTGTCCCCTCGAATTTCCACGACGACGATCGTAATGTCGTCGTTGATGACGATACTCTCGTTCTTCTTGCGGGAAAGCACCAACATACGTCGTCCCTTCGATCCTTCGTCCGAGCCCCCGCTCTCATGCCCCCTGTGGAGGGCAGCGGCGCAACCGCGCAGGCTCTCCGCCAAATGAAGGATATTCTCGATTCGGCCGAAGTCAAGGCTCGAAAGGCCCCCTGGACGGGCCTTTTGCCAGATTTTTCTTGCCGTTGGCACAGAATTCGTTACTCTTGCCCCAATCCCGCGTCCGGCACAGCTTGACTTGGACACTAGGCCCGGCGCCCACGTCGCTGTAAATCTCTTTGCGACAATATCTTACGTCGCCACAGGTGGCCCGCAGCGCGGCCGCCTCCCCGGCCTTCCCCAGGTGCCCCCACCCGGTCCCCGGCAGGTCCTCCAGCCCGAAAACCGCGCGCCACTGGCATCTCTTCCACGGCCGAAAACCCAGTCCGTGGGAGCCGCCCCCCTGGCACGGCCAAGCCCCACGGCCGCCTCGCCCCTCGTCCGAAGTGCCCTTCATTTCACCTCCACGAGAGGGGGGCGGCGCGGCCCGCTACGCCTTGCCGTGGTTCCCTGGGAGCCGCCGCGCCATTCCTTGCTGGATGTCGATCCTGCCTTATAATGATTGCGAGGCCGGTCGTCGACGGGCCGAGGGGCGGTTCTTCGACCCGCGAGGGAACGGAAGGAGGCAAGACCCAGCGATGGTTCGCAGCCGCAAGCGAAAACCCACGAGCTTCAGCGTCGAAGAGGCCAACGCCACGCTACCCCTGGTCGGCGCGATCGTCGGCGACCTGGTCGAGCTGGGCCGCGAGGTGTACGAACGCCGCCGCCGGCTGGCCGTGCTGCTCGACGGCCGCCCTTCCGGCGAGAACGACCCCTACCGCGAGGAGCTGGTTCAGATCGAACGCGAGCTGGCCAAGGACAACCGTCAGCTCCGCGAGTACGCCGGCGAGCTGCGCCAGCTTGGCGTCGAGCCGGTCGGTGGCACCGAGGGCTGGGTCGACTTCCCCACGATGATCGAAGGCCGAAAGGGATTTCTCTGCTGGCGCCACGGCGAGCCGGAAGTCCTGTACTGGCACCCGCGCAAGGCCGACCACCGGCGGCGGCGCCCCTTGGCGGCCGGCAGCCTGGCCGGCGACGACTCGGGCGCCGGCGAGGCCGAGGACGAGCTGTAGCCAGCAAAAAAAGGGGACGGGGCTAATTTGTGCGAAGCACCCTTCGGGCCGTGCCGGCAAACTAGCCCCGCCCCCTTTTTGTTGCCTTGTGGTAGCCCCCCTTGTTCGACACCCACGCCCATCTTGACGACGAGCGCTTCGCCGGCGAGTTGGACGCCGTCGTGCAACGAGCCCGGCGGGCCGGCGTGGTGGGCATCCTTGCCGTGGGCACTTCCGCCGCATCGAGCCGCCAGACGCTGCGCCTGGCCGAACAGTTTGAGGACGTCTTCGCTGCCGTGGGCATCCAGCCCAACTCCGCGGCCGAGGCCGGCCCGGGCGACTGGGACCGCATCGCGGCCCTGGCCGAGCACCCCGGCGTGGTGGCCCTGGGCGAGACCGGGCTCGATCGCCACTGGGACTTTACCCCCTTCGACCTTCAGCAGCACTACTTCCGGCGCCATCTCTGCCTTGCCCAGGACCGCGACCTGCCCGTGGTGATCCACTGCCGCGAGGCCGAGGCCGATCTGCTCCCCATGCTCCGCGAGGCCGCGGGGCGCGGGCCGCTCCGGGGCGTGCTCCACTCGTTCAGCGGCGACGAGCAGTTTGCCGCCGAGTGTCTCGGGCTGGGGCTTTACATCAGTTTCGCGGGCCAGGTCACCTACACGAACCGGAAGTTCGAGCCCTTGCGGGCCGTGGCCCGAACCATCCCCGACGACCGTCTGCTGGTCGAGACCGACAGCCCCTACCTCGTTCCCCACCCGCTCCGCGGCCGCGAGAAACGCAACGAGCCCTCCCACGTCCTCCTCACCGCCACCCGCCTGGCCGACCTCCGCGGCGTCTCCCCCGAGTCGCTCGCCGCCCAGACCACGGCGAATGCCCGGCGGCTGTTCGGGATCGAGTGAAGTGGGTGGTGGGGAGTGGGAAGTGGGGAGTAGGAAGCCGCCCGTCCAACGACTCCCCGCCTTTCCGCGATTCCTGCGCGATTTCGGACAGTTTTCGGACTGTTGGACGGAACCCCGGCAATTGTCCATTGGCCACTTTTCCGCAGCCCCCTCTGCTGAGCGACCCCCAAAGCCCTCTTGGACACCCGTCCCCCGTAACCCGTTTCCCCGCAACCCGTTACGCCCCCACACCCCCTTGACACGGCACCCGCCCCCGACTGCAATGCCGTCCCGCTGCCGCAATTGTTGCACACCCCCCGTAGCACGAACGCACTAAGAATCGGGACAATTTATCTCCAGGCGCCGCAAGGACTTGCGTGATCCAGGGGGTATTCATGGTCAGTAACCCGCCCGGTGGCCAAAAAGACCGCCAACGCCCGCGCCGGATTGTTGGACGTACCCTGCGTCCCGGCCTCGTTTAGCGGACGGTGCCGATGCCGTGGGCGTTCGGGGCGTGGACGTATCGGGCCCGGGGGCCGTCGGTGGAGCCGGGGAGTTCGAGGATTTCCTGGCGGGTCCACTCGGTGCGGTCGGGGACCGCGGCGTAGAACGAGCGTCCACGCTTTTCCTCCTCACGTCGTGCAAGCCCAGTCAGCCGGTATTCGACGCGGCGGCGGACTTGCTTTTGGCCTCGGCTTTCCCTTTGCCGTTCGTCTTGGCCGAGTCGCCGGAGCCGGTTTGCGAGGTCTTCTCGGCCGCGGCCGCCTTGCGGTACGACTCGCTGCGGTAGTCGGTCGTGTAGAAGCCGGAGCCTTTGAAAACGATCGCCGCGCCGGGCCCGATCAGCCGCCGCAGCTTGAGCTTGCCGCACTCGGGGCATTTCCGCTTCACGGGCGCGGTGATCGACTGGAACAGCTCGAAGCTGTGGTCGCACGCGTCGCAGAGATAATCGTAGGTGGGCATGGGGGTGGTTTCCTCCGCTTAGTCCTCGTCTTTGTCTACCGGTCCGGCGGACACGATCACCTGGGCCGCGCGAACCACGCGATCGTGGAGCTGGTAGCCGCTTTGCGTGACCTGCACCACCGTGTTGGCCGGCACGTCGTCGCTGGGCTGCTGCAGCACGGCTTCGTGGCGGTGCGGATCGAAGGGCTCGTCCTGCGCTTCGATGGGCACGCAGTCGTGCTTGGCCAGCACGCCGACCAACTGCTCCTTGACCAGCTTCACCCCGTCGAGCAACGTGCCCGCATCGTGCGTCTGCTCGGCGGCGGCGATCGCCCGTTCGAGGTTATCGAGCACCGGCAACAGATCCCGCAGCAGCGGCAGGTTCGCGTAGCGGTGTTCGTCGGCGCGCTCGCGCGCAACGCGTTTGCGATAGTTCTCCAGCTCTGCTTGAACCCTCAGCGCCCGGTCCCTGGCGATGTCCAGCTCCTCGCGCAGCGAGTCGATGGCCTGTTCGGTCGGGTCGACGGCTTCCAGGGCGACCTCGGCTTCGGCTTCCGCCGCCCCGGCTTCGGGCGCGGCGTCGTCCGGTGCCGAGTCGGGGGCCGCGCTCTCCGGGGCCTCGGACTGCGCCAGCTCGGGCTCTTCGCGCTCGAAGAGTTCCGGGTCACGGGCGTCGGGTTCGGTTCGTTGGTGGTCGTCCATGGGGCGTCCTCACCATGCTCCCTTACAGCAGGGAGTGGAAATACTCTCGCAGTTTCTCAAAAAAGCTCTTACGCTTGGGCGTCACCTGGCTCTTCTCCAGCTCGGCCAGGCGTCGCAGCAGCTCCTCGTGTTCCGCATCCAGTGACTTGGGCACCTCGATGTGGACCTGCACGAGCAGGTTGCCGCGCCCGGGATGCCTGGGGTCGGGCATCCCCTTCCCCCGGAGCGTGAACACGTGGCCGTTTTGGGTTCCCGCGGGGACCTGCAAACGGTCGGTGCCGTCGAGCGTGGGGATCTCGATCGTGGCCCCCAGGGCGGCCTGGGAGTAGGAGATTGGGACCTCGCAGAGCAGGTGCCGGCCCTTGCGCTGGAACAGGGAATGGGGTTTCACGCTGATGAAGCAGTAGCAGTCGCCCGGCGGCCCGCCGCGAGGGTCGGGATGCCCCTCGCCGGCGACGCGAAGCCGGGTGTTGCTGTCCACGCCGGGCGGGACGTCGACCTTCAGGGTCACCGGCTTGGCCACGTATCCTTCGCCGTGACAGGCGCGGCAGGGATCGCGGATCACGGCCCCCTGGCCGTGGCAGGCCGGGCAGGTGCTCCTCATGCTGAAGAAGCCCGACGAGCGGACCACCTGTCCCCGGCCGCCGCAGTAGGAGCAGGTGGTCGGTTTGGTGCCGGGCTTGGCCCCGCTGCCGTCGCACTCCTCGCAGCGCGTGAGCCGATTGAACTTCACCTCGGTGGAGGTGCCGCGCGCGGCCGCGAGCAGGTCGAGTTCCACGTCGCAGCGGAGATCGGCCCCGCGGGACCTTCGACGGCGTCCGGCCCGGGGGCCGCCGAACAGGTCGGCAAACATGTCGCCGAACGCCGCAAAGACATCTTCCACGTCGCGGAAGTGGGGGGCTGCGCCGCCGCCCTCCAGCCCGGCGTGGCCGTAGCGGTCGTAGATCGCCCGTTTCTCCTGGTTGTTGAGCACCTCGAATGCCTCGGCGGCCTCTTTGAAGCGGCCGGCCGCCTCTTCGTCGCCCGGATTGCGGTCGGGGTGGTACTTTAGCGCCATCTTGCGATACGCCTCGGAGATCTGGCTCGCCGAAGCATTGCGCCGGACCCCGAGGACCTCGTAATAATCGCGCTTTTCGGCCATGGTCACCATGGTGGCGTGGCGGTCGGACTACCGGCGTTTCTCAATGCACAGCACCTAAGCCAAACGGCGAAACGCCCCGTACGACGGCCTTCCAAGGCCGTCGAGGGGTCTGGTGCGACGTCGACGGCCTTGGAAGGCCGTCGTACTTCGGATGGCTGAAGTGCTCCTCCAATTCTACGTCACCCCTGCGTCCGGCTTTCGCACCCTTTTTGGACGACAACAATCGACTTCCCGGCAAAGGAACCGCCCTGCGGTGTTCGACTCCCGCGCCCCAAAAAACCGGCCACCCCGGTGGCGAGGTGGCCTGATATGGGTATCGGCCCGACGGAGGGGGATATCCGGCCGCGGCGGGCGGCCTCAGCGGACGCTCCCCTCCACGTGCCGTTTCTTATCCTCCTTGTCCAGGTCGGTCACCAGGGTCTCGGTCGTGAGCATCAGCCCGGCAATGCTCGCGGCGTTCTCCAGCGCCGTGCGCACGACCTTGAGCGGGTCGATGATCCCGGCCTTGAACATGTCGGTGTACTCGCCCGTGTTGGCGTCATAGCCGGTGTTGGTCGGTTTGTCGGCCACCTCGTCGGCGATGACCGAGCCGTCCACGCCGCAGTTGTCGGCGATCTGCCGGATCGGCGTGCTCAAGGCCCGCAGGATGATGTTCACGCCGATCTTCTCGTCGCCGCGGGCCGAGGTCCGGGCCTTCTCGACGGCCTCGCGGCACCGCAGCAGGGCCACGCCGCCGCCGGGGAGGATGCCCTCCTCGGCCGCGGCCCGGGTCGCATGCAGCGCGTCCTCGACCCGGCCCTTCTTCTGTTTCATCTCGGCCTCGGTGCTGGCGCCGACCGAGACCACGGCCACGCCGCCGCTGAGCTTGGCCAGGCGTTCCTGGAACTTCTCACGGTCGTAGTCGCTGTCGGTCTCCTCGATCTGACGCCGCAACAGATCGGTGCGGTTCTTGATGTCCGACTTCTTGCCGGCCCCTTCGACGATCGTGGTGTGGTCCTTGTCCACCGTGATCTTCTTGGCGCGGCCGAGCTGGCTCAGCTCGAGGTTTTCGAGCTTCACGCCGAGGTCCTCGCTGATGTTGGTGCCCCCGGTCAGTATGGCGATGTCGCCGAGCATGGCCTTGCGCCGGTCGCCGAAGCCCGGGGCCTTCACCGCACAGACGTTCAACACGCCCCGCAGCTTGTTCACCACCAGGGCCGTAAGCGACTCGCCCTCGACGTCCTCGGCGATGATCAACAGCGGCTTGCCCGCCTGGCTCACCTTCTCCAACAGCGGGATCAGGTCCCGCAGGTTGCCGACCTTTTTCTCGTGGATCAGGATCAGGGCGTCTTCCAGGACGCAGTCCATCTCGGGCGTGCGGTTGATGAAGTAAGGGGAGATGTAGCCCTTGTCGAACTGCATCCCCTCGACCACTTCGTACGTCGTCTCGGCGGTCTTGCCCTCTTCGACGGTGATCACGCCGTCCTTGCCCACCGACTCCATGGCCTCGGCCAACAGCTTGCCGATTTCCGTGTCGTTGTTCGCGCTGATTGCGCCGACGTGGGCGATTTCCTCCTTGCTGGTCACGCGCTTGGCCATGGAGAAGAGGTGCTCGACGGCGGCGTCGACGGCCCGTTCGATGCCGCGTCGCACGGCCGCCGGGTTGCTCCCCGCGGCCACGTTGCGCAGCCCCTCGCGGAAGATCTGCCGCGCCAGCACGGTGGCCGTGGTGGTGCCGTCGCCGGCCACGTCGGAGGTCTTCGAGGCCACCTCGTTGACGAGCTTGGCCCCCATGTTCTCGAACGAGTCTTCCAGCTCGATCTCTTTGCTCACGGTCACGCCGTCCTTGGTGACGGTGGGACCGCCGAACGACTTGTCCAGCACGACGTTGCGGCCCGTCGGGCCCATGGTCACGGCGACCACGTCGGCCAGCTTATCCACTCCCCGGAGCATTCGCTGCCGGGCATGATCTTCGAACATCAACTGTTTGGGCACGATCGGGTTCCTTATGCTGGTGTGCGGTTGGCGGTGGGAACGGATCGCGGGCTAGCCAACGACCTTCGCCAGGATATCGCTCTCGCGCAGGATCTTCAGCTCGCGTTTGTCCACCTCGATGTCGCTTCCGGCGTACTTGCCGTAGATCACCTCGTCGCCCACGGCGACCGACAGCTCGCCCCGCTCGCCGCTGTCGAGCAGCTTGCCGGGGCCTACGGCCAGCACCTTTCCGCGCTGGGGCTTTTCCTTGGCGGTGTCCGGCAGCACGATGCCGCCCGCCGTGACCTCTTCGGCTTCGACGGGCTCGACGACCACCCGATCGTCCAACGGCCTCAGATTGATCTTGCTCATGGTCTGTTTCCCTTTTTTCTCAGCTTGGCTGGGTTTATTGAACTGTGTGATTGCTGATGCGTCGGAAGTACGACGGCCTTCCAAGGCCGTCGCCGTCGTAGTTTGTGCCTTCAACGGCCTTGGAAGGCCGTCGTACAAAGCATTTCGTTGCGCGTCGGGCCTACATCACATCATCCCGCCCATGCCTCCCATACCTCCCATTCCGCCCATGCCGGGGTCCATGCCGCCGCCGGGGTGTCCGCCCGGCTTGTCGCCTTCCTCCTTGGGGATTTCGGTCACCAGGCAGGAGGTCGTCAGCAGCAGGCAGGCCACGCTGGCCGCGTTTTGCAGCGCGGCGCGGACCACCTTGGCCGGATCGACGATGCCCGCGTCGACCAGGTCGCAGTAGCAGTTCCGGTCGGCGTCGTAACCCTCGTTTTGGCCTTTCATGCGCTTCACGCGGTTGACGACCACCGCCCCGTCCTGCCCCGAGTTCTGGGCAATCGCTCGCAGCGGACTGTCCAGCACGCGCTGCACGATCTTGGCCCCCAGAGTCTCGTCGCCGTCGAGCTTCAGCTTGTCGATCGCTTTGGCGGTACGCAGCAGCGCCACGCCGCCGCCGGGAACGATACCCTCGTGCAGGGCGGCCTGGGTCGCGGCCCGAGCGTCCTCGATCAGGGCCTTGCGCTCCTTCATCTCGGTCTCGGTGGCCGCGCCGACGTTGATCTGCGCCACGCCGCCGGCCAGCTTGGCCAGCCGCTCCTCGAGCTTCTCGCGATCGTAGTCGCTGGTGGTGGTGCCGATCTCCTTGCGGATCTGCTCGGCCCGGCCCTCGATGGCATCCTTCTTGCCGGCGCCCTGGATGATCGTCGTGTCGTCGCCCGTGACAATCACCTTCTTGGCCCGGCCCAGGTCGGAGATCTTCACCGAGTCGAGCGACACGCCCAGGTCCTTGGTGATCGCCTCGGCACCCGTCAAGACGGCGATGTCTTCCAGCATCTTCTTGCGCCGGTCGCCGTAGGCCGGGGCCTTCACCGCACAGCACCGCAGGATGCCCCGCAGCTTATTCACCACCAGCGTGGCCAGGGCCTCGCCCTCGACGTCCTCGGCGATCACCAACAGCGGCTTGCCCGCCTTGCTGATCGCTTCCAGGAGCGGCACCAGGTTCTTCGCGCTGGAGATCTTCTCCTCGTGGACCAGGACCAGGCAGTTTTCGAGCTCGACCGTTTGGCTCTCCGGGTCGGTGACGAAGTGGGGAGAGAGATAGCCGCGGTCGAACTGCATCCCTTCGACCACGTCCACGGTGGTCTCGAACTGGCGGCCCTCCTCGACGGTGATCACGCCGTCCTTGCCCACCTTCAGGAAGGCGTCGGCCAGGATCGCGCCGATCGTCGGGTCGTTATTGCCCGCGATGGTGGCCACCTGGGCGATCTCCTTCTTGTCCTTCTCGTTGATCGGCTTGGACATCTTCTCGACCGCCTCGACCACGGCCGCGACGGCCTTGTTGATCCCGCGCGAAAGCGACATGGGATCGGCCCCGCCCGCGATCATGCGCAGGGCCTCGCGGTAGATGGCCTGGGCCAGCACGGTCGCGGTGGTCGTGCCGTCGCCGGCCACGTCGTTGGTCTTCGAGGCGGCTTCCTTGACCAGCTTGGCGCCCAGGTTCTCGTAAGGGTCGTCCAAGTCGATGTCCTCGGCCACGGTGACGCCGTCCTTGGTCACCTTCGGCGCTCCCCAACCCTTGTCCAACACCGCGGTACGGCCGCGGGGACCCAGCGTGCTCACGACGGCGCGGGCCAGCTTGCCGACCCCGTCGGCCAGGGACTGGCGGGCTTCGTCTTCAAAAACCAGTTGTTTTGCCACAGCGGAACTCCTCCTGTTGCTGGCGGAGACTATGGTTCCGCCCGGGTCGCGTTCTCGTCCGAGCGAGGGGACTCCAGGCGGGGAATAGTCCTTTGTTGGGCTGGCCAGCCGCGCCGGGGACCGAAATGGCAGGCGCGGACCTTGGCGGCCGTGGGGAGCAACAGCCGTGCCAACCGGGGGACGGTGTGCCGTAAGCCTCGACATGCCAATAGGTTACGGCATCACAGACTGTCCCCTGTAACGCACCCCCCAAAGTTACCGCCGAACGAACATGCCATTTTGGCAGGAGAAACGGGGACGCGGCTCTACTTTTCGGAATAGACGCGCGCGCTTGACGGGGCGTGGACACGGCGTGTAGCATGAAATCGCGTGCTGGCCGCGGCGTAAAGACTTCGTACAACTCACAGCAGAGGGCAGTCATGCGTCCCGATGACGTGCTGGCGTGGGTCCGGGCCGTGCCATTTCAGCCGTTCCGGATACACTTGAACAGCGGGCAGACCTATGAGATTCGGCACCCAGAGATGCTCCGCGTGGGTCGTTCGAGTATGAACGTTTATTCTTATGACGGTGAGCCTGCGGACCCGTACGAACGCATGGAGATGGTCTCTCTTCTTCTCATCGAACGCATCGAGCCACTCGAAACCTCCGTGCGCCGGTAGCCACCGCGTCAGCAGCAGACAAAAAGGGGACATCACTGATATTTCCGGCGATCCGGAGATAGATCAGTGAAGTTCCCTTTTCGTGGGCTTCTCCTGGGTGCGAGCAAAATGAGTGATGTCCCCTTTTTCTACGGCGTGAAGTCCGCGTCGGCCGTGAGCCGCTCGGCGAAGCGGGCCAGCAGATCGGCGGCCCGGTCGATGTCGTCCAGGGCGATCATCTCCACGGGGCTGTGCATGTAGCGGTTGGGGATGCTCACCAGGCCCGTGGCCACGCCGGCCCGGTTGATCTGGATGGCGTTGGCGTCGGTGCCGGTGGCCCGGCCCTCGGCGGCCCGCTGGAAGGGGATCTCGTGCTCGTCGGCCGCGGCGATCAGGGCGGCCACCACCTTGGGGTTCATGTTCGGCCCACGGTAGATCACCGGTCCCTTGCCGAGCTGGATGTCCCCCTCTTCCTTTTTCTCGATGGTGGGGCAGTCGGTGGCGAAAGTAACGTCCACGGCCACGCCCACCTGGGGGTCGATGCCGAAGGCGCTAGTCCGGGCCCCGCGCAGCCCGACCTCCTCTTGCACCGTTGACACGGCGTACACGCCGCACTCGAGCTTGCTCTTCTCGGCGCGGCGCACGGCCTCGATCACGGTCCACATTCCGGCCTTGTCGTCCATGGCGGGCGAGACGACCCGGCCGTTGGGCAACTCGGTCATTCCCAGGGCCACGGTCACGGCGTCGCCCACGCTCACCAGCCCTTCGGCCTCCTCCTTGTTGGCGGCGCCGACGTCGAGCCAAAGGTCCTTGATCTTCGGGACCTTCTTCTTTTCCTCGTCGGTCAGTAAGTGAATGGGCTTCTTGCCGATCACGCCGGAGACCGGCCCCTCGTGCCCCCAGACGGTCATGCGCTGGCCCAGCAGGATTTGCGGGTCCCAGCCGCCGATCGGCTGGATGTAGACGAACCCCTCGTCGTCGATGTGCTGCACGATCAGCCCGATCTGGTCGCAGTGGCCGGCGAACATCAGGCGAAGCGGGGCGTCGGGGTTCTTGATCACGGTCACGTTGCCGTGTACGTCGGTCCGCACCTCGTCGGCAAAGTCGGCCGCGTAGTCGCGCACGAGCTGCTGCACGGGCCGCTCAAAGCCCGACGCACTAGGCGTCTCCAGGGCCTTGCGGAAGAACTCGAGGGCGCGTTGGTTCACGATGGGTTCCTTTCAACCGAGGGGGAGAGCTGTTCAGGGTGGGGCAGCCAAGGATGCCTGCCCCACGACTGCCGGGCCCGGAAGCCATCCAGTATTGACGACTCCCCCGTTTCCTGCAAGGCAGCGAAAAAGGGACCTGGTTTGTCTTGTGCGAAGCACCCTTCGGGCCGTTCCGGCGAAACAAGCCAGGTCCCTTTTTCGCTGGGGCAAACCACTTGACGGCCTCGCCGGGGCGACCCTAGGATATGGGGTCCGGCCCCGTAGTTCACCAGAAGAGTGACGGATCCATGCAACCTGCCAAAGTCGCCCTGATCGGGTTCGGCACGATCGGCACCGGCGTGGCACGCCTGCTGCTTAAGCGGCGGGACCGCATCGCCCGGCACGCCGGCCGACCGGTCGAGCTGGTCCGCATCGTCGACCTGGACCTCGACCGCGACCGGGGGTTGAAGCTCCCCAAGGGGCTGCTGACCGACGATCTGGACTCGGTGCTCGGCGACGCGGAGATCACGGCCGTCGTGCAGCTTATCGGCGGGCTGGAGCCGGCCCGCTCGATCATGCTCAAGCTGCTCGAGGCCGGCAAAGACGTGATCACGGCCAACAAGGCCCTGCTGGCCGAGCACGGCCCCGAGCTGTTCGACCGTGCCCGGCAGCTCGGGCGATCGATTGCCTTCGAGGCATCCGTGGCGGGCGGCATCCCGATCATCGCCGCCATCAGCGAGTGTCTCACGGCCAACCAGATCGAGGAGGTGCACGCAATCCTGAACGGCACGAGCAACTTCATCCTCTGCGAGATGGAGGAGAAGGGCTCGGACTACGCGGCCACGGTGGCCTTGGCCCAGAGCCTGGGCTATGCCGAGGCCGATCCCGCCATGGACGTCGACGGCACCGACGCCGCCCAGAAGCTGGCCATCCTGGCTCACCTGGCGTTTGGGGCGAGGGTCCGCTGGCGGGAGATCCCGCGAATGGGCATCGACACGGTCGGCGTGGCCGACATGCGCTTCGCGCGCGAGTTGGGCTACAGCGTGAAGCTCCTGGCCGTGGCCCGGCTGGTGCCCGAGGGGCTGGAGCTGCACGTCGCGCCCACGCTGGTGCGCCGGGGCACGCCCCTGGCCGAGGTCCGCGGCGCTTACAACGCGATCCGCGTGGTGGGGGACCCGGTGGGCCGGGTGTTTTTCCACGGGCTGGGGGCAGGGCAGAATCCCACCTCGTCCGCCGTCGTGGCCGACCTGATCGACACCGTCGTGGGACGCATGGCCATCACCTTCCGCACGCTGGAGCTCTGGTCCGACTCGCGCGAGGCCCGCGTGCGCGTGCGCGAGCCGGCGTCGGTCCCCGGGCGTTATTACCTCCGCTTCAACGTCGACGACCGCCCCGGCGTGCTGGCCGAGATCGCCGGCATCCTGGGAAAGCACCATATTTCCATCGCGTCGGTGATCCAGCACGAAACGGCCGAGGGGGGCGAGGACGTCGTCCCCCTGGTGATCATGACCCACAGCGCCACGGAGGGCGCCGCGGCCGACGCCCTGGGCGCCATCGAGCGGCTCGCGTGCGTCCACCCGGGAACCGTGCGGATGCGGGTGAGGGAGTAGGGGGCCATGAAATACGCCATCATCATCCCGGACGGCTGTGCCGACGAGGCGCAGGAGGCACTCGGGGGGCGAACGCCCCTGGAGGCGGCGGCGGTGCCCGCCATGGACGCGGTGGCGGCGGCCGGGGTGGTCGGCCGGGCCTGCCACGTGCCCGAGGCCCTGCCCCCGGGCTCCGACGTGGCCAACTTAAGCGTGCTGGGCTACGACCCCCTGCAGCATTTCACGGGCCGCGCCCCGTTGGAAGCCGCCGCCCAGGGCATCGAGTTGGGGCCCGACGACTGGGCCGTGCGCTGCAACCTGGTCACGATCGAGGACCAGGTGATGCGGGACTTCACGGCGGGCCACATCTCGACCGAAGAGGCGGCCGAGCTGTTGAAGTCGGCTCAGGAGGAGCTGGGCAGCGACCGGCTCGTGTTCTATCCCGGGGTGAGCTATCGCAATCTGCTGGTCTATCGCGCCGGCGGGGGGCCGGTCCCGTTTTCGCCCGACACGCGAGCCACGCCGCCCCACGATCTGACGGACAAGTCCGTGTTGGACGACTATCCCCGCGGGCCGGGCAGCGATTTCCTCACCCGGCTGATGTGCGACAGCATGCGGGTATTTGCGGAGCACCCGGTCAACGAGGCCCGGCGCCGCGAGGGGAAACCGCCCGCCACGAACGTCTGGCTGTGGGGGCTGGGGAGCACGCCCTCGCTCGAGCTGTTCGAGCGGCGGCACGGCGTACGCGGGTCGATGATCACGGCCGTGGACCTCTTGCGGGGCCTGGCCGTGCTCGTGGGCTGGCCGCGGATCGAGGTGCCCGGCGCCACCGCTTACCTCGACACCGACTACGCGGCCAAGGGGCGTTACGCGGTCGACGCGCTGAAGGAGCACGACCTGGTGTTTGTCCACGTCGAGGCGACCGACGAGGCATCGCACGAAGGGGACGCGGCGGCCAAGGTCAAGGCCCTCGAGGAGATCGACCGGCACATCGTCGGGCCGCTGTGCGAGGCGCTGAAGTCTCACGGCGAGCACCGCGTGATGCTGACGCCCGACCACCCCACGCTGCTGCGGACCAAGACCCACGCCCACGGCTTCGTGCCCTGGGCCATAGCGGGCACGGGCATGGCGCCGGACGGGGCCGCCGGGTACGACGATCCCACGGCGGAGAAGTCGCCGCGGGTCTTCGAGGAGGGTTGGCGCCTGATGGAGTTCTTCCTGCGCGGGACTACCTAGACGGAAGTAGAAACGAGCCATGTCGATCATCGTCCAAAAATTCGGCGGCACCAGTGTTGCCGACAGCCAGAAGATCCTCGCCGCGGCGCGCAAGGCCATCCTTGCCCAGAAGGAGGGGTACCAGGTGGTGATGGTCGTCAGCGCCATGGGCAAGAGCACCGACGGCCTGGTCGCCCTGGCCCGGGAGATCAACGACGACCCCCCGGCGCGCGAAATGGACATGCTGCTCTCGACCGGCGAGCAGGTGAGCGTGGCGCTGATGGCCATGGCCATCGACGCGCTGGGGCACAAGGCGATCAGCATGACCGGCGGCCAGCTCGGCATCGTCACCGACAGCGTACACACCAAGGCCCGCATCCGCTCGATCTCGACCGACCGGATCCGCGACGCCCTGGACGCGGGGCGGATCGTGATCGCGGCCGGGTTCCAGGGGGTCGACGAGCAGTTCAACATCACCACGCTGGGGCGCGGCGGCAGCGACACCACGGCCGTGGCCCTGGCGGCGGTGCTGCGGGCCGGCGCCTGCGAGATCTACACCGACGTCGACGGGATTTACACCAGCGATCCCCGTGTCGTGGCCGAGGCACGAAAAGTCCGCCGGATCAGCTACGACGAGATGCTCGAGCTGGCCAGCGCCGGGGCGGGAGTGATGCACAACCGGGCCATCGAGTTTGCCAAGAAGTTTCGCGTGCCGGTTCACGTGCGGAGCAGCTTCAGCGACACGCCGGGCACGATGATCACGGCCGATCCGGAGTCGGCGGCCGTGCCGGTCTGCGGGGCGGCGAAGGAAAAGCTGGAGGCGCGGGTCACGGTCCTCGGCGTGCCCGACCGGCCGGGGGCGGCCCTGACGCTCTTCTCGCGCATCGCCGCGAGGAACATCGCCATGGACATGATCGTCCAGAACGTGGGGGCTGAGGGACAGGCCGACATCTCGTTTACGGTCTTCTGCGACGACCTGCCGGCGACGCTGCGGGCCGTCGGGGCGGCGGCCGAAGAGCTGGGGGCCGAGGGCTACGACTACGACGAGGAAGTGTCGAAGATCTCGGTGGTGGGGTTGGGGATGGTCACGCAGCCGGGCGTGGCGGGCATGATGTTCCGCACGCTGGCCGAGAAGGGGATCAACATCCAGATGATCACCACCAGCGAGATCAAGATCTCGGTGCTCGTGGCCCGGCAGTACGCCCAGGAAGCCCTGCACGCGGTACACGAGGCATTCCGGCTCCACGAGGAGCCGCCCGAGACCCCGCCGCCCGAGGCGCCGCCCGCCGAAGCGGAGCAGGACACCGACGAGCAGATCGTGGCCCGCATCGAACGGCTCGAGGACCTGCTGATCGAGGACATCACGCTCGACGAGACGCAGTCGCGGGTGACCATGGTGGATTTACTTGACATGCCGGGCTTGGCCGCCCAGGTGTTCGACGAGGTCGCCGAGGCCGGGATCGTCGTGGACATGATCGTGCAGAGCGTGGGTCGCCGGGGCCGGGCCAACGTCACCTTCACCGTGGCGCAGCGCGACCTGGAGCACTCCCTGGAAGTGGCCGCCGAGCTGGCCGACCGGCTGGGCTGCCCCTCGCCCACCAACGCCCCGAAGGTGGCCAAGCTCTCGGTCTTCGGCGTGGGCATGAAGAGCCACACCGGCGTGGCCCGGCGCATGTTCCAATCGCTGGCCGACGCGGGTGTGAACGTCGACGTGATCAGCACCAGCGAGGTGCGGGTCAACGTGGTCGTCGACCGGCGCGACGGGCAGAAGGCGCTGGCGGCGCTTCGCAAGGAGTTTGCGGACGCGATGCTCTGAAGAAGGGATGAATGATGAATTATGAAGGATGAATGCCTAATTCATACTTCATCCTTCATCACTCATCATTCCCCCAGCACGTCGTTCAGCACGTCCTCATTGACGTAAATCGGCAGCGGCGGGTCGCAAGTCACGGCCACGGCGATGGCGTCCGACGGCCGGGCGTCGATCTCCACCAGCTCCCCCTCCTGGCGCACGCGGAGCCGGGCGTAGTACGTGTGCTCCCTCAGCTCGTTGATCACCACGTCCTGAAGCTCCCCGCCGAGCTGCTCGACCACGCTGACGATCAGGTCGTGCGTCAGCGGCCGGGGCGAGGGGTAGCCCTTCACCCGCCGGTCGATGCTCGTGGCCTCGAAGATCCCGATCAGGATCGGGAACGACCGTTCGCCCTCGATCTCCTTCAGGTAGATCACCTGCTGGTCGTTCACTTCGCTAATGATGATCCGGGAGAGCTCCATGTGGACGGGCATGGCGGTTTCCTTCGAGATCGGGGCCGGTCTGTCGGGCCTTGAAGTTGCCCGGCACGAACTCCTATTATATCGCCCCGTGGGGGAGCTTCGCTAGTGGGCCGTCAGCACCCGACCCGCCCTGTAGGAGGCGTCTCCAGACGCCGATTCGCGTGGCTCGCGGGATGGCGTCGGCGACTGGAGTCGCCTCCTACAGGTTAGTGCACGTCGACAAGCGGGCGGCTACGGGCGGCCCTGGAGGTGTGCCAACCGCTCGAGCACCGCCTCAATGGCCGCAAGCTGCTCCTCCAGCTCCGCAAGACTGTCTCGCTCGCGCTGGACAACCTCCGCCGGGGCCCGCGAGACGAAGTTCTCGTTCGAGAGCTTCTTCTTCTTGCCGGCGATCAGGCCGAGGAGCTTTTCGCGTTCCTTGAGCTTTCGGGCTTTCTCGGCCTCGACGTCGATCACGCCGGCCAGGTCGACGAAGACCTCCAGCCCCGGCGAGGCGGCGTTGGCCGAGAGGGCGGGCGCCTCGACGTCCGGGCCGCGGCCGGTGCAGGTCGCCCCGGCCATCGACTTGAAGTAGGGCTCCATCGGCTCCAAGAGCGCGGCCGTTTCCGCGTCGCAGCGGACCGAGAACTCGATCTGCTGGCGCGGCGGGACGTTCTGACGCCCGCGAATGTCGCGCACCGCGCGAAGGACCTCCTGGAACCGGGCGAACCGGGCTTCGATCTCCGGGTCGCGTCGCTTGGCGTCGCTCTCGGGCCAGGGGGCGATCATCACGCTCTCGGCCGCCGGCTCCAGCCGGTCGATCCCCCGCTGCGGCGCGACCCGCCCGAGCAACTGCCAGACCTCTTCGGTAAGGAACGGGATCATCGGGTGCAAGAGGCGCAGCAGCACGTCGAGCGTGTGCGCCAAGACCCGCTGGGCTGCCGGCCGGGCCGCGCCGTCGGCGAAGCGGGGCTTGAGCATCTCGATGAAAAAGCTGCAAAACTCGTCCCAGGCAAAGTCGTACAGTGCCCGGGCCGCGTCGGCGTAGCGGTACTCGGCCAACGCATCGGTTACCTGGCGCGTGACCGTGGCCAGCCGGCTTAAGATCCAGCGGTCCTCGACCGTAAGCTCGCCGTCGGGCACGGGGCCGGGCGTGTAGCCCTCCAGGTTCATCAAGGCGAAGCGAGAGGCGTTCCACAGTTTGTTGCAGAAGTTCCGCGCCAGCTCGAAGCGCTCGCTGACGACGGCGCCGCGCGGCAGGGCCTTGTCCGCCGGCTTCTCGGCCCACTGGGTCGAAAACTCCCCGCCGCAGTGCGGGCACGTAAGCCGCGGCTTAACCCGATTGTCCTTGGTCTGCTCGATCAGCTTACGGCAGCGCGGGCACTCGAACTCGACCGGCATGCGCACGTCCTGCGTCTGCGTGGTCAAGTACGTCAGCCCGAACCGCAGCGCGTCGGCCCCGAACTTCTCCATGATGTCGATCGGATCGACGCCGTTGCCCTTCGACTTCGACATGGTCTCGCCGTAGCCGTCGAGGATCTTCGGGTGGATGAACACTTCGTGGAAGGGGATATCGCCGACGTTGTGCAGCCCGGCCAGGACCATGCGCGCCACCCAGAGCGTGATGATGTCGCGGCTGGTGATCAGCACACTTGTAGGGTAAAAATACTTAAGCTCCGCGGTCGGCTCCGGCCAGCCCATGGTCGAGTGGGGCCAGAGGGCGGAGCTGAACCAGGTGTCGAGCACGTCCTCCTCGCGCGTGAGACGATGGCCCTCGACGGCGTCCTCGGCGAGGTCCTCTTCCCGGGCGCAAACGAGCCACTGCCCGTGCTCCTCATCGCGGTGCCAAACGACATCGTCCCGCCCGGCAAACGCCTTGCGCAGGTCCTCTTCACTCGCCGTTGCGCAGTACCAGACGGGGACTTGGTGTCCCCACCAGAGCTGCCGGCTGACGGGCCAGTCCCGCTTCTCGCCGAGCCAATCGAGGTAGCCCTTGGTGTACCGCTCGGGGATGATCTTGACCCGGCCGTCGGTCACCGCGTCCATCGCCGTCTGGGAGAGCCGCTCCATGCGCACGAACCACTGGTCGGTCAACAGCGGCTCGATGGGGGTCTTCGAGCGGTCGGAGTGGGCCAGGTCGATCACCCGGTCTTCGACCTTCACGACAAGCCCCTGCTTCTCCAGGTCGGCGACGACCCGGTCCCGGGCGTCGAGCACGGTTTGGCCCTGATACGGCCCCGCGTTTTCGTTCAGCGTCCCGTCGAGGTTGAGGATGTTCACCATGGGCAGGTCTTGGCGCAGCCCAACGTCGTAGTCGTTCGGGTCGTGGGCCGGCGTGATCTTCACACAGCCGGTGCCCAGCTCCGGCTTGGCCCACTCGTCGGCGATCAAGGGGATTGCCCGCCCCAACAGCGGCAGCCGCACCTTGCGCCCGTCGCGGGCCATGTCGCGGAGCTGCAACAGCCCGTCGAGCATGGTCTCGCGCCGCTCACGGAGTTCTTCCAGCTCAGCCTGCAACTCCGGTTTCTGCTTGGCCGGAGCGGCGGCGAGCCGGGCCGAAAGCTCGGCCTCGGCCCGATCCAACGCGGCGGCCGGGTCGGGGTGGACCGCCACGGCCGTGTCGCCGAGCATCGTCTCGGGCCGAGTGGTGGCGATGGTGACGTGCTCGGGCTCGCCCGGCTTCGGCTCGATCACCGGGTAGTTGAAGTACCAGAAGTGCCCATTGACCGGATCGTGGAAGACCTCGTCGTCGCTTACGGCGGTTTGCAGCGCGGTGTCCCAATTCACGAGCCGCTTGCCGCGATAAATGAGTCCCTCCTTGAAGAGGCTGAAGAACGTATGGCGCACCGCCCGGGCACAAACCGGATCGAGCGTAAACCGCGTCCGCTCCCAGTCGCAGCTACAGCCCATGCTCTTGAGCTGCCCCAAGATGCGGGCCTCGTACTCTTCCTTCCAGGCCCAGATTCGGTCGACCAGCCCGTCGCGCCCCAGCTCGTGGCGCGAGAGGTTCTCTTCGAGGTACAAGCGCCGCTCGACCACGGCCTGGGTAGCGATGCCCGCGTGGTCGGTGCCCGGCATCCAGAGCGTGGCGTAGCCCTGCATCCGCTTCTGCCGGATCAAGACGTCCTGGAGCGTGTTGTTCAGGGCATGGCCCAGGTGCAGCGCGCCGGTGACGTTCGGCGGCGGGATGACGATGCAGTAGGGCTCGCGCTCCGGGTCCGGCGTGCCGCGGAAATAGCCCTGCTTCTCCCAGAAGGGGTACCAGCGGTCCTGGGCCGCCGCGTGGTCGTATTGAGTGGGGAGGTCCTTCAACGTCGATTCGGTGGACATTCTTCGTCCTTATAGAGCTTATACTCGTAACTATCGACCAGCGCGGCCCAGCTTGCCTCGATGATGTTCTCGCTCACGCCGACCGTGCCCCAGACGTCGTCCTCGTCCTGGCTTTCGACCACCACGCGCACGCCGGCCGCCGTGGCCGCCTCGGAGTTGATAACCCGCACTTTATAGTCGACCAGGTGCAGCTTCTTCAAGGCCGGGAAGAGGCCGTTCAGCGCCTTTCGCATGGCGGCGTCGAGGGCGTCGACCGGGCCGTGCCCCTCGGCCGCCTCGAAGCGGACCTGATCGCGGACCCGGATCTTGACCATGGCCTCGGCCGTCACGCCGCCCGCCTTGTTGTCCACGTTGACGTGGTAATGGAGCGTCTCGAAGTGCGGCCGGTACGTGTCCGTGCAGCGCCGGACCAGCAGGTTAAACGAGCCGTCGGCCGCCTCGAACTGGTAGCCGGCGCTCTCCCGGGCGACGACCTCGGCCAGGATGCGGTCCATCAGCTCCGAGTCGGGCTCGACGTCGAGCCGGCGCGTCAGCGCCAACACGTTCGCCCGGCCCGAGAGGTCGCTTAGCAGCACGCGGCGCTCGTTGCCGACCGACTCCGGGTCGACGTGTTCGTAGCTGGCCGTGTTGCGGGCCACGCCGCTGACGTGCATCCCCCCCTTGTGCGCAAACGCACTCTTGCCCACGAACGGCTGGTGCGTGCGCAAGTTCATGTTGACCATTTCGTAGACGTAGCGCGACAGCTCCGTGAGATGCTGGGTCCCCCGGCCGCCGAGCACCTGGTACCCCTGCTTCTTCAGGGCCAGATTGGCGATCACCGAGATCAGGTCGGCGTTGCCGCACCGCTCGCCGAAGCCGTTGACCGTGCCCTGGACCTGCGTGGCCCCGGCCTCGACCGCCGCCAAGGTGTTGGCCACGGCCAGGTCGCAGTCGTTGTGGCAGTGGATGCCCACCGGCACGGCAAGCTGGGCCACGGCCGCGGCGGTCAGCTCGGCGATTTCCTCGGGCATGCTGCCGCCGTTGGTGTCGCAGAGGACCACCCGGCATGCCCCGGCCTCGGCGGCCGCGCGCACAGCCGCCAGCGCGTAATCACGGTCCTGCTTATAGCCGTCGAAGAAGTGCTCGGCGTCGAAGATCACCCGGCGCCCGGCCTCGACGAGCAGCGCAACGCTCTCGCGGATCATGGCCAGGTTCTCTTCGAGCGACGCCCGGAGCACCTCGGTGGCCTGAAACGCCGAAGACTTGCCCACCAGCGTGGTCGTGGCAGCCCCGCAGTCGAGCAGTGCCCGGAGCCCCTGGTCCTGGTCCGCCGTCACGGCCTTGCGTCGCGTCATGCCGAAGGCGCAGACGCGGACGTGCTCGAGCTCGATGTCCCGCACGCGCTCAAAATACTCGGCGTCGCGTCGATTGCTGGCCGGGTAGCCCCCCTCGACGTAGTCGAACCCGAGGGCGTCGAGCCGCTCGGTCAAGGACAGCTTGTCCTGCAGCGAGAAGTCGATGGTCTCGGCCTGGGCCCCGTCGCGGAGCGTGGTGTCGTAGATTTCGATGGTCTTCATGGGGGGATTGGGGATTAGGGATTGGGGATTAGGGGCGACCGGCCAGGGCCCGCCGCCTCACCGCCCAACGACATCTGCCTACTGCCCTCCGTCCTCTGCCCGCTGCCCAAAAAAAACGCCCTCAAGGCCGCTCGGGCCTCAGGGCTGCTTCTGCTCGGTCTGCTGCCGGTCCACGCCCTGGAGGCCCTAAATCCCAATAATCACCACAATGTCCCCGACGACGCCGGCGGCGCCGATCGGGCATCGGGCTATGGGACGCAGGGCTGGGGAAGACATCGGCTCGTCGGCGCTGCTTCAGGGTCAAATCACGTAGGCCAGACTCCCAAAGATACGCTTCGCGGGGGGGACTGTCAACCGGGTCGCATTACAGCCCCCCCTTGGGAGGGGACCCGCCGCGGTGCGCAACTCGTCGCGGAGAAATCAAGTACCCTGGCCACTGTCCTCCGCAAGACCCAAGCCCCCTCCAGGAGGGGGTCTTACATCCTCCGCTACGCCGGCCAGGATGACCCGTAACCTCGCAACGGCCGCAGGGTCGGCTCTGGCCGCCGATTCCCAGAGTGTTTGCATCGCACCGTGGCGGACTTCGCATGGTCCTGAAGTCGCTCCAACGTGCAGGGTTGGGTCTCCGACCCGACCAATAGTGTACGAAGACGTAGTGTACGAAGACGTTCTGCCTGCGGGGGCCAAGCGGGCAGGACCGAGGCGCCCGCCGCCCATGTTCGTAGTGACCCGATTCATCGGGTCTCCCGAGGCGCGAGTGGCACGAAGACCGCATGAATGCGGTCACTACGAACGGCGGGTGGAGGGCAGTAGGCAGAAAGACTGAGGGCAGGAAGATGCAGGGGGGAGATGCCGTGGGGTGGCGGCGGGATGATTCGGACGATGGCTTCCCACTCCCCACTTCCCACTCCCCACTCCCCACTTCCCACTCCCCACCCTCTTATCGCCACTACTCCCACGCCATCGTCTCGAGGTACTGACGCAACTGGCCGGCATTGCGAAACTTCGCCAGGATCAGCGACCGCTTCAGACCGCAGCAGACGGCTTTGACCTCGGGGGGCTGTTTGGCGTAGTGCTTCGGTCCGCCCACGGCGTCGTAGAAGATCCGCACGAGCTTGATCACGTCTTCGTGGATGTTCTCGGCGCTGGCCGGGCCCCAGTGGTACATGTCGACCAGCTTCACGTCGAACGAGAGGCCGTAGCGCCGCACGATCACGTTCTCGTCGTGCAGGTCGCCGTGGTACTCGCGGAGGTTGTGGATGCTCTCGATCCCCTGGGCCAGGGCATAGAGCAGGTGCAGGGCCTGGAACACCGAGAGGCGCTTGCCCGGCTGGCGGCGGATGAAGTGGCTTAAGAGCTCCCCCTCGACGAACTCGGAGACGAGGAATCGCACCGGCACGTCGTCGAGGTGGATCGTCTCCTGGGTGTGGTACTGGATGAGGATCGGGCAGTGGCGGAGCTTGTGGAGCTTCTTGGCGTAGAAGCGGACCGCGCGGTTCCGGCGGTTGCGCTGCGGGTACCAGAACTTCGCCGCCCGCTCGATCCCCGTCGAGCACTCCTTGACCAGGTAGACCTCGCCCTCCCACCCCCGGCCGATCCTCGCAAGGATCTCGTACTTTTCGAGCAGCACCGTGCCGGGCGGGAAATCGAACCTCTTGATTCGCTTCTTAGTCGTGCTGGCGGGCATGGTGACGGTCGCCTTCTCCCTTCCTTATTTTTACCAGATAGACCAGCGCGAGGAAATCGTACAGCGCGTGGACCGCGATGGGCACCAGCAAGTTGCCGGTCCACAGCCACAAGCAGCCGAGGTACAGGCCGATCAGCCCGGCCAACACGGCGTAGAGGTTGGTGATCCGGTGGGCCAGGCCGAAGAGCACGGCGGCGGCGGCCAGGCCGGCGGCCACGCCGATCGCCTCGACGGTCGGCTGCGCCCAGGCCGCGGGGAAAGGGATATTCTCCATCCACCGGGAGATTCCGGCTTGGACGATGCCGCGGAAGAGCATCTCTTCGCCCAGCCCGGCCAGCGTGGAGATCACGGCCAGCTCGACGAGCGAGCACCGGGCCAAGAGAGGGAGCATGAACTCGTCGACCACCTGCGAGAGCCGGCGGAACGGGCGCCAGGGGCAGATCAGGCAGACCCACAAGAGCCCCAGCGGCGGCAAGGTGGCCGCCAGGGCCCAGCCGACGTGCTCCCACGCGAAGCGCAGGGTGGCCATGGGGTCGATGTTCAGAAGCCAGCCCAGGCCGACCGCAATCACCGCCAACCCCCCCTCGAAGATCGCGGCCACCAGGGCGAAGTGGGGCGACGGCGGGAAGCCCTCGGGGCCGCTGGAATCCGGCGGCCCGGCATCGGACGGGTCCGGCCGTGGCGCGTCCGGCGGCGGCAGTTCGGGCTGCGGCGCGTCCGGGCCGGGCGGGGGCTGGGTGGGATCGTCCATGAGAGGGTCGAGGTCGCGCTTTGGCGTGGGTTCTTTTGCGAAATGCCCGCGGCTTGCCCGCGGGATCATTACGTTTGTCGCTACCATAGCGGCGAGCATGAACCTCCCGCGGGCAAGCCGCGGGTATCCCATTCGGGGAGCTTGCCGCAACCGAAGGACGTCAGGCGGGCGGGCTGCGTCGGGGGAGGAACGCCTCCAGGCTGAACCCGCCGGGACCGAAGCCCAGGACCGTCAACAGTCCCCCCATGAGCCCCAAGTTCTTCATGAAGTGGTGCATCTGGTTGCTGTATTCGTCGCTGCCGGGCGGGAGGGTCCAGAAGTCGTGAAAGACCAGCGTGGCGGGCACGAAGAAGACCAGCAGCATCACGGCCCCCCATCGGGCTCGAAGTCCCAGCATCACCGACAGCCCGCCGAGCAGCAGAAACGCCACCGCCAGGGTCAAGAGCACGTGGACCACGGCCGGCGCACTCGACCCGAAAACGCCCTCGAAGCCCATTCCGGCGGCCGTCATGCGTTTCACGGTGCCCTCCCAGTGGCGGAGGTGATCCACGGCCGAAAGGACGAAGATCAGGCTCAGCAGGACCCGGGCGACCAGGGTAATCGTGTGGCGAAGTGCCGGCGGCATAGTAACCTCCTCGAGCGTTCGTGTTTCGGCGGTGCCGGCGGGCAAGGGGGAACGGCCACAAGGCCGCCTCGCCAGCCCCCCCAATGCGAGGCATAAGGCGATGGCCCGGTGCAGCGTTCGGAGGCCGTGTCCGACCGCCGGGTCGCGGGTACGCATGGAGTACGCACCGAAGTATACGTTGCCACGGTCCCGCCGGGCAGCGGTGGGGGGCCGGTTGACGCCCCGCCGGACCGCTGGTAGGGTGGCGCGTTTCGTATCCCGGCAATTTGCGGAGCTTGGGCCGCCGCGAAGCCGGAATCCGGCCGGATGGCCAAGAAACTACAAAATCCGCCAACTTTTTGTGACACAAGGAACCCGTGACCATGGCTAAGAAGCACGTCTATTTCTTCGGACCCGACGGGGCCGACGGCGACGCCACGATGAAGAACCTGCTGGGCGGCAAGGGGGCCAACCTGGCGGAGATGGCCCGGTTGGGTATGCCCGTGCCCGCCGGGTTCACCATCACCACGAACGTCTGCACCTACTTCATGAAGAAGGGCGGGAAGTACCCTCCGGGGCTGAAGCAGCAGGTCGCCGAGGCGCTCGAGAAGGTCGAAGCGGCCATGGGGATGAAATACGGCGATCCGGAAAACCCGCTGTTGGTCTCCTGCCGCTCCGGGGCCCGGATGTCCATGCCCGGCATGATGGAGACCGTGCTGAACGTGGGGCTCTGCTCGAAGACCATCCCGGGCTTGATCAAGAAGACCGGCAACGAGCGGTTCGTCTACGACGCCTACCGCCGCTTGATCACCATGTACTCCGACGTGGTGATGGAGAAGGCCGAGGGCATCGAGCCGGCCGAGGGCCAGGGCATCCGGCAACAGCTCGAGAAGCTCATGGAGGACGTGAAGGAAGCCAACGGATACAAGAGCGACACGGAGCTGACGTCCAAGGATCTGAAGAAGCTCTGCGAGCGGTACAAGGCGAAGGTCAAGGAGGTCTTGGGGCGGAGGTTCCCCGACAGCCCCGAGCAGCAGCTTTGGGGCGGGATCGGCGCGGTGTTCAAGAGCTGGAACGGGAAGCGGGCCGTCTCCTATCGCCGGATCGAGGGCATTCCCGACGAATGGGGCACGGCCACCAACGTGCAGAGCATGGTCTTCGGCAACATGGGCAACGATTCGGCCACCGGCGTGGCCTTCTCGCGCAATCCGGCCACCGGCGAGAACAAGTTCTACGGCGAGTGGCTGGTAAACGCCCAGGGCGAGGACGTGGTGGCCGGCATCCGCACGCCCCATCCCCTAAACGCCGACACCAAGAGCGAGCAGAACAAGCACCTCTCGTCGCTCGACGAGGAGAACGCCGCGCTCTACCGAGAGCTCGACGACATCCGGGCCAAGCTCGAGTCGCACTACCGCGACATGCAGGACATCGAGTTTACGATCCAGAAGGGCAAGCTCTGGATGCTGCAGTGCCGCAACGGCAAGCGGACCGGCACCGCGGCCTTGAACATGGCCATGGATATGCTCGAGGAGGGGCTCATCGACCCGGCCACGGCGGTCACGCGCGTGGCCCCGGCCCAGCTCGACGAGCTGCTGCACCCGATCGTCCACCCCGAGGCGGAGAAGAAGACCGAGCCGTTCGTTTCCGGTCTGCCGGCCGGTCCGGGCGGGGCCCGCGGCAAGATCGTCTTTACCAGCGACGACGCCGTGGCCTGGTCCCGCAAGGGCGAGGAGGTGGTCCTGGTGCGCGAGGAGACCAACCCGGAGGACGTCGAGGGGATGCGGGCGGCCGTGGGGATCCTCACCGCCCGCGGCGGCATGACCAGCCACGCGGCCCTGGTCGCCCGAGGCTGGGGTAAATGCTGCATCGTTGGCGCCGGAGCCATCAAGATCGACCACGCCGCCAAGACCATGAAGGTCGCCGGAAAGACCTTTAGCCAGGGCGACGTGATCACGCTCAACGGCACCAAGGGCAAGGCCTACGAAGGCGCCCTGGAGATGATGGACGCCACGGAGAACCCGCGGTTCAAGTATTTCATGGAGCTGGTCGACAAGGAGCGGACCATGGGCGTTCGCACCAACGCCGACACGCCCGAGGACGCCAAGCTGGCCCGGGAGTTCGGGGCCGAGGGGATCGGGCTGTTCCGCACCGAGCACATGTTCTACGGCGCCGGGGCCGAGGAGCCGCTCTTCATCCTGCGCAAGATGATCCACGCCGGGGGCGACGCGGAGCGCAACGCGGCCATCGACGAGCTGGCCCCGTTCGTTAAGCGGGACATCAAGGCCACGCTCGAGGCCATGGACGGGCTGCCGGTCACGGTGCGGCTGTTGGACCCGCCGCTGCACGAGTTCGTGCCGCAGGACGAGGGCGTCCGGGCCGACCTGGCCAGGGCCCTGGGCATAAGCTCCGAGGAGGTCGCCAAGCGGGGCGAGGACCTCCACGAGGTGAACCCCATGATGGGCCACCGCGGCGTGCGCCTGGGCATCACCTATCCCTACCTCACCGAGATGCAGATCCGCGCCATCCTCGAAGGGGCCGCCGAGCTGAAGAAAGAGGGCAAAGACCCCCATCCCGAGGTGATGGTCCCCGTCACCTGCTCGGTCAGAGAGCTGGACTTCGTCAAGCCGATCTTCGACCGGGTGAAGGCCGAGGTCGAGCAGCGAGCGGGCGTCGAGGTCCACTGCCTCTACGGCACCATGATCGAGATTCCCCGGGCGTGCCTCACGGCCGACACCATGGCCCTGACTGCCGAGTTCTTCTCGTTCGGCACGAACGACCTGACGCAGATGGGCTTCGGCTTCTCGCGCGACGACATCGGCGGGTTCCTGCAGGATTACCTCGACAAGAACCTGCTCGAGGCCGACCCGTTTCAGACGATCGACATTACGGGCGTCGGCCAGCTCGTCGAGATGGCCGTGGCGAAGGGCCGGAAGACGCGTCCGGACCTGAAGATCGGCATCTGCGGCGAACAGGGCGGCGACCCGAAGAGCGTCGAGTTCTGCTTCAAGAACGGACTGAACTACGTGAGCTGCTCCCCCTACCGCGTTCCCATCGCCCGGCTGGCAGCGGCGCAGGCGGCGGTGGCGGCGAAGAAGTGACGGCAATCTCGCCTGGGAAAGGAGCGGGACAGTCTGGAAGATGCGCCGGCGTACTGCTCCGTTTCGCCTCGGTTCCTTGGCCAGCACGGATTCTTCGCCCGGTGAATCCGTGCAGAGAAGACGATTCGGTGTTTGCCGGGTTTTCGGGTGGCGTTTCGTGCCATGATTTCATATACTGAGGGGGAAGATGGTAACCGCCCGATTGCTGCAGCGGAAGGGTGGCATTCGAGACATGCCCGCAGCCACGAAGATACAGAAGTCGTTTGTTGCCCCTGATCGCAGGCGGCACCCGTCGCGCCTATTGCGTGGCCGGAGACCGCTTTACACGACGCCGTTCGGCGCGGCCTATGTAGGGGATTCATTGCGTGTGCTCGCAGAACTGCCCGATGAATCGGTCAAAGCAGTCATCACCTCTCCTCCCTATGCTCTGGAATTCAAGAAGGAATACGGGAATACGGCGAAGGACTCCTACGTCGAGTGGTTCGTTCCGTTTGCCGAGCAGATCAGGAGGGTGCTCACCGAAGACGGCAGCTTCATTCTAAACATCGGGGGCAGCTACAATCCCGGAGTTCCCACGCGGTCCCTGTATCACTACAAACTACTGATCGCGTTGGTCGAGGAGGTTGGTTTCCACTTAGCCCAGGAGTGCTTCTGGCACAATCCGGCCAAGCTCCCGGCTCCCGCGGAATGGGTGAACGTTCGGCGAATTCGGGTGAAGGATTCCGTAGAGTACATCTGGTGGTTGGCCAAGACGCCGTGGCCGGATGCAAACAACCGGCAAGTCCTTGTGCCATATAGCGCGGACATGATACGCCTGATCGAGAAGGGCTATCGATCTACGAAGCGCCCGAGCGGGCACAACATCACACACAAGTTCCGTAACGACCGCGGCGGGGCCATCCCCGGAAGCCTGATTGAGCGAGGAAACAACGAGAGTAATTCGGGGTTTCTGAAGTCCTGCAAGGAGCGGGCCCTGAAGGTCCACCCCGCGCGTTTCCCGGCGGCCCTGCCCGAATTCTTCATCAAGTTCCTGACGCGGCCCGAAGACCTCGTAGTTGACCCCTTTGCGGGCAGCAACACTACCGGGCGCGTCGCAGAGGATCTCGAACGGTTTTGGCTGTCTGCGGAAATTGACAGGGACTATATGCGGGCATCCGCTCTTCGTTTTGGCATTGAGCCGGTGAAGTGACTCGAGACGAGATTTTCAGAGTTCTGGATGGTCTCTTTCCATCCGGGCAGTGGCCGAAGCCGCTCCACCTCTTGCGAGGATGGCGGGAGTATCAACGGGGCCGGCCGTTACGAGAGGTTTCCCAGCTTGTACGGACTTCCACCTCAGCCCTCCGAGCGGTTACGGAGGCCGCCGATCCTGTGGGGTGCGTGCTGGGAACCGGTCTCGATGAGATCTCGGCTTCCGGGCGCGATAAGCGTATTCAGATCTTGGGACAGTTGCTGGTTGGAAAGGCGGCCGAGATGGCCTTTGAGGACATCTACCGCCAAGAAATGCACAGCCAAGACCTGGAACTCCGCGACCTCCGTGAAGGGCGGACCGACACGGACTATCGGCTCTACAACGGCCAGGGCAGACCTATCTACCGGATCAATATCAAGTTGCACGGCGCACGATTTCGGAGATCCATGGAGTTGGTCGGTCTTCCCCCTGAAGACTGTTTTCCCCTGGCAACGTACAAGATCCATAGCGCCCTCCAGAAACAGCACGAGGACCAACTGCCGTACTTCTTTGCTGTGGTTGCAGTTCCCGGCCTCTCGGCCGAGACGGTTGGCAGCCGAATCCCTCGGGAGTTGGTCGACACCATAGCCTTGATTCACCAAGCGCCAAAGGGGCGACATAAGCGCGATGTCGAGGACGCGGCGATCGATTATCTCGTCCAAACCGAAGATCACGTTTTCCGGAACTCGCTGGCAACCGTTCGCGACGCGGAGTGGTACGTGCTTTCCGCGCGTCGGGCCGACCGGCTGCTTCGGGAGAACCTATTTCAGAGAGTATTCGCGCTACGTGTGCGGAGTTTCGCGAGATCGTTCCGTGGCGCGGAACTCGATATGCACTTCTCACTCATGAACGATCTGACCCCACTTCGACGCTTCCTGGCGACGCTTCGGACGGACGGATTCCACCGAGTCACTACTCTGCTCGAGCGGGGTGACTTCTGAGGGCGCACTGCGACCACTGCGCAGTCTCACCCTGCGCAAAGACTGCCGTCGAATCGCTCGGGATGCGGTTGCGAAGTTGAAATCACAACTCCCCAAGCGCCCCCAGCACCTGCTCGTCATGCCCCTCCGGCTTGACGCTCTTCCAGACCTTTCGCACCACGCCCTCGGCGTCGATCAGGAAGGTCGAGCGCTGGATGCCCGTCGCAGTCTTGCCGAAGCGGGTCTTCTCGCGCCAGGCGCCGTACTTTTCGGCCACCTTGTGTTCCGGGTCGGCCAGCAGCGGGAAGTTCAGCTTGAACTTGTCGCGGAACTTGGCGTGGCTGGCGACCGTGTCGGGGCTGACGCCCAGCACCTTGGCCCCGGTCTTGGCGAGCTTGGACTTGGCGTCGCGGAAGGCGCAGGCCTCCTTGGTGCAGCCCGGGGTGTCGTCGCGCGGGTAGAAGTAGAGCACCACGGGGCTGCCCCGCAGGCTGCTGAGCTTCACCTTGTTGCCCGCGTCGTCGGCCAGCGTGAAATCAGGGGCCTTGCGCCCCTCCTGAACCCAGTCGGCCATCCGGTTGTCTCCCTTACTTGGCGGAGGATTAGGGAACTGCAAGTGTGCGGGAATTATACGCCGCCGGGGAAGTCGGCCGGGGCGGCCGGCGGTCTTTCGTCCCGGGGGCCGCCGCGTTAGAATAGGGAAACCACGCAAGCCGTTCCCCGACGAGAGGACCCGTGAGGCATCTAGTGGACAGTCGCAAATCCGGTCCGGAAGGGGCCCCAACCCAAGCCCGCGCCGACGCGCTTCGCCGGGCCCGGGTTGCCGCTCGGGTGGCCGAGGAGAATCGCGGCCGCGATATCGTGATCCTCGACACCCGCGAGCTGACGCCCATGTTCGACTACTTCGTGATCGCCAGCGGCACCAGCCGCCGCCAGCTCCACGCCATCAGCGAGGAGATCGACCACGCCCTGGAGGACGATCTCGGCGACCGGCGCCTGGGCATCGAGGGCTACGACGAGAGCCGCTGGATTCTGCTCGACTACGGCGACCTGGTGATCCACCTCTTCGAGCCGGAGACGCGGGAATACTACGCGCTGGAGCAGCTCTGGACGCAGGCCAAGCGCGTGCCCACGGGGAAGGATGAAGGATGAATTATGACTGATGAATGCGTCGAGCCCTCACCGCCGTCGTGCTTTCCATACTACGCGCGATGACCCATTGCGTTCATACTTCATCCTTCATCGTTCATCCTTTTCCCTTTCTCCCCTTCCCCCTCTCCTCTTTCCTGCTTTTCCATGAACATTCTCCCCGAACTGAAGGAACGGTTTCGCGAGGCCATCGGCGAGCTCGCCGACGATAAGGACGAGCTTCTGGACCTGGTTCGCCGCGCCGGCGATCCGAAGTTCGGCGACTACCAGGCCAACTTCGCCATGCCGCTGGGAAAGCGGCTTGAGCGCCCGCCGCGGGAGGTGGCCGCTGAGGTGGTCGAGCGGCTCGACGTGTCCGACTTCTGCGGGCCGCCGGAGATCGCCGGGCCGGGGTTTATCAATCTGCGGCTTCGCGACGATTGGCTGATCGAGCGGCTGACCGCCGCCGTGGGCGACGAGCGACTGGGCATTCCCGAACTGCCGCGACGGGGTAAACACACCTTCGTCGTCGACTACTCGGCCCCCAACGTCGCCAAGCCTATGCACGTGGGCCACATCCGCTCGACCGTGATCGGCGACGCCCTGTGCCGCACGCTTGAGTTCCTCGGCCACCGCGTCATCAGCGACAACCATTTGGGCGACTGGGGGACCCAGTTCGGGATGATTATCTACGGGTACAAGCATTTTCGCGATACCCGGGCGTACCAGGAGAACCCGGTCGCGGAGCTGGCCCGGCTCTACCGGCTGGTCCGGCAGTTGATGGATTACCACGAGGGGCGCGAGCGATTGCCGAAGCTCGATGGGGAGGTTCGCCACCGCGAGCTGGTCCTCGACGAGATGCGGCTTGCCGCCGGCGAGAAGCCCGACAGGGCCACGCGCAAACGGATCGTCAAGGCGGAATCGTCGCTGGCCGACGCCCGCGAGGAGCTGGAAGCGACCCGGCAGCGCCTGGCCGCGGTCGAGGCCAACGATACGCTCTTCCGGCTGGCTGGCGAGCACCCCGCGATCGGCTCCTCGGTGCTCGGCGAGACGGCCAAGCTCCACGCCGGCGACCAGGAGAATCTGCGCCTCTGGCAGGAGTTCCTGCCTCTTTCGGAAAGGGAAATCGAGCGGATCTACGGGCGGCTCGACGTGCGCTTCGACCACACCCTGGGTGAAAGCTTCTATCACGACCGGCTCCCCGGAGTGGTCAGCGAGCTGATCGAGCAGGGCATCGCCCGGGAGAGCGACGGGGCAATATGCGTGTTCGTCGAAGGGCAAGAGGTCCCCATGATCGTGCGCAAGAAGGACGGGGCGTTCCTCTACGCCACGACCGACCTGGCCACGGTGCGCTACCGCATGGAGACCTGGCGGCCCGACGCGATCCTCTACGTGGTCGACCACCGCCAGTCGCTGCACTTCGAGCAGCTCTTTGCCGCCGCCCGGCTGATGGGCTTTGGCGACGTGGAGCTAAAGCACGTCAGCTTCGGCACGGTGCTCGGCGAGGACGGCCGGCCCTTCAGAACCCGGGAGGGCGACACCGTGGGCTTGGAGGGGCTCTTGGACGAGGCGGTACGCCGGGCCGCCCGCATCGTGGCCGAGAACGACGACGCCAAGCCGGGCGGGCCCGAGCTTTCCCAACAGCGGCGCCGCGAGATCGCCGAGACCGTGGGCATTGCGGCGCTTAAGTACGCCGACCTCTCGCAGAACCGCGAGAGCGACTACGTGTTCAGCTACGACAAGATGCTGGCCATGAACGGCAACACGGCCACGTACATGCAGTATGCCTACGCCCGGGTGCGGAGCATCTTTCGCCGGGGGGGCGTCGACGTGGCGGCGCTGCGCCAATCCGGGGCAGCCATCGTGCTCCCCACGCCGGCCGAGCGGGCGTTGGGGCTGGAGATACTCCGCTTCGGCGAGGCCCTGGACCTGGTGCTGGCCGACTACCGCCCCAACCAGCTCACCAGCTTCCTGTTCGACCTGGCCAACCGGTACTCGACGTTCTTCGAGGAGTGCCCGGTGCTGAAGGCCGATTCGGGCGAGCTGCGCCAAAGCCGGCTGCTGCTCTGCGATCTCACGGCGCGAACGATCAAGACCGGTCTCGAGCTGCTCGGGATCAAGGTAGTCGAACAGATGTGAGGCGAATGTAGAACAGTTGTCTCAACTGTTCCGGAACAATTGGGACAATTGCTCTACCATCAGTAGTTCGGCGTCGGCGGGCGGTACTCCTCCAGGCGGATCGACCGAAACCAGGCGATCGTCTTCTGGAGCCCCTCGCGTAGCGGCACGGTCGGCTCCCAGCCGAGCTTCTCACGGGCCAGTCCGATGTCGGGCTGGCGCTGCGTGGGGTCGTCGGCCGGGAGCGGCTCGAAGCGGAGCTTCGACTTCGAGCCGGTCAGCTCGAGGATCAGCTCGGCCAGCTCCAGGATGGTGAACTCGCCGGGGTTACCCAGGTTGACCGGCCCCACGAAGTCGTCCGGCCCGTTCATCAGGCGCACCAGCCCCTCGACCAGGTCGTCGCGGTAGCAGAACGATCGGGTCTGGTCCCCTTGGCCGAAGATCGTCAGCTCCTCGCCCGCCAGCGCCTGGCGGATGAAGTTCGAGATTACCCGGCCGTCGAACGGGTGCATGCGCGGGCCGTAGGTGTTGAAGATCCGGGCGACCCGCATGTTGATGCGGTTCGCGCGGTGGTAGTCGAAGAAGAGGGTCTCGGCCGCGCGCTTGCCCTCGTCGTAGCACGCCCGGGGACCGATCGGGTTGACGCTTCCGCGGTAGCTCTCCGGCTGGGGGTGGACCTCCGGGTCGCCGTAGACCTCGCTGGTCGATGCCTGGAGCACCTTGGCCCGGCACCGCTTGGCCATGCCCAGCACCACGATCGCCCCCATCACCGAGGTCTTCATGGTCTTGATGGGGTTGTACTGGTAGTGGCCCGGGGCCGCGGGACAGGCCAAGTTGTAGATCTCGTCGACCTCGAGGTAGATCGGCAGCGTGATGTCGTGGCGCACCAGCTCGAAGTTGGGCCGGTCGAGCAGGTGGGCGACGTTCGACTTCTGGCTCGTGAAGAAGTTGTCCAGGCAGATCACGTCGTGGCCCTGCTCCACGAGGCGCTCGCAGAGGTGGGAGCCGAGAAAACCGGCACCGCCGGTTACCAGGATGCGCTGGATCGACGACACGTTGCTCAGCGTCCGTTTGGGTCGGTTGCGAGGAGTTTGACGCCGCGGCGGATACCCCAAGCGCCGAGGGACGGGAGAATCCCCTCGGTGCAAGTGTAGCACCTGGCGGGCGGGGTGGCAGGGGCGGCTTGCCCGCCCCTGAAGGCCGGCAGGGGCAGACAAGCTACCCCTGGCACCCTCTGCCCAACTCCGGGTGCCTATACTTCGGCCGCCCATCGACGAGCCGGACTTATTCGGCCGACTGGCTGCCGCCCTCGGATTCTGCCTTCTTGGCCGCCTCGACCGCCTGTTCCGCGAGCTTCCGGGCCGCGGCTAGCTCCTGCGGGCTGTACTGCGGGCGCGTGGCGAAGGCGGTCTTCTCGCGCAGCCCGGCCAGGTCCTCCCAGCTCTTGCCGTTGGCCAAGTGCCAGGCTGCGAGTTGGGCCACGCGCTGCGGGACCTTGCCCGCGCCGAGCACCGCGCAGACCTCGGCCAGACCCGGGTTGTCCGACACTTCGTCCAGCGGCCGGATCTCGTAGGGGATCTTCGCCCGCGGCTCCGGCTTGCCAAAATCGAGGCAGACGGTCCGCAGCTTCAGCGTGCCGACCTTCTCGGGCGGGATGCTGAAGATGCCCGGCTGCCGGAGCCAGGGGTTCTGGCCGCCGGCGTTCTGTCCGCCCACGTTCATCGGGCCGCCGAAGTTCATGGGCCCGCCCATCATGGGCCCGCCGCCCATGGGCGGGAAACCGCCGCCGACCTGCTGGGGGGCGTTGTTGTTGAAGTTCTGGTTGAACGGGTCGTTCAGCCCGATCTGCGCCAGCACCGGCACCGCCGCGAACGTGGCCGGCAGGGCGACCGACAGCGGTTGCTTGGTCTTGTTGGTCAAGAACAGCCGCGCCTGAGACGAGTCGCGCGGGATGAGCTTGGCCTCGACCTGGCCGGCCGCGATGGCCGTGAACAGCTCGACCGCTTTCTCCTGGGTCGCGGACGGGCCCTCGGCCGGCTCGCCGGCCAAGAGCAACCCGGGGACCGCCAGCACCGCGGCCCAGACCCCAACGCGCAGACCCCCAGACAGACGTACACACAGAGACATGACCACACCTCCTGAAGAATCTGTTCCATTGCCCCAACCGGTGCCCGAGAAAGCCTGGCCCGGTCAACTGTTAGTCTAACCGATCGCCGGAGGGATTCCAAGGGCCGCGGGGGCTCGGTAGTGTCCCAAGGGCGTTTGCCGCACGAACGGGGGGCACAGAGAAATGTCCGGCGTCCGCGGGCGAGTCGGTGGCCCCCTGCCGGGGGTAATTCGCATCGCTGCCGGACGCAGCCTGTGTTGCGAAGTCTTCGCAATCCACCGATCTGCCCGACCCTTCCAGATCGCTTGGTTGCCCCTCTTGTGAGTCTCTCCTTGCCCACCCCGACGCGGTACACCTCACGGCGACGGTAAAGAGTCTCCAGCTCTCGTAGTTGTTGTAACTGCTTGGCGCATAAGCAGTTACAGCCATTTGCAGGGAATGCCGCCGATTTTTGCCGTATACTTGCAATGCGAGTGCTTGTCTTATTACGATAAAAAGGACGCGAAACGTCCCGAGAAGGCGTGCCAAGACGGCGTCTGTCTCTCGCCGCGTTTCTTGGAACAAACAGCGCCCCCTTCTTCTGTAACGAAGAACGGGTTGACCGTCGCCGAAACCCCCGCTATGGTCACTGCCACAACAATGGCACAACCACGCCTAAGTCTGTGCGCGCTGATCTACCAAGACGACGAGTGTTGGGTTGCGCATTGTTTGGAGACGGACGTTGTTGCAGAGGGCGAGACTCCAACAAAGGCATTCGTCAATCTTCAATCTCTGACTGCCTTTCAGATTGAAACGGCACTGGAAGACGGTGATTTGCAGTCGATCTTCCGTCCGGCCCCTCCCGAGATCTTTGCGGCCTTTGCTCGTGCTCCGGACCAACCCGTTCGGCGCCGTCCCCCAAAAGGTGTCAAGAGTTTTGAGACTCGGGCATTGCAGCCTTGCGGGGCGGGGTGATGGCGGAGCAGCCATTGAAGTATCGGCGCTTGCTGAAGATTCTCAAGCGGTTTGGCTGCTGGGAGGATCCAAGACGCGGCAAGGGCTCGGAACGGGTGTTGTGCCGGGTAGTTGAGGGCCGCGTGGAGAGGTATCCGATACGTTGCCACAACGAGAATGAGGAGAAGCCGCGGGCCGTTATTAGGGCTTTGCGTCGTCGATTTCACTTGAGGAAGGAGGACGGCATATCCGATGGCGAGTTCTATGCCTAGACGTGCGAACCATTGCGCGGCGCCTGCGGTCTGATCCTCTATGTTCCCACGGGTGAACACTTAATCCTTCACCTCCGCTCTCTAGTCCTGAGAGCATCGCGCGTCTTGGCGGCGCAGCGGCCTGACACCTCGCCGGAGGGGCCGTCTGCGCACGGATGGGATCGTAACGCGCTCTCTCCGTTAGCCCCGTTTGGTCCCCCGCCGAGCTACCCGGACTAGAGTCTCCCGCGCCCACCGGGACATCTTCAAACCTTCCAAGGTCGCCGCCCCCTCGTAAGCGGCCTTCTCGGCAGAAGTGAGATGGCACCGACAACACGATTTCAGGACACTACCGGGGGCTTCGGCGAGGAGACCAGACCCACCCGCCACTCTGGGGACCGGAGCCTCCCGCTATCCGCCCTCGCGCTTCGCAACCTCCCACCTCACAGGGTACGATGTCCGGTAATTCGTCAGCACACTCTTCCCGGAGGGCCCATGCATGAACCACAGAATCACCCGACGCACGTTCACCCAGGCCGGGGCCGCGGCCACGTTGGGGCTGGCCGCCGCCGTGCCGGCCCGGGCGCGGGGGGCCAACGACCGCATTCGCTTGGGCTTCATCGGGGTGGCCAACCGCGGCGGGCAGCTCATCAGCGCCTTCTCGAAGCACGACGACATGGAGATCGTCGCCCTGTGCGACGTGTGCGAATCGACCCTGAACGCCGCCAACTCGCGGCTCGGCGGCCGGGCGGCCACGTTCGGCGATTTCCGCGAGCTGATCGACCGCGACGACGTCGACGCCGTGGTGATCGCCACGCCCGACCACTGGCACGCCATCCAGACGATCACCGCTTGCGACGCCGGCAAGGACGTGTACGTCGAGAAGCCGCTCTCGATCACCATCCACGAGGGCCGGCGCATGGTCGAGGCCGCGCGGCGCCACAAGCGGGTGGTCCAGGTGGGCCTGCACCGCCGCTCGGGGAACACCTACGCCCAAATCGCCAAGCTGGTCCGGGCCGGCGACATCGGCAAGGCGACCGTCTGCCGGGCCTATCACCGCAGCAACATGACCCCCTCGGGCATCGG
>Ga0180438_10001784_pt1 | contig 37243 bp, 34 predicted proteins | sample SS_ome_12_FD_132455 | JGI IMG/M metagenome (GOLD analysis project Ga0180438, IMG submission 132455) | Hypersaline lake sediment archaeal communities from the Salton Sea, California, USA - SS_3_D_2 metaG | ecosystem: Environmental > Aquatic > Non-marine Saline and Alkaline > Hypersaline >... | reverse complement strand
CTTGAGCCTGGCGAGTCGACCGATTCGACTGCCGCTCTGCGACGCGACTGCTGAAGCACTCGCCTGCGCTATACTGCAGGGCGACCAGCAGCAAGCGCAATCCGGCCTGGCGTCGACAATGGCGTTGGATCCGGCGCTCGCCCTGTGGTGTGCACTGAAATTCGATTCGACATCGTCGAACCGCCACGACTCGCTTCCGACAATTCAGGAACTTGCCGCCTGGCTTCATAACGGCCTGCCCGATTGCCTGATCGCGAGCGAGTGCGACACGGACGCGCCAAGCGCAGCGGACGAACCGCATGCCTTCGACCCCGAAGCCTTGCTCGATTGGGCCACGACGTCCGTGGCTGTGGCGCGGAGCAGCGCGTCGACCGCTTCGACTCCTGACACCGCGAAAACGGATCAGGGTGACGCGCCTGCTCTCGAGTCGATTCTCGCCGATCCTGCCTACACCGGTGGTCTTCTCCGTAACGCTGGCGACTGGGTTGGTCAGGAACATGTGGCGGCGATTGCCGAACGACTTTCGCTCGCCGATCTCGAAGCCAGTGGCGATCCTGAATGCGAACCTCTCCCTCTCGATCTGGAATCGCAACTCGCCGAGCACTGGACGGGGACCTCGCAACTGGCCGAGTGCCTCTACCCGTTGGCAAATCGATTGCGACGTGCCGAGACGATCGAGTCACGTTTCGAAGATCAACTTCAGCAGGAGAAACTCCAGGCTTTGTACACCCTCGCGGCAGGTGCCGGGCACGAAATCAACAATCCGCTCGGTAGCATCGCCGGGCGGGCCCAACTGCTGATGCGTGATGAATCCGATCCCCACCGACGCCGCACCTTGGCGAAGATCAACTCGCAGGCTTTTCGCGCTCATGAAATGATCTCCGATATGATGCTCTTCGCTCGTCCTCCCCGACCAGTGCCAAGCGAAGTCGACGTGGCATCCCTTGCATCCGAGGTGGTCACGGAACTTCACGAAAACGCCACCGATCGCTCGACGGTCCTCACATTCCATCCTCCCAGCGAGCCGGTCTTCGTGACGGCCGATCGCTCACAGATCGCCGTCGCGCTGCGGGCTATCTGCACGAATTCGCTGGAGGCACTAGGAGGAGGAGGAGGCCACGTGGAGGTGACGGTGCGCAACGTCGAACTAGCGGGCCTGGGAAATTCTGCCGCCATCCCCTCGGTGCAGATCGAGGTTCGCGACGACGGACCGGGCATCGATACTCAATTCCACAGCCAACTTTTCGATCCATTCTATTCTGGCCGTGAGGCGGGTCGTGGTTTAGGATTTGGACTGTCAAAATGCTGGCGGATCGTCACCAACCACGGTGGCACGATTTCCATCGACAGCTCGCCCGGCCGTGGAGCAACGTTGACAATGACCTTCCCGGTCGAGTCCAACGGGCGCGACGATCGACTCCGCTAACGAAGGGGAGGAGCGACCGCGACACGATCGCTAGCCGCGCGACCCTGGGTACCATTCGGCCACAGCCCCTTGTCAAACCATCCTTACGAAATTTGGAGCGTGGTGCCGCCCTTGTTGGCGGTCGGTTTGGCAATCGCCACGCGGCGAGTGGTGCTCTCACTCCTGGCGTCCGTCGTGGCGGGCTGCCTGATCCTGACAGTCGGCGGCTCCAGCGGCGGCTTCTTCGCCGGCGTTCTGGACTTCTTCCATCTGCTCTGGGACTTCATCTGGAATGCGCTGCCCGGCGACCCCGACCGCAGAATGGTCACCGCCTTCTCGCTGTTCATGGGCGCCATGATCGGCGTCATTCATAAGAGTGGTGGCATGCAAGGTCTCGTCGATCTGTTGCGACCGCTGGCCAGCAATCGCCGGCGTGGGCAGCTGACGAGTTGGCTGATGGGCATGATCATCTTCTTCGACGACTACGCCAACACCTTGCTGCTGGGGCAAACGATGCGCCCCGTGACCGACCGCCTACGGATTTCGCGAGAGAAGCTGGCCTATATTGTCGATTCCACGGCCGCGCCGATCGCGGGCGTCTCGCTCCTCTCCACCTGGGTGGCTACCGAAATCAAACTGATCGGCGACGGCTATGCCGATGCCCAGTTTCCGCCTGAGGAATACAGCGCTTTTTCGATCTTCCTGCTCACCATTCCGCTCCGCTTCTATCCGATCTGGGCCTTCCTGTTCGTGATGTTGGTGGCGGCCACAAGAAGAGATTTTGGCCCCATGCTGTCCGCCGAAAGGCGCGCCATCGCCGGAAACATCGGCAGCGAAGACGCCCACCTGGAATCGAGTGAAGCGTTGCGCCCCGACGCCGATGTCCAGGGTCGCTGGCATATCGCCGTGGTGCCGATAGTGGCCATGATTCTCATGGTCATGACAATCATCTACTTAACCGGCGTCGCCACGACCAATAACGCCCACGCCGGCGAAACCGGATACACTCCCAGCCTTCAGGAAATCGTGGGCAACGGGAATGCGTATGTCGCGCTGCTGCTTGGCTCAGCGACCGGCTTTCTGATCGCGGTCAGGATGGCGATCCACAACCGGACTCTCAATGATCGACAATTGGTTGCCGCCTCGGTCAGCGGCGCCCGTGTGATGCTGCTGGCGCTGGCCATCCTGTGGCTGGCCTGGGCGTTGGGAGATATTACGCGAGCCCCGTCCACGGGCGCGGCGGCCACCTCTCGATTGGCCACGGCCGACTATCTCAGCTCGCTCATACGCGACGGCAATATCTCGGGTGTCTGGATGCCGACCACGATCTTTCTGCTGGCTGCGTTCATCTCATTTTGTACTGGTACCAGTTGGGGAACCATGACCATTTTGATGCCGTTGGCTATTCAGACGACTTACCAAGTGCTGGGAGGCCAGCAGGCCAACATCCCGGCCGACCATCCCATCATGCTGGCATCCGTCGGCAGTGTGCTGGGCGGCTCTATCTTTGGTGACCATTGCTCCCCCATTTCCGACACCACGGTCCTCTCAAGCCGATCGAGCGGCTGCAATCACATCGCCCACGTGCGCACCCAGATGCCCTACGCGCTACTCGTGGGTACGGTCTCGATTGTGTTCGGTACCATTCCGGCGGCCTATGGGATCTCTCCCTGGATACTCCTGCCAACCGGTCTGATCGTGTTGTGGGTTTTCCTGCGGTGCTTCGGTCGAGATGCGGAAGCCGCTGTTTTCAATCCCGCCCAAAAGTGGTCTCTAAAACGCCGTTCTAAACGTCGTTAAGCGCCGCATCGCCCGGCGTTTTTTGTCTGCAGGAACTGCTAGCAAGCTTGATATTGTCGCATTCGGCGCGATGCGCTAAGCTGTAGTTCATCACGCTTGCCCGGTGTCGTACGTGCATGGATCACGACACCGCCGCGGAGGCACAGGCAAGCCCAGTGAGGGTCAGGAAGACCAGCGACATGGACGCGTTACGACTTCGACTCGTTACGGATGACACGCCTGAATTACGAATCGCTTCGCACGACCCGCCGCTCTCCTGGCGTGAACGCAAGCTCTTTCGATTCGTCCCCGAACACGAACACCGGGCTCCGCTGCGCCGCGCGATCGCTCGCGGACGGCAGTCGATTCTCGCCCGGCAGCGGTCCGATGGCAGCTTTGGCAGCCCGAGGATCGACGACCCCGACAGCTATGTGAGCTTCGTCCTGCTGCTTGCCTATCTCGATCAAATCGACAATCCGCGTGTCGACGAAGCAACCGACCGCTTGCTGGAATTGCAATCGCCCGCAGGCGGCTGGGCTCGCCTCAGCGGCGAAGCGGATGACCTCAGTACGACCATTCTGAGTTACTTCGCGCTCAAGCTCTCAGGGCTTCGCCCCAACACCCCAGCGATGCAGGCGGCTCTGCGTGCCATCTTGCGGCAAGGCGGCGCAGCGAACTGCGAAGCGGCGGGCCGATGGTGGTTGGCCTTGTTCGGTCAAGTTCCACTTGCGATTTGCTGCGGACCAATAGACGAGCCAACAATAACAACCATTCTTGCTCAGGCAGGCCCCAAACAAGTCTCACCCCGACAGGGCATCCGCGAGTTGTTTCTGAGCGAACCTACCGCCTGGCCTGTGGCGAATTGGGACTCCACGCACCGGCCCACGGAGTGGGAAACCGAAGTATGGCAAGTCCTGCGTCTCGCAATCTCAACCGATGATGAGACAGCCGTTCTCAGCAAGTTGGATTCGGTGCTGAAACAATTCACCGTGTCCGAGAACGAACCGGCAGATGGCCGACAAGAGGCGGAAGACTGTGACCCTCAGTTCCGCCTCAGCTCTTCTCAAACCGACGTCATCGATACGGCCCTGGCGGTTTCAGCGCTGCAGGCCAGTGGTCTGCCTCAAGACTCATCCGCACTACGGAATGCAAACCGTTGGCTGGAAAACAAACTTAACTCGGGCGAGGTGAACCGCGCGGAGGAACACGCCGCGGTCACCACTTTACGCGCCCCCGTGGCAGCTCCTCACAAGGATCTGCCACCTGCGCTCGAATTGTGGTCCATGGAAGGACCCAATCGAGTGATCGCAGACAACCGTGTCGACGACCAGCCCGTCGGAGACCAGCCCGTCGGAGAGGATGACTCTCGTCAGCAGACCTCGGTCGAGGTGCCCGACGTTTCGCGAATCCGACGCGACCAACAACCCGACGGCTCGTGGGCAAGCTTGCCGACAAGTTCGGCCGACACTTTCGAGCCTTTCGGCCGGAACACCGATCGCGTCATCGCGACCGCCGCCGCGCTATCGGCGTTAGGGACCTCTGGCCTCGATGAGCGAGACCGTACCGTTTCCGCGGGTGTCAACTGGTTGCTCGCACATCAAGGCATCGACGGAAGTTGGGAGACCGCCCACTCCACGCGGCAATCCCCTCATGACATCGCTGTTGGCCGAGTCGTGGAAGACCGCTCCAATGCGGCTGGAGAAGTTGCCTACGCCACGGCGATTGTGACCCTGGCACTGCTTGACTGTGGCATCACCGACGCGACCACGATCGAACCGGGAATCGACTATCTCTTGTCAGTTCAGTTCCCGATAAACAATCTATCTCCCAGCGATGAATCGGACTCCCTCGTCGAAGATCAGCCCGAGCCGTTCGATCTGTATGCGACTTGTCAAACTGTGAAAGCCCTGTCCCGCTGGTTGACAATCGGGTCGCACACTCGGCCGGCCACCCCCGTTGCCCCCGGCGGACTGCCGACCTTGAGAATCGCTCAATTCTCGACCGCTCCCTAAGGGCCTGGAGGCCTGGTCGACTTTCTCTCCGGCCGCTCCGACGACACATCGTGGCTGGGCGATATAATGGAGTGAATCGGCAACTCGCTTTTCTCCACGACGCCCGGTAGCTTTTCGTCATGTGGCAATTCCTCGTGAAAAGATGGATACAAGACTTCGCGACCAAACAGGTCTACAAGGCGGCCTCCGAACAGGCCCAGCAGTTTACGGCCGAAGAAGCATCCTCTTCCGAAGAGGACCAGCGGCTCCCGGTCGACGTCGGCGTCGTGATGTCCCACGCGTCGGAGGCGGGCGGATTGGTTGATCGACTCACCGAATCGGCAACATTGCGGGCCGATAACTTCACCGTCCATCTCGGCACGATCCACGAAAAGCGAATCGTCATCGCCGTTGCCGACGAGAAGATCGAGTCCGCCGAGCAGGCCACCCGCGCAATTATCGACGCCCACCAGCCGTCCTGGATTATCGCGGCCGGGTTCGCAACCGGACTAAGCGAAAACCTTACGGCCGAAGACATCATCCTGGCTGATCGAGTAATCGACTCGGCCGGACATCAACTACAACTCAACCTGCACGTTGACGAGGCGTCGCTCCGCTCGACACCCGGCACCCATGTCGGCCCGGTGCTGTCAAGCATGTCGCAAGAACGGGCCAAGGCGCTGGCGGGGTCAGCACTCTGCGCCGACCTGCACTCCTTTTCCGTCGCGGAGAGTTGTCGTTCGCTCAAGCGGCCTTGTCTGGTCGTCCGCGTGGTGACTCGGACCGATGCCGATCAGCCGCCGCCCGAGCTTCGACACCTACAAAACCAATCCAGTGTGGCGGGCAAATTGGGGGCCGCCACCGGTGCCGTTTGGCGAAGACCCGCCTGGCTGAAAGATATGTGGCACGACAAAGAGTTGGCCCTGCGTGGATCGGAACGCTTGGCCAGATTCCTCAGTGGCATGTTCGCTCAGCTGCCGGCCAACTCGCGGCGCGACGCGGCGGAGTCGTGATGTGGGCTTCGGTCGGTGCGCCGGTCCAATAGCGAGACTGGGCGCGCCGTTACGCGGAAGACTATCATACGGTCATGGAAGTAGGGGAGCGGACCGAGGAAGACAAGTGTCCGGTCTGGTGCCCTCTTGAAGAAACGACTGAAGCTTCGCTGCCATCCACCTTCGCTTACCGCGATCAAGATACACCCGAGGAATTCATGAAAGTTCTACTTGCCAGTCCGCGTGGTTTTTGTGCCGGCGTGATCATGGCCATCGACAGTCTGGACTTGGCGATCAAGACCCTGGGGACGCCGATCTACGTCTACCACGAGATCGTTCACAACAAGTTCGTCGTGGAACGCTTTCGCGAACAGGGGGCCATCTTTGTCGACGATTTGGCCGAGGTTCCACCAGGATCGAACCTGCTATTCTCAGCCCACGGCGTATCGCCGCAGATTCGAGAACAGGCCAAGTCGCGAGAATTATTCTCGGTCGACGCCACCTGTCCGTTGGTGACCAAAGTCCATCTGGAGGCCGTTCGTTATGCCAAGGAGGGACGCACGATCATCCTGATAGGACATGAAGGTCACGACGAGGTGATTGGCACCATGGGCGAAGCGCCCGAAGCCATCGTACTGGTCGAAACGCCGGAAGATGTCGATCGCCTGGAGGTCGCCGACCCGCAGAACCTGGCCTATCTCACCCAGACGACGCTGAGCGTGGACGACGCCAATCGGGTTATCCGTCGATTGCGTGAGCGGTTCCCCGACATCGCCGCTCCGCCAAAAGACGATATTTGCTACGCAACGCAGAACCGGCAAGAGGCCGTCCGCCTCTTGTCTCAAGAAGCCGATATCGTACTGGTGGTCGGTTCCCACAACAGTTCCAACAGCTTGCGACTCGCCGAGATCGGCCACGAGACGGGACTGCCGGCGCACCTGATCGACGGGGCGGCCGATATCGATCCCGCCTGGTTTCAAGGGGACGAAACGGTACTGGTCTCTGCCGGCGCCAGCGCGCCCGAAGTCCTGGTCGAAGAGTGTATCGCCTACCTGCGAGAGAATTTCGCTGCCGAGGTGGAACTCCGCACGGTCCGCCAGGAAGAGGTCCACTTTCCGCTACCACGAGAGTTGCGGAGTCTGGTCGACAGCCAATAGAGTCGAAATCGATGTCGGCCAGCCGCGAACTTATCCACCGCAAGCTACTCTACCGCAAGCTACTCCACCGCGAGGCGCTCAACTGTGGATGTACGACTTGAGGTAGTGGTTCTCAAGCTGCAGTCGATCAAATTGGGCTTTGACCACGTCGCCGATGGAGATCATTCCGACCAGCATACCGCTCTCGACGACCGGCAGGTGGCGGATCCGATTTCGAGTCAGCAACCCCATCGTGTCATTCACCGTATCGCTCGGCGAACCGGTAATGACGTCGGTCGTCATGACTTCCGCCACAGTGACATCGCCGTACTGCTTCTTCTTGGCACAACAGACGCGGAGAATGTCACGTTCGGTGATGATCCCGATCAGTGGTTGAGAATTCTTGCTCTCATCTTGGACGACAAGCGAACCGCAGTTCTTCTCGACCAAGCGGCAGACAACCACATCGAGTGTGACATCGGGGCCGACGGTGTAAACGTCGCTGCCCTTGCGGGCAAGAATCTCATGCAGAGTCATTACGCACATCCTCCAGAAACCACCTATTCCAGAAAGGTCTTGGGCGAAACGCCAAACAGGGGACGAGAATTCGTCCTTAATGCGCAACTCTTCTCTGCCTCGGCAACTTCACCCGAACGGGTAGTTTTGTCGCCTACTCAAGCATACCCGGCAACTTCCGCTCGGGTCAAAGGGGAAATCGGTTAATTTTCGCGGTTGAGACCGAACCGCGAAACCGGTTTCCATTCGCTAGTCGTTTTGAGGAAAGTACTTGGGGCTCAGCGGCGAGGTTTCATTTCGACCACGCGCAGATTGCGAAACGAAATATCCGTAGTCGGATCGTGCCCCTGCAGAATTATTGTACCTTTTTCGACGCGCAATCCCCGGCGTGGGTTATCATCCGCCTTTCGCCGGTCTGTCCAGTCGGAAACCTGCACCCCATTCACCCAGACGGCCATGTGATTATTTTCACAGATGATTGTCTTGTGAAACCATTCACGATCTCTTGCCATCACGAGTCGCGCCGGCTGTCGTCGAAAGATCCCGCCGGTGCCATAGTTGCTCGGCTGATTCCGATCGCCATCCTTCACGCCATTGTGAATTTGGCTTTCGTATCCCATGGAAAAGTCTTCTGGGATCGCGCGAAAGAAGATGCCCGAGTTGAGTTCGTCGCCATCCACGCGAATCTCGGTCTGCAACACGAAGTCGGCCCACTCGCCGGTCGTTTCGATCTGCCCGGGACCGTCGACGATTCGCAAGGCGCTCTCATGAACCGTGAACTGACTTTCCTTATCGGGATAGATTCGCCAGCCCGTCAGATCGATTCCATTGAAGATCGATTCGGTACCGAGCGGCTTCAATTTAATATTGCGAAAGGCGACGCGTCCATGATTGAGTTGCAAACCGATATAGCCTCTGCCCAACGGCCGTTCATCATCGTAGTCCAGCACGAGCTGCTCATCGAGATAGACACGGAACTTGCCGCCCTGGACCACCACATGATAGGCGTGCCAGTCGGTGTCGAAGACGTCGTTGGTTGCCCGCTTCCGGCCGACAAGACTCCCGGTCGGAAATGGACTCTCGGCCTCCGAGGCGATGTTCAACTCGTAGCAGTCGCGTGAGGGAGCCTGGGGACGAGGCGGCGACCGCAGAAAGATCCCACTATTGGTTCCCTGATCGGCCTGAAATTCAAGTTTCAGTTCGTAGTCGGCATACTGGGTCGTGGTATGCAGCAGTCCCGCCTGACCTTTCCGCACTTCGATTGTGCCATCGACCACTTTCCACTCGGCCTTGCTCGCAACCCGCCAACCATAGAGCGTGCTACCGTCGAACAAGGAAATCCAGCCGTCGGCCAGTTCCTCCGGCGTCAATAGATTCGTTATCTCTTCTGTCTTTGTCTCGTCCTTCGAGGCAGACGCAGCAGGCGACTCTTCGGCCACGCCTAGGGTTGCTTGGCCGAACATCATCAGCCAGGAGAACAAGAGCATCCAGCGAACGCTTCCTAATGGATCCCAATGAGCGGTCATCTGTAACGCAAACCCTTTCTGTCGTCTCTAGAAATCTTCGACCGGTGCCAAACGTATTTCGAGTGCCACGCCTTCTTCCAGGATCGCGGGAGCGACCCCATCACGGCTGACCAAGTCGAGCGTTACCACGTTGTGATCCACAAGCAGCGGAGTAATGTTCCACTGCAATCGTTCCTGCGACGTTTCCCCCGCTTCCCTGGAAGCGGGCAACTCGAGCAAGTGTCCGTTGAGGGAAATCGCCCGCAACTCGCCATTAGCCAGCGGCTTGGCAGGATCGATCACCAGCCACACCTGCTCGCGGACATCGAGCCCCGAGGGACGATTGAACTTCCGCTGCCAAAGGAGCGATCCCGCTCGAGCGGGTTCCTGCTTCCAAGCCTTGCGTAGTCGAATAACGTGAGGGTAGATCATAAGTTCGCCGTGGCGACCGTTTGGGAGGTGCCGCTTCACTTCGCCTGAGTGTTCCACTTAATATGGTAACGCGTCAGGGCCGCGAATTCATGACACCCTCGATTGCTCCCATCCGAAACGTGACCAGCGGCCAATCGATTCGAATAGCAGACGCCTACAGCGATACGTAGATACGGAATCCCATGTAGCTGAAGTAGATAACCAGCAACAAGACTCCTCCGTTACGAGAGATCTTGCCGAAGCGGGCCGCCATAAACAGGAATAGGAGCGAGACCAGCGTGACCAGCAGGTAATCCAAAGTGAGAAAGGTATCGCCTCCCGTATCGAGACTGGTTTGACTCGCGAGCAGCGTGGCGCTCAACACAACCACGACATTGGATATGTTGCTGCCCAGCAGATTACCGACCGCGATCCCGTACTCACCTTGGCGGGCCGCCACCAGAGACGCGATGGTGTCGGGAATCGACGTTCCGGCCGCCACGATGGTCAACCCAACCAGCGACGATGGCATGCCGACCCGATCCGCGGTTTCGATCGCCGCTTCGAGCAGGATCCTTCCGCCACCATACAGCGCCGCGACTCCCATTAGGAACAACCCGCCGTGCAGTATCAGCTGTCCGGTTGTTACGCCACTCTCTTCCTCCTCAACTCCCTCACTGGCGCGACTCCGCAGCGACACCAGGTAGGCCAATAACAGGGCCAGCAGTGGGGCCAGTGTCCAAAAGGGCAAGCCGGCGTCGCCATTCAAGAAGAGCACCACCAGAATCAACGCTGTCGAGATGACCGCCATCCGACAGTCGGTCCGAAACGATCGCCAGTCGATGACCACGCCCGCCACGAGCGCACAGATGCCGAAGCCGATGCAGAGATTCGTGAGGTTGCTGCCCGATACGTTGGCCAGGGCGATTCCCGTCTCGCCACGTGAACCGGCAATCACATTCACAAAGATTTCCGGCGCACTGGTACCCACCGCGACCAGCGTGAGCCCGATCACCGTCTTCGAGATTCCCAGTGCGGTGGCCAGCGTCACGGCACCACGGACGAGCCAATGAGCACCGTAATAGAGCACCACACACCCGAAGAGAAGGGCGGCGGCAATGACCAAGCCGGAGCTATCCGTCAACGAAGGTACGAACTCGATCAGCGAAGGATCCCTCCGAGCCTGCGAGGCCCATCATGTTGACAGCTCGCGACGATCTTCATCGCGAAACACATTCTTGCCACAGCGACGCCGTTGGGAACTTCGCATCCTTGTCTTCTGTGCCGCAGTCTCATGTACCGCAGTCTCTTGTGCCGCAAGACAGGCTCCCAACACGATCAAGAAACAGAGCCTGGCGTCCTAAACAAGTTCGACCGTCTTGCGACGACCTTCTTCTTCGATCTGAATCTTGTCTTCGCGAGCCAGCCAACCGAGCGCTTGCATCACCGTGTCGCGCGGAGCGTCAACCTGCTTGATTACTTGAGTCATGCTCAGCGGCCCCGAATCATTCAGCAATTGCCAAACCTCTCCCGCCACTTCGCCAATCTGTAAAATTGCGCCGCCTTCAACCACTGTCGGCATCGCTCCTTCCTCCACTGCAAAGGTTCCATTTGTCTTCCCTCGGACCGGCTGCGCAAGGGGCCGCGACTCGACACGGTTCACGGCCAGTGCCACACGCATCCGGCGGGCTGACGAATTATAGCCCGACCACGAAAACCATCAAACCAGAGGGTTTACTGAGAATAGGACAGATTTGCTGCCTAGAGATCCAAGAACCGCACGAAGGCGAGTGCGGCAGCGAGTCAAAACGGCGCCGATATCATTATCAACACGAGATTGGCCCAGACCGATAAGCGTCGATCTATCAGAGGCAGCCGACGACCTCGATCGTCCCAGAGCAGGAAAAGAAAAAAGGCCCGATCGGCTCTGCGGGAATAGCCGATCGGGCCTATTGCTACCATGAAGAACTGGCTGTTGCCCGAAGTGGGATGATTGTCGCCGTACCCTGACGACCTGATGCCTAAGGTTCATAGTGCAGCATGTTCGTCCTGTACGGTCTTGGCATGGCGGGTGCGGGAGGCCGCCATGCCAGTGGGTCGAACATGTTGGAAGAGGATTATTGCACGCCGCGTGCCAAAGCCGGTGAGTCGCTGCCAACAACTTGAGAAAAAACTTGAAAATTCTTATTTTTCTCGAAGAAATTCGTCTTGCTCGCGGTCGAGAAAATGTTCCGCGCACCGGCAGACCGAGTCGTTTGATCTTGTAAGAGCTACAAATCGGTACCGTGTCGATTCGTAAGATCGAAAATCGCCCCGTGTCGCGAAGTGCCCGTTATCGCAACAAACTGGCCGTCATCGCGTCAAAAACAGGCGAAACGACATCAAATTCGCGATCTTCCGCCTGACAGAGAATCACGTAGGTCGTCTGCTGGCGCTCGACTGCTCGCACGCGGGCTGTATTGGTCAAGTCGAGACAATAGAAATTCATGTCGTAGCCGGTCAACTCGACGCCATCGAGCATCTCGGTCACCGGAGAGGCGTCAAGCTCGTCATACTCATCCCGCATCGCCTCGACCGAAGCAGCGGTCAACTCTTCGGGGTCGACTCCCGGCTCGCTAACGATGTTGAGCGTCCAGAAGGCGCCGCCAGGGCTGTAAACCGTGATCGTATCCCCACTCTCGCGGGCTTCCTCTTCGTCGATTTTCCATGAATCGGGATACTCGAATCGTACCCCCAACTTCTCAAAGACTGCTGGCATTTCCGTCGGATCTCCCTACGCATGCTGTCGTCGATGTCAGATCCGCGAACGATCACGCCCGCATCAGCTCCTGACCACAGCTTCTCATGGTAGCAGACGGGCACCCTAAGACGACAGCGCGGAGCATCAGCACACCGACCTATTCACCTACGTTTTCTCGACTTGCCTGGCGACTCTGACTTGCTCGTTTTCGGGCAGATTGCTACCATCGCACCCCCAAAATAGAGATTGTTTTCCGGAAACCGCCTTCGCGGGCGAAAGGTCTGTTGGGACATGCGCTGGCGCCAAGCCATCATCGATCGATCTTCTCGGGAGCCGACGCTCTCGCGAGCGATCGCTCCTGCGCATCACCCGCCGGGCGTGGTCCGTCGTTCTCGATTCGGCGCCCTCGTACTCTTGGCAATCGTCTCCACAATTCCGCTGGTCGGTTGTCGCGCGTTTCCTTGGAACTCGGGACCGGTCCCGCGCTCGGTGACCAAGTGTCGCGAGCTCTCTCATCAAGGTCTGGCCGCCATGCAACAGGGCAACTGGCAAGAGGCCGAGTTGCTGCTGACCCAGGCCATCGATTCCTGCCCGGTCGATCCGCATGCGCGTCGATACTACGCCGATGTGCTGGCCAATCGAGGAGCCTTGGACGACGCCATTCGTCAACTTGAGCTAGCGCGAGATCTCTCGGCCAGCGATCCCTCGCTTATCATCCGCACCGGCGAGATGCACTTGCAACTTGGACAGATTAATCAGGCCGCGACCCGAGCCCGCATGGCACTGCGGGCTACACCGCGATCGGCCGATGCTTGGGCCTTGCGAGGTCGAGTCATGATGGCCCGAGGCGAATTGCGGCGGGCGTTGTCCGACATGCAGCGGGCGCTCGGCTATCGGCCCCAAGATCGCCAGGTACTCAGCGACATCGCCGAGATCTACGCCCGACTCAATAAGCCCGAACAATCGTTGTTGAGCCTTCAGGCGCTTACCGATACCTATCCGACCGGCGAAGAGCCACCCGAGTTGCTGCAGCGGGAGAGTGTCACGCTCGGCCAGCTCAATCGTCATGCCGAGGCGGCGGAGCGCATGGCCCAGGCGAATCGCCGCCACGGTCCGGCTCCGCGCGGGCCCACGGAGCGAGGCTACGATGGAACCATCCGGCAATAGGGACCATCCGCCAATAGCGTGCTATGCTCGATTAGTCGCAACGGGTGCCGGCCTTCGTGCCCGAGCCTCTAGCCCCGGCCCGCTGGGCGGCCCGTCGCCGTCGCCACCCAACTAATCGACACATCCCGTTCAAACGGTCGCGCCGGTTTGACGACCCTCCGATTACGGGCTAGCTTTTCATGACGCTGGACATCTCCAGCGGAGGTACCGCTGTCGTCGCTGCGCCTACAAGTTTGTGGTCGGGTCGACGGCGAACCGTTTATCAAGCAGACCGTTGTCCCTCGGAGGATGACTCGGACGGACAGGAGAAGAAAAGGTCATGTCAGAAACTACGATGCAAGAAGTTCCGCTAGCCGGTGGCCAACCTTTCGTCGATCGCCGTGGGAGCGGCAATGGCGACAGTCCAGCTGGTCGGGAACGCCGCCAGTTTACAAATAGCCATGAAGGACTTTCGCCCCCGGCCCAAGAGCTGGCCCAGGCGATCGATACCTACAAGCTGCATCATCGCCGCCGGTTCATCACCTTCGAGGAGATGTACCAGGTGATCAGTTCGCTGGGCTACCACAAGTAAGCTCGCGTCTGCCAACCGCGTCGAGACCGGCTCCGAGCCGGCCTCTTACTGACAAAGTGGGCAACGCCATCGAGCTGATGGAGTCAGAAGGCCGCCGCCGCGCACCAGCGCAGCGCCGCGGCCCTTTCCTTTTTGCTGGGCAGTCTTCTAGCACGCCATCCCGAAGCTCCCCGACTCTCTTAGCTTGCCGGTCATCTTCACAGCCCGCACCGACCAGCGTGTCGAAGCATGGTGGCACAATTTCTCTTTCGAGTTGCCCGACAAGGGCGACAGGAGAGATAATGGACTCCATGGCGACAATTGCGACAACCATCGCACGCGGGGCAAATCGATTCGACATAGGAGAGGGGACTATCGAATCATGACGATTCGTACGCTGATCGGCTATCTCTGCTTGAGACGCAGCGCGATACACACCATCGCCAACAGTCGCTCCGCCGTGTGGTTGGGGCTATTGTTCGTCTTATCGGCAGGACTCGCCCGGGAATACGACGGTGAAGACCTGTTGCACCAACCTTGGCACGCGCTGATCCCCCTGGCCGCCTCGACCCTGTTGGCGCTGATCCTCTACGTCCTGGTTTGGTTTGGAGCCCGGTGTCGAGACACGTTCCCGGCGAGTTTCTTCGGAGGTTTCCCTTCCTTCCTAAGTCTCTATTGGATGACCGCGCCGCTGGCCTGGCTCTATGCCATCCCCTACGAAATGTTCCTCTCTCCGGCCGAAGCCACGGCGGCCAACTTGTGGACGCTGGGAATCGTCTCTGTCTGGCGAGTCGTGATCATGATTCGCGTCGTCTCGGTTCGTTATGGCGCCGATCCCTGGGCCGCCTTGTTCCTCGTCATGCTGTTTGCCGACAGCGTGGCACTCTACGCCTTGGCGGTGGTGCCGCTGCCTGTGTTCTCCATCATGGGCGGAATACGATTAACGCCCAGCGAACGGTTAATCCATGACATTACCTGCAGCATCCAGGTTCTCGGCAGTCTCACTTGGCCACTCTGGTTGCTGCTTACGGCGATCTCCCTCAAGCGGACCAATCTCTACTGGCTGCCACGCGATTGGCGACACCCTGAGAACCCGCCGGCCGCGCGCAGCCTGTGGCTACTGGCCACGTTTTCGCTCGTCATTTGGGTCCCAATCCTGCCGTTTACCCAGCCCGCACAACAATTGCGCTATCGAGCCGAACAGCTGCTGCGAGACGACAAGCTGACCGAGGCGATCGAATTCATGTCGCAACACGACCGCAGCGACTTCCCGCCCCATTGGGATCCGCCACCGCGAACCGGATATGGTGAGACCCGGCCCGATATCTCCGACGTACTGGATGCTCTTCTCCAACCCGAAGTGAGCCCTTGGGTGCGGGAGGTTTACGCCGACAAAGCGCGGAGTATTAATACTCCGATATCTGAATGAGGTCACTCGATACGGTCGCGCGAGTCCTGTTCAATGACCTGACGCTCGTCCTTCAACGCTATCCCGCTTCGCCGCTGCTCGCGGGCGCGACGCAACAAGTAGGCGATCGCTTCGGCTCCTTCTTCCGACGAAAGGCCGGCCGCACGAATATTCGATACGCAGTTTCGTTCCGCGTTCGTCTTGCCCGGCTGCGGTTGATAGACCAGATAAGCACCCAGACTATCGGCCGCGTCGAGCCCCGGTCGCTCGCCCAGCAGGATCAGCGCCAGCCGCGCGCGGAACAATGCCCCGACTTCATCTTGCAGCGCCACCCGCGCCAGCGGCGCGATTACCAATGGGGCCAACTTCCAATGCTCGGCCTCCAGCTTCGGCAGCAGCCGCGATAACAGCGGTGGCACCTGCTGCTGCAGCGCCAGCGCCGACAATCCACCGGAGAGCACGATCGCCAGATCGGGCTCCTCACTCATCCGCTCCGCCAGTTGTTCGATACCCGCGCGAGATTGACGCGTCAGTCGACAACCGAGATCGGGGCGCCGCAAGAAAACGGCCCGATCGGCGGCCGCCGTCTCGACTTGAACCAGATCGAGGCCCAGTGGTGCCAGTTCGTCCGTCAATTGCTCTAGATCCAGCTGATTGTGAACCGCGTCCCGCGCCTGCGCGTGGGCCAGCTTGAACTCCAGCCAAGGCCGAGTCGGCAGACTCGCGCCCGCGCGGCCCAAGGCAATCCGTGCCCGGGTAAGCGCCCTTAGCGGCTGCCAGCGATCGGAGGTTGTCACGGGATCGGTCTGCATGACGTTCCTGTCGGCTCCCAAGTTGTCCCACCGAGCGGACAGTTACCGCCGTCCGCCACCACATCACGCTCTTACATCATCTCCAGCAGCCGATGATTCTCGCCCATCGGCAGCAGTCGATTCTGCCCATCCAGCAGGTTCATCTTTCCCAACCAGGAGTCGAATTCCGGAGCGGGCCGCAAGTCGAACAACTGCCGCAAGTAGTGCGCATCGTGGAACGACGTCGACTGGTAGTTGAGCATGATATCATCCGCGCCGGGTACCCCCATGAAATAATTGCAACCGGCCGCAGTCAGCAAGGTCAACAGATCGTCCATGTCGTCTTGATCCGCCTCGGCGTGATTGGTGTAACAGACATCGCAACCCATCGGCAGACCGAGCAACTTGCCGCAGAAATGATCCTCCAGGCCGGCCCGCACGATCTGCTTGCCATCGTACAAGTACTCCGGTCCAATAAAGCCGACGACCGTATTGACCAACAGCGGCTCAAACTCGCGAGCCACGGCATAAGCCCGCGCTTCAAGCGTCTGCTGATCGACGCCATGGTGGGCGTCGGCTGAGAGACAGGTTCCCTGACCGGTCTCAAAGTACATCACGTTGTTGCCCAGCGTGCCACGGCCCAGTGCGAGCGCCGCCTGACGGGCTTCGGCCAGCAGCTTCAAGTCGACGCCAAAACTCCGGTTGGCCCCCTCTGTGCCGGCTATCGATTGGAACACGAGATCGACCGGCAATCCTTGCTCGATGGCGGCCAACTGGGTCGTCACGTGCGCCAAGACACACGACTGCGTCGGAATCTCGAATCGTTGGATCACTTCGTCCAGCGACGTGAGCAACCGGGCGACAACCTGTGTACTGTCGGTGGCCGGATTGATGCCGATCACCGCGTCGCCACAGGCGTATGCCAGACCATCGAGTATCGAAGCGGCGATCCCTCGAGGATCGTCCGTGGGGTGATTGGGCTGCAAGCGAATCGACAGGCGGCCCGGCAGACCGAGCGTATTGCGAAACCGCGTGACGACACGAATCTTGCTGGCCACCAGAATCAGATCTTGATTCCGCATCAGCTTGCTCACGGCGGCGACCATCTCCGGCATCAGCCCCGGTGCCACGGCCGCCAGTCGCTCGCCATCGGTCTCATAGGCCAACAGCCATTCGCGAAACTGACCGACCGAAAGCTGAGCAAGCGGCGCGAAAGCCTCGGCGTCGTGCGAATCGACGATCAACCGCGTCACTTCGTCGTCTTCGTAGGGGATCAGCAGCTCTTCGGAGAAGGTGGTCAATGGCACGTCGGCCAGGACCATTTGCGCGGCGACCCGTTCTTCGTCCGATGCCGCGGCCACGCAGGCCAATTCGTCGCCACTTCGCCGCGGCGAGGCCTTGGCCAGAAGATCTCGCAAGTCGCAAAACTGGTAGCGGCGTGACCCGACGGTGGCAGCAAAAGACGACATGTTCGAGCTCCGGTCCCCCAGTCAATCCCTCGCGTCGATCGTCCAACTTGAATCGCCGACACGCCCGTCTCATCTCAGCATATCGGGCCGAGGCAAGTCGAACAACAAAGCGAGAGGCTTCCAACTGGGTACCAGAGAAGGGGCCCATCGGCGGCGCTGAGGGCCACGGATCGGAAAAGACTCAGGAGGTCTTGAGCCACTGCACATACTCGATGACGTTGTTATCGAGATCGGCGAAATAGAGCCAACGCACTTCGCCTTCGACGATCAGCGGGCCACGCAGTATCGGAATGTCCTGTTCCGCCAGTTGGGCCACCGCCGCGTCGATGTCGTCGACCGCCAAGGCCAGGTGAGGACAGTAGGGGGATTCGATCTCCGGCCGCTGAAACTTGCCCGGGGTCAGCTGCGCTAACAACTCCAGCCGCACGTCTCCCGCGGAGAGAAAGGCGCACTCTTCCGCCTCCTCCTCATTGCGGTGCCGCCATGTTTCGACGAAGCCGAGGCGCTCGACATAGAAGCGAATCGCCGCATCCAAGTCGGCAACCTCAAAAGCGACGTGGTCCAACCGCATCTCTTACCTCAGCGTCCGCGATTCCAAGCTGACACGTGAAAGTAGGCTTTCCAGCATTCCCACCAACTCGACTGCCCGCCTTCCGAGAAATCGCTATTCCGGCAGGCGTTCTTGTTCGACCGGGGTAAATTCGCCGGTCAGAGCCTTCATGAACTCCACCAGATCCTGCTTGTCTTGATCCGACAGGTCGAGCTTCTTGACGTCCTTGCTCAAGTTGGGGTTCGGATGGCCTCCCTTGTTGTACCACTCGACGACTTCTTCGAGCGTCTTTTGCGAGCCGTCATGCATGTACGGCGCCGTCAGCTCCACATTCCTCACGGTTGGAGTCTTGAAGGCACCCTTTTGCGCATCGTCCTTCGTGTGATCGTGGCGTCCCAGATCGGGCTCCGCCGCATCCATGCCGACTCCCAAGTTGTGATACTTTTCGTCGGTGAAGTTCGCGCCAACGTGACAGGCGGTACATTGGCCACGGTTACCGAAAAAGAGTTCGCGTCCGCGAATCGCGCTCTCGGAGATCGGATGCGCCTCACTCGCCTTCAGCGCCGCCTGGTACTGTTCCAGAAGTTCCGGATCTTCTTCCTTGAGGGCTTCCAGGTCCTCCAGATCCTCGGCAAAGTCTTCCCGCATCTGTCGCAGCGGTTCGTAGTAATCGTAAGGAGAGGGGCCGGTCACAATTGTCCTCTCAAACGCGGCGAGCGCCTTGCCGACATTGTCGATGTTCACGCCGTCGTCGAAAATCTTCTCAAACTGCAATCGATAGCCATCGATCCCTTTGAGCGTCTCCACCGCCTTCTCGTGCGTGTTGCCCATCTCGATCGGGTTGGCGATCGGTCCCACCGCCTGCTCTTCGAGCGTAGCCGCGCGGCCATCCCAAAACTGAGCATCGCTGAGAATACGGTTGTAGCTGACCGGGGAGTTGCGACCTCCCTCCTGTTCGTTGATGCCGACACCAAATTGCGTTTGTCTCGCATAACCTTCATCCGGATGATGGCAATGGGCGCAGCTGACCGTCCCGTCGGCCGACAGTCGACCGTCGAAGTAGAGCTGGCGGCCTAGTTCCACCTTGGCCCGCGTGAGCGGATTCTCCTCCAGGCCCTTGATCGAGCCTTGTCCGGCGCTCAGCCCCAGCGGCAAGGTAACTTCCAGTTCGCGATGATTGGCGGCGTCCGCCAGCCACGCTTGGATCTCCTCAACTTTCAGCGGGCCAGAGCCGGGAATACCACTGGTCAACTCGGCCGTGCCGAGCTCCACCTTGGTCGCTTTCTCGGAGTCTGTTGGAGTGGCCGTACCTTGGTCTTTGGCCCCCGAGCCGTTACAGCCGGTCACCAAGGTAACCCCAAGGACCATCATGTGGGTGAGCGTTATTCTTCGCATGTTTTGCGTCTCCCGTGTCGGTGGCGGTTTGGTCACCTCGCCTAGCTCTCGCCGCTATGCCGGTCGACAATGCAGCGTCAGCAACCAAATTCGCCTGGAACAATTATCTTGTCGATAGAGGGGGAATGTTCGTTAATGCAGGCAAACAACCGTCTTGTAATCGCCCACCTGCGGCGCAGTATATCGTCCCCAGATTCTAACGAACAGTAGGCCATGGCTTAAATCGGTCGGCAAGGAAATTGGGGGGAGCCGCTGCCCGAAAGGGGATGACAAGCGGGCGCCGTCTTCCTTCGCTCGTCATGAACGATGATGGCGAGACTCAATCTCAAAACGCTTCCATCCCCTGTACCGTCCGTCTCACCGTCCGCCTATACTGCGATTGTCAGCCGGCGCGGCCGTTCCTCCCGTGCGCCAGGTGGCCGACGCCTCGACCCGCCTCCGCTCGGTCGGCCCCACCCCAACCATATCTCCTCCTCGTTCCATCGAGTGCCACGTGCAACTGATCGCGACCTGTGCCTTTGGTTTGGAATCGATCGTGGTCCGCGAACTCGACGCCTTGGGCTACGCGAGTGAGATCACGGCGCCGGGCCGCATCTTTTTCGAGGGAGATACGACGGCCATCTGCCGGACCAATCTCTGGTTGCGTACGGCCGATCGCGTTCAGATCTGCCTGGCCCAATTTCCGGCCACCGACTTCGGACAACTATTCGATGCCACCCGCGCCGTCGACTGGCACGAGTGGATCGTTCCCGACGGCGAATTCCCGGTCGTCGGTCGCTCCGTCAAGTCCCAACTGTCGAGCGTGCCGGCCTGCCAACGCATCGTCAAGAAGGCGGTTGTGGAAAGCCTCCGCGCGGGGCACGCCGTGGAATCGCTCGACGAGACCGGCCCGCAGTTCAAGATCGAAGTCGCTCTGCTCAAAGACGAGGTCACGCTGACCCTCGACACCACCGGCCCGAGTCTGCACAAGCGAGGGTATCGTAAACTGACGGCGCGGGCCCCCATCAAAGAAACCCTGGCCGCGGCGATGGTGCTGTTAAGTTACTGGCGACGTGACCGACCGCTGATCGATCCGTTTTGCGGAAGCGGCACGATTCCGATCGAGGCCGCCATGATCGGCCGCAACCTGGCACCCGGTCGCGATCGCGACTTTGCCGCCTCCGCCTGGCCCGGCATCGCCGCGATCGCCTGGAACCGGGCCCGCGAGGAGGCGCAGGATCTGGCTCAAGCCGACCTGCCGGTGCGGATCATCGGCACCGACCTCGACTCCGATGTGCTCGACCTGGCCCGCTACCATGCCCAGCGGGCGGGCGTCGGTGAGCAGATTCATTTTCAGCAACGGGCGTTCGACGATCTATTTAGCAAACAAGAGTACGGCTGCATCATTACCAATCCGCCTTACGGCAAACGGCTCGCCGAGTATCAGGATGTAGAGCCGCTCTACCGGACCTTTCCCGAGGTGCTTCGCCGGCTGCCGACCTGGTCCCACTACATCCTCACCCCCCATCCGATCTTCGAGAAACTGATCGAGAAGCAGGCCGAACGGCGACGCAAACTCTACAACGGGCGAATCGAGTGCACGCTCTATCAGTTTCATGGACCAAAGCCGGGCAGAGAGCCCTCGGCGGACACACGCGAGACCGCCGACGAGTCAACTTCCGCACCGCCGAGAAAACCTGCGCCGGAAGTAACCGCGAAGCGGACAAGCGACGTCGCCGCCACGCCCGCATTCGGCGGCCTGACTGCCAAGATGCGCGAGCAGAGCGAGCTGTTTCGCAGTCGACTCAGTAAGCGGGCGCGTCATTTGCGACGCTGGCCCACCCGCCGCCAGATCACCTGCTATCGGCTCTACGAGCGCGACATTCCGGAGATCCCGCTGGTCGTCGATCGTTACGAGGATCACCTGCATATTACCGAGTACGAGCGCCCTCACGATCGCGATCTCGGCCAGCATGCCGAGTGGTTGGAGCTAATGGCCCGAACCGCCGGACAAGTCATGGAAATCGACCGCAATCGTGTGTTCGTCAAACAGCGAAACCGCCAACGGGGCAGTCAGCAGTACGAACATCTGTCGGATCAGAAGTACGAAATCTTCGTCCAGGAAGCGGGCCTCAAATTCCTCGTCAACTTGAGTGACTACGTCGATACCGGACTATTCCTCGACCATCGCCTCACGCGTGCCATGGTTCGCGACGCGGCGGGCGACGCCAATTTCCTGAACCTATTCGGCTACACCGGCACCTTCAGCGTTTACGCCGCGGCGGGCGGAGCCAACCGGACCACCACGGTCGACCTGTCGCCAACCTATCTCGACTGGGCACAGCGCAACATGGTCGCCAACGAACTCGGCGGATCACGTCACGCCTTTGTCCGCTCGGATGCCATGGAATTCCTGCGCCAACAAGCGAGCGACAGCGCCGACCAAGCCCCATACGATCTGGCGGTTGTCGATCCGCCCACCTTCTCCAACAGCAAACGGACCGAACAAGACTGGGAGATTCAGCGCGATCACGGGCCGCTGCTGACGGCAGTCTTGCCACTGATGAAACCTGGCGGGGTGATCTACTTCTCGACCAACTTTCGCCGCTTCAAGCTCGATGAGGCGGCGCTTGCCGGTTGCCAGATCCGCGAGATCAGCAAGCAGACCGTGCCTGAGGATTTCCGAAATCAACGCATTCACCGCTGCTGGCGGCTAACCAAAACGGCCGCATAGTCCGGCGACATTAGTCGTGATTGCAACCGTCGCCGTGCACATGCCCATGCTCCAGTTCATCGGCGGTCGCATCACGGACTTCGGTCACAGTCACATCAAAGTGTAACGTCATGCCCGCCAGTGGATGATTGGCATCAATCGTGACAGTCTCCTCACCCACCTCGGCAACCCTTACAATACGAGTCCCATCGGGGGTCTGCGCCTCAAGTTGCAATCCGACTTCGAGATTTTCGATGCCGTCGAGATTCTCCCGCGGGATCTTATCGATCAGCTGCTCATTGAGCATGCCATAGGCCTGCTCCGGCGCAATAACAGCCGTGACCTGATCGCCGGCCGCCTTGCCATCGAGAGCCGCCTCCAGCCCCGGGATAATGTTCCGGGCACCGTGCAGATACGGCAGCGGTTCGCGACCATCGGAAGTGTCGAGCACATTCCCGTCGTCGTCTTTCAGGGTATAAGCGAAGACGACGACTTTGTCTTTTTCAGCGATCATGAATTTTCCTTCAGCGTTCGATGTCTCGCGACTGAGTGAGATCGCGATAAGTTTGCCACCGAAACCCACCTGAGAATCGACGGTCGATTAACATTGGACTGCAATATGCAGGTCGCGAGGATCGTCCTCGCGGAACTATTCCGACTTGTTCTTCGTCTCCGACTTCAATTCGCCGCCCCACTTCACAAACTTGCCAGACAAGAAGCCGTCCGCGTCGACATTCAGATAGTTCCAGTCGTTGTTGTGCTCTCCCCAGTTGAAGAGATAGCCGTCTGCCTTTTGCCACACGCCATGCTCTTCCCGCTCGGCACCTTTCCAATGGCAAGTCCCGTCGGCCTTGACCGTGGTCACCCCTTTATACCAACCCCACTGGCCAATCACTTTCGGCTTAGCTGTCACCGCCTGGACCTTGGCGCCAATCGCCCGCACCGCCTGGGTGTCGCCCGCGGCGGCCGCCGATTTCTTGGCCTCGGTAAGCGCTTCGAGATACTCGAAAGTCGCGGCCGCCACCGCCTGCTCGTAGCCGTTGTCCGCTTCCGAGTCTCGGGCCCAGGCCACCGACAAGGTAACCGTGCCAATGAGTAAAGCGGCGAACAGAGCAAGGCAAATCGACTTCATGGCGGTAGCTCCTTAAGGAAAAGAATCAGCGGCTCGATCCACAGCAGCCTAACCGAATCGGCGTCGAATTCAAGTCGCGCACCCTGGCAGGGCGGGGGAGGCGTGGGCTTCGCCAGGCCGGTCACTTCGACTCGCGGTCGGCGATCTCGGCCAGGTATTCCATGAAAGGTGTTCCCACTCCGTCTGGAGAAATCCCTTCCTGGAGCGAGTCGACCTCTTCGGTCGCTAGGCCCTCGAAATGAAAATCGAGCACCGTTTGCCGTTCGTGGGCCAGCGGCGTGTCACAGAAACACCGCTCGCGCCAGGTTACTTCGCCGGAGGTGCTGACGAGAGCCCGCTGCATGCTGGCCACAATTTCGCGGCCATCGGGGCGCTGCTCCGCAATCGTTCCGTCCAGAAGTTTGCGCTGAAAATCCGCTGCCGCGTCGGGCTTGAGTCGCGCGGTTACTCGATAAATCATGTCGATCCCCTCTTACTTGCTCGGCGAACCTTGCTTGGCGTACGGCTCCAGCTTGCCTGGCGATCGGCTCAAGTCACCTTTCTTTGCAAGCGAACCGAGTCGAACTGATCGTGGGTCAGCAGCAAAGCTCCCGCGGCCGCGTGCGAATCAAACAACTCGTCGATCACCAATTCTTCACCTGGCCAGGGATAGGCGAAAATCAAATCGAAATCGTCCTGATCGAAGCCCAGCTCGTCGTAGGCGTCATCGGCATCGGTGACCAACCAGAAATATTCGGAGCTGCTTTCCGCGCAAGCCTGCTCGGCCTGCGAGACTCCTTGCCGCGGAATAAAACTGCCGTGGACAAATTCTACCGGCAGTTCAAAATCCTCGGCCAACTGCCGGGCACCGTCGACAAGATCGCGACCGATCTCGATGCCACAGGCGTTGAACTCCAACATCGAGGCCAGCGATGCCACCACACCAAAACCGCTCCCCCATTCACAGAACGAGTGACCCGAGCTGAGTCTCCGATCGCTAATGGCGCGGAGCGCATGGTAGATTGTCTCGTAATTACTGGCCACAAAGCCGTTGAATGTCTTGGCGTTGCGTTTCACATAGTCGTCAATCCGAGCATCGGCCTCCTGGAGGAAGACCGCCACCTCCTCCGGTAGCTCGCGACGTTGAAAAGGCAGTTCGATTTCTTCGAGCGGCATGGAATCGTCCAACGACGGGCTAGGACTGAAAAAAGCAGAAGACAACAACCGGTGTTCATTCTACGCGGGCCAGCCACATCGGCGGCCAGCCAGGCCGCGTATCGACCGGCCCCTATCGTAGAGGTTCCTCGGCCCGTCCAGTAGACACCCACTGCCGTTGCGACTTCGAGCCGGTCCTGCGCAGTCCGCTCGCCCCCCATTCCCTCGCGTATTGCTAGAGCGATGCCAGGAGAACGGCGGGCCGCGTCTACAGCCGCTCGTACGCCACGGCGAACGTATCCCCCTCGCTCATGTCGCCCGACTCAAAGCCCTTGCGGAACCAGCGGACCCGCTGCTCGGAGGTGCCGTGAGTGAAAGACTCGGGTGCCACCGTCCCGCGAGACTGTCTCTGCAACCGGTCATCGCCAATGGCGGCCGCCGCGTTCAGCGCCTCCTCGATGTCGCCCGGCTCCAGAATGTTCCAATTCTGCTGCGCATGATGGGCCCACACCCCAGCCAGGTAGTCGGCCTGCAACTCCAGCCGGACCGACATTCGATTGGCCTGCTCAGGACTCGACGACCGACGCGCATTATGCACCCGGGCACTCGTCCCCAGCAGATTCTGCACATGGTGCCCCACCTCGTGCGCAATCACATAGGCCTGCGCAAAGTCGCCCGGCGCCCCCAGACGATGCTTCATCTCGTCGTAGAAGGAGAGGTCGATGTAGACGTGATCGTCGCCAGGACAATAGAACGGCCCCGTGGCGGCCCCCTGAATGCCGCAGGCCGACTGCACGCGGTCGCGGAACAGGACCAAGGTCGGCTTACGATACTGCGCCCCGCGGCGGCGAAACAATTCCGTCCAGACTTCTTCCGTGTCGGCCAACACCACGGAGACAAACTTCGCCAATTCATCTTCCGCCGGATTGACCTGGGCCGGAGCTCCCTGCTGGCCGGCGTTGTTCTTGACCATCTCCTCCAACAACGGCGTCGGATCGCCCCCCATGAACATCACCAACAGAATCACGACAACCCCGATCAGACCGCCCCCGGCCAGAGCTGGTCCCCGCCGCGACCGGCGGTCTTCCACGTTCTGGCTTCCTCGCCGTCCTTTCCAGCGCATCGCATCGAACCTCGCAGTTGCTGATCGTTTCTCGTCAAAACGTGATCCCGTCGGCCGGTGGTTATCTCGCCAGCCAACCACCGCGAACCACATTCGCTGCGTATTGTACCAGAAGCGATCCGTAAAGCGCGGTTTTTTTATCAGGCTGCCGCTCGGTGAAAGGATCAAGGCAGGCAAGCTTGGGAATACTATCTCGCGTGACCTGCGAACATGACGATAGCCGAGCGTCGGCAAGGCAGAGTCCGACGCCGGACGATCTTCTTATCAATGGCGAAACTCATTCGCGCCCAGGCTTACCTGGCGGACTCGCTCTAGACGATGACAGAAAAGCCCTACTTTCAGTTCCGGCTCTCGACGGCACTCGTCCTCATGAACGCCGTCGCCATCCTGTTTGCCGCCGCCCGCTGGCATCGTGCGTTCCCCTCCAGCGAACTGCTCGCCGCCGCGTTCTTTGTGGCGGCCTGTATCTCGGCACAACAGAAGCGGCCCGCCGGTCTGGCCTGGGGGCTCATGACGATCGGCTGGCTGGTCGTTCTCGCCTTCGCCACGCACTGGCAGAACACAGCGTTCGACGTCATGAGCGGACCACCCCCCGTCGAGGAAATGCGTGCGCGGTTCTTGCGCACCTTTGGCGAGGCGCTCTCGGTACCGCTATTCCTGTCGCTTCCCGCGATCTACCTCATCCACAAGTCAGCCGGCCGCTGCACTGCGCGCGTCCGCAATCTATTTCTCGGCTGCGTCTCCATCGCGATTCTGGACGCCGCTCTGATCACCGTGCTGCTGTACAATACGATCGACGATTTGTTTTTTCTCTCGCCAGCGGTCTGGTGACGGGATTAGTCAGCGCCGGGTAACCACCACGAATCTTGGCCTGAATCCGGAACAGCAAGGCCGTCTATCTTGCTGTGGAGTGGTCTCCCGACCGCTCCACGGTGAACTCTGTTGTGGAGTGGTCTCCCGACCGCTCCACGGGGGAGAGTCATCAAGCGACTCCTACCGCAACTAGCCCGAAACGTCAGTGAGGGATTTAGAAAACAGCGGAGAGGATGCGAGAACGGCCCGCGACGATTCGAGTGGCTTGTCGCTCTGCACTCCGTGATTGTCGCTGAACACTCCGTGTTCAGCAGTCAGCTGAATGCGGAGCATTCAGCGACGAAAAAGCCCGAACCGTTGGGGAGGGAATTCATTTCCAATCTCTACGACGCTAGTCGCGATTCAAACTCTTTCGGCCCCAGCACCTGCACCAGAATCTTGCTGCCCACTTCCGTTTCATCGAGAACCCCGCCATGAGGCTGAACGCCACTGAAGGTGAACAACCATCCCGAGCCTGATTGGCAGCTCATGGTCAACACAACCCCACCGAGCATCGGATAGCGATACCGCATCAGCCGACCAGCAAGCAATTGGCCAATCTCGTCCGTACCTGTACCGTCGTCCGCTTGGTTGATGTGGAACGAGTAGAACTCGGAAAAGTCAGATCCGGCTTCCACGACCCAAAGCTGTGGGTATTGCACGCCGTTGGACATGCACAACGCATCCATCGACCCGCCGCCCGATACCTGTGGGGTACGCCCGGCCGCTGCAATCACCTCAAGGCACTTCTCTCGCGAAAGTAGAAAGTGAGCCTTCGCCCGAAAATTCTCCTCCGCCGTCAGCACGGACTTAGCCAACAGCGCTCTGATGTCGGCCGGTGTCTCGCCAAGCGGCAGCGGTGCCACCCACACGCCGGTGCCACGTAATGCGACATTAACCGCCTCATGGCCTTGAGCAATCAACTCGCCGGACTGTTCGCTAGCGAGCGTAACGGTCTCATCCATCATCATCTCCGATGTGGGCGGCATTTCCTTGAAGGAAGCAACACTTTCAGGCTCACGATGGATCTGTTCGATTGCAGCCGATTTCTGAGAAGAGCACTATATCACATTGCCAATACGATCACCGAAAGCAACCCGTTATTCTTCGATCTTGCGGCAGTTGCCTAGAGTGCCGCGTGCTACGGGTTGCATGTTAACCAGTGCGCTGAGCGGCCGCCGACTTCGGTCACGCTGCGCTCGGTGATTGTTGCTGAACACTCCGTGTTCAGCAGTCAGCTGAATGCGGAGCATTCAGCGACAAAGGTTCCGTCCTCACGTTGGCCCTAGTTGCTCGCCATGCCGACGACACGCGGGGTGCCACTGAATGTGCTAGGACAAGTTGTCCAACGCATCGAAATGGGGGCTGGCTGCACTCCGGCCTGCTGGTGTGTTAGTTTGGCGTTGGTAAGGTAAACTATTAGACGCGAGCAAACATCGGCATAAGACGGGGCAGCCAAATGGCCAAGAAACGCGTAACTCCGGTTACGAGCCCATCACTCTCTGATCCAGGGTTCGAAAATGCCTTTTCGATAGGTTTCTGGCCGAAAGGCGAACGCGGAATTCCACATATACCACCCGAGAACTGGGCCGAAGAATGTGAACGAAGCGAGGCAGAGGAAAGCGAATGGTGGAGTGGTCCGTCGGTTTCTTCGCAACTTGTGGTCGAATTGCCATTTTGGCTGATGGTTCCGGAAGGCCGAATTTCTCTCGCGTATAAGAACACGAACCTGAAAGCCTCGGTGCATCACAATTTTGCAGAGGTATCCAACGGGCCGTCGAGTTTACCCTCCAGATGCAATGTCGTTTTCGTTGGAGAAGCAGAGGGCGCAAGTAAGCTTCCCGAAACTCATGTGCCAAGTGGCATGCCGGTATATCGCCCCATGAAGACCGTCGTTGCTTCCGAGGTGGAGGTTCTTGCGGATTGCTTTGAAGCGTGGAACACACGTGCCGATGTGGCCGTCGATGATCGACCAGGAATTCGCCGTATGAACCGCGTCATGAAGTACCTAGAAACCCTCGCGTGGGCACATATTCCGTTCGCAAACCGGCTCATCACCTCGTACCGTTCGACATCCCACGATCCCTTTGCCTTCGAGGTCAGCGAGTGGGACGTGCCGGTGTGGTATGCCATACAGGACAACAAGGTCGTCTGGATAGGCCTCATGCCCTATTGGTCTGACGACTTTTTCCCCGAAGTTTGGAGCACGACCGGAAGAGACCCGTTCGTCGCCACGTCCTTGGACGAGGTGCAAGCTCAGGCCGAGACCGATGTCGCACCAGGAAAACTCGAGCTTCTAGACGCACTTAGCCTGATGTATCGTGGCCGATACGGCGATGCCGTCAGATCAGTAATCACAGCGATCGAAGTGGCCCTCGAATTTCAGATACGGAACGTGCTTGCGCAGAAGGGGCATACGGACGAGCAGATCGAACAAGAGACAGAGAAGACGAGGGATAGTTTCTTCGACCGGTTGCAACGATACGAACACCTGAGTCAGAGACGGGTTCCCGGTCCGATCCTGCACTGTGTCCCCTACATCAATGGAATACGTCTAAGGTCCGAGCTCGACCAGACACGTCGTCTTCGACACAAGATCGTTCACGAGGGCAATCGCGTCGACCTTTTCGAAAGAGGTCCTATCCTGAGAGCGTTTGAGACGATGTCATGGCTATTCGAGTGGTTGACCGGGGAAGACGAACACGGTCCCGAGGGAGATCGCAATTACACCTTCTTCAGCACACTCCGTGGCCAACCTCGACTTCCGTTCGAATATGTCGAGACTGGCGTCCGGGTTCATCCGGAGTTAATTCCGAAAGCCGATGAGTCGATAGTGACTGCAGACGAATTAATTCACAGGCAATATCTTCGGACGACGGAATGCGAAAGCAGCGACTTGGACCTGTGCGTGCGGATGTCTTTTGAGTTTATTGGTATTGATTGCGAGGAGGGACCACCAGAGCCACTCGATAGGTCCGAGTTGGCCGAACGGTACGTCATTCGTTACAGCAATCGCACGGCGATCGTGTTTTGTTTGGAGGCGGATGGCTTGATCGACGTGGCTACTACAGAGGCAGTCGTAGCACGCGTGGCCGATCAACGACAGGTTAGCGACTCACCTGTGCATGCTTTGGTGATCGTTCACCATCAGCGTCAATCAAGTAAGAAATCTCGGTTGATTGAGGACGCGATCCCGGATAACGTCCAACGAGTCTTTGAACGGGAGCAGCTTACGACAATGACGGCACTGGATCTCCAGCTCTTGGCTCGCGCGGTCGATGAGAAGAAATGCCAGGCGGAGCTTGCTAGGGATATGCTTTTCTTGCCTGGTCGTCAAGGAATAGCACCGCCGGGTTTTGAATGCGCAGGAATTGTAAGAAAGTATTACCCTGCTCATTCCGCAGCTAGTATCGAATTGTCAGCAGACAAAGTAATTAGACGGGGTGATACGATCATTTATAGGTTAACGGATGTGTTTTTCGACGAGACAATCACGTCGATCGAGATTGATGGCGAGAAAGTCGAAGAGGCGTGTGGTCCATGCCGAGCAGGTGTCAAGACTGCTCTGACAAAGGATTATCTTTGGCGTGGCCAGCGAGTCTACATTAGGACCTAATCGATACTTGCTTGACTCGCCTCAGCTCGGTTGTCCTGGTGCCGAAGACACAACTGAATCTCCGACAACGAGATGGTCCAGTTCGCGCTCTCAGCGAGGTTCTCATTGTCGCCTGAGAACACGCACTCCGCCATCGCGCTAAGCCCCCTGCTGAATGCGGAGTGCAGAGCGACAAAGGTTCCGTCCTCACATTGGCCCTACTTGCCCCCGATGCCGACAACAAGCAGGGAGTTGCTTAAGCGGGACTCGCCAACACGCACCCGACATTCAAATCGGCGTGCGAGTATTGCGAGTGGACGATTTTTGTACATTGACATTTGAACAGTATCCGCTATAGTGGGCGACGCGTGGGGTGTCATGTCCCAGCTGCCGCGTGGGGAACCCTGAGAGCTGTCACGTAAGGCGATCGGGAGACCGTCTTTCGGCAAGCAATACGAAACGTGCGGCGGTCGGGAGACCGTCGCACAACATTAGGAGTCCGTCGCAAGAGATACGGAGACCATCGCGCAAGATGCGGAGTCCGCCTCACTACCGAGATCATGCGGCAACCAAGATGGTCGCGTCGGGCAGATGGGAGCACGAGACTCCGGCCGAGCCAACACAGCTCACAAGAACGTTCGCCCACCCGCAACTGAAACAAGGCCGAAACCGATGCCGAATAATGGCCCGACAAATGGCCGACAAAGGGCGAACAGACGCCAGACGTTCGGCCAACAGAACGCCGAGAACGAGAGCCGCTGACGTGTCGAAATGGAAAGAATGCCGCCGGTTTTCGTGGTCGCGACTAGCGACGGACGAAGATTCCACTGGCGGCAATGATCAGGTTACCGCTCTCATCGACTTCGCCGCGACCTTGCACCACGACCAGTTGGTCCTTTTCCACCTCGAACAGCTGACGGGCATCGACCGGCACCACGTCGCCGCTCTCGTCGTGAAACCGCACAATGGCTCGAACGGCCGCGGCCTCCGCCTTCTTGCAGAAGGGGCAGGTCGAGGGATCATGGCCTTCTCCACCGTGGCCTTCTCCACCGTGGCCTTCTCCACCGTGGTCGTGCTCCGCTTCCGTCTCGTCATCCAGAACCACGGCCGAGACTTCCGACAGAATAAAAGCCGCCTGGCCTTCACTCCAGGGGGCATCGCTACCGGCGCTGATGCGGCCCAAGATCGCTACATCCTGGGCTTCCTTCACCGTTTCCTTGGCCTCGGCCACGCCCATCAAGCCCACCGGCTCGGCCGCCAGCAGAAACGCGGTCCGCTGGGCCTCGATGTCCACCGGCTGGGTATCGCGCGAACAACCGGAACCGACCACGACCATGAACAGGCCCAGGGAGACGAGCAACGCGACGGCGTAATCGGATGGGTAACGCGACATGATGGATTTCCCCAGGATACGAAGGTGGTCTTGATGAATCGCAGCGCCCGCCGCCACGCGGCGGCGCGGTTAAGCTTCCGGCTTGGAGGAATACTCGCCAGCGGGTCCCTCGAGCTTCACCGGCTCAAAGCCAGCCGCTTCAATCGCCTCCCACAGCGCCTTGGGCGAGGGGGACTTATTGGCCTGCGGAATGATGCGCGCTTTATTCGCTTTGACACTGGCCTGCACCTCAAGGACACCCGGCACGAGATAGAGCTTGGCCGCGATCTTCTTGGCGCAATGCTTGCAGTGCATATCGGTGACGGTAATGGTGGTGCTCTCCGCCGAATCGGTTTCCGCCATGGCAGAGCTGGTGATGACGGTGCTGGTGAACAGGGTGGCCACGAGAGCAACAGCAAACAAAGGACGCGAGAATCTGGATTGCATGGGAAGGTCGCTATCTATCAAAGGGAAACGTGGATGATTACCAGGGAGGCGGATACTCTATGTACGTGAAAGTGGCGAACTCGGTTCGGCCTGCTCGCGGTGCCAGCAGGAAGCGAGGCTGCGCAATGCCCCTGGGACTGATATCGGTTGTAACGATCGGGGAATTTAGGCCCCTCTCGATGATTCGGCGACCAGCCGATGGAGCGAGGCGAGTCGTTAAGGGGCATCTTGATCATGGCCGCTGCGGGAGTGCTTGTCATCTTTGTGCCTGCCGTGATCGTGACCGCTATGGTCGTGACCGTGATGGGCGTCCTCGTCCTGGACTCGGCGAGAATCGTCGGGGGTCAATCTCCCATCAGGATGCGAATGATCATGCCCATGGCTATGCGTGCTCTCGATGGCGACGGCCAAAACCACACCTGCCAGCAGCGCCAGCGACAGCTTGCCCCGATCGTGGGAATGAAATTGGACCTCCGGCAGCAAATCACCAAGGGCAATGCAGATGAAGAATCCGCCCGAGAACGCCAGCGCTGCTCCAACGAACAGGTCTCGCGTCTCCGACTGGGCGGAAACACCCAGACAAAACAGGACGGCCCCAAGTGGACACATCACAGCAAAGAGTCCGTTGACGACACGCCGACTTCCAGAAGACCAGCCTCCGGCTCGCATCAGGGCCGTGATCGAAAGAGCATCGAGTGGTTTATGCAAGAGAACCGCCAAAAACACACCGAAGGCGACGAATCCAACGGAAGCCTGGCCGTGGGACTCCGCCATCACGGCGGCACCCAGCACAACACCATCGAGCAAAGTATGCACAGCAAGACCGAAGAAGGTGCCGATCCAACTGATTCTCCGCGAGGAACCATCGGACTCATGGGCGTGGCCGTGATCGTGATGATGGTCGTCACACGCCGAGTCTTCATCCTCGTAATGATGGACGTGAAAGAGACGCAAGAGAAAGAACATGACCAGCAGGCCGCCGAGCATCCAGCCCGCCACAGAGACGATGGAGTGCAAGTACTCGGTCGAGTGCGGGAGGAAGTGTAGGAAGGCAATGCCGAGCATTAGGCCCGACACAAAGCTCATCACCAGCTGCAGACGGGTGTGAGTCAGACGCACCAGTGATGGAAGCCAGCCACCCGCCAAGGAGCCAAGCACAATCAGAATGCAATAAGTCGCTAGAAGAAAACCGGGGGCCATGAGGAATTTCAGGTCTTTGCAGGACAGAGAGAGGATGGGGTGAGGGTGGATGAATTTGGAGAGGAAGCCAAAAGCAGATAAATGATATCCTTTTGCATTTGTAATTCAATCCGGCCAGTAGTCATTCAAAGGAAAATTAATCGACGGAGACCAATTCAGCTGCGTATTTTGCGAGAAATGTGAGATTGATGCCGGGCTCGGTGATGGCTGAGCTGAAATCGGAGTTGACTGGAATTGAGCTAGAAACAACAATTAAATAGTCAATGAATTTATGGAATGCTGTATCGACAACCGACACAGGATTTTGGAAAGAGAAAATCACCTGATGCAGGAACCCCAGCCAGATTGCCTTCGCGAAGAGCATGCCAGCGAGCCTGTGATCGGGCCCGTGGATGAGGGTAACTGCGAGCGTGCGTCGGCAATATTCCGGGCTCTTGGCGATTTCAATCGCCTACGGATCTTGATGATGTTACAGGCAGACGAGATGTGCGTGACGGCCATTGCCCAGGAGCTCGATGACAACCTTTCTGCCGTGTCGCAACGCCTCAAGCTGCTTCGTAGCGAGCGGGTCATAACGTCGCGCAGAGAGGGCAAACACGTCTATTACTCGCTGGCTGATGAGTGCATTGCTGAGTTGGTTAATCATGCCCTGAAACATGTTTCCGAGTCGCCGGGGTCTGGTATAGCTATTTCCTAGTTCCAAGTTATTCGTTGGTAGTTTCAACCTAGAGCCTATTCGCAATTTCACAATAGTGTTTGGAGGAATTGAATATGTCATCGACTCATGAGAATCACGATCATCAGCACGGCGCTGGCTGTGGACATACTCCGGTCGAGCATGACGGCCACACCGATTATCTTCACGATGGGCATCTTCATCATCCTTGCGGAGACGGTACCGTCGAGGAGCATGTGATTGCCGTGAGTGACAAGAATCCTGAAGCTTGCACGCCGGATCATGCTTGCGGTCATCACGACGCCGACCACGTCCACGGGCCGGGCTGTGGACACGAGGCAGTGCCGCACGGTGACCATGTCGATTACCTGGTCGATGGCCACTTGCATCACCCTCACGACGGCCACTGCGACAACCATGGCCCGATTGAGGTAGTTCGGGAGTAGACTGTCTCGTTCCGTTGGCCTGGTCGCGAGTCGATAGTTTCGCAGAGATACCTACTGTGATACATTCTTGACGCATGAGATCGGCCGTGCAGATAATCCGTATCGGCTCCATAGCCCCCCGGCCACTCTCGCAGAATGGACGAAAATGGCGACTTCGAATGATACCGCGATGACCGCTGATGAAGCCCGGGAGCGCCTGCGCAGAGCCGGGCTGCGCAGCACGTCTTGTCGGGTGGCAGTGGTGCAGTACTTGGCGGGCGTCGCGATGCCACATAGCCATGCTGAAGTTGCCGATGAGCTGGTTCCGGCGGGCTTTGATAAGACCACCATCTACCGCAGTCTCGTCGAATTGTCCGAGGCGGGCATTGCGGCGCGACTTGACCTGGGCGACCACGTCTGGCGGTTCGAGTTGTTGAGTGAGGGTCATAAGCAGCACGTCGAGCATCCTCACTTTGTGTGCAATACCTGCGGCAAGGTGGAGTGCCTGCCGGATCTCAATATCGAGTACTCTCTGTCCGAGTCAGCGGTGAAGGACTCGTTTGGCGAGGTGCAGGAGGTCCTGCTCAAGGGGCTCTGCGCCACCTGTCGCTGAGTTCGCGGTCTTTCCATCGCCCACCCTTCCTGCGTCATGCATCACGCAGCTAACGCAATGGCCAATGGCCGTCGATGCGTCAGCCGGTCACGGCTAATCCTGTTCCATCTCAAGCCATTTAATCGCCTTGGGCCGTCGGGGCCCCTCGTCAAAGAACCGTGCCCCGCGACCAATCCGGTTATAGTCTCCCACGTCCGCGCGGGCTTTCTCCGCCAGAGTCAGTAACCGTTTAACAACCTCCGGGTTCTCGGCGGCCACGTCGGTCGTTTCGCCCAAGTCATTCTCTAGGTCGTAGAGCAGTGGCTGTGCCAGTGTAATATCATCCTGCGGCTCGATGTTGTGATTCGGCGCAAAGCCTTCCAGCCAGGGTCGCTCGGCGGGGCGAGGCAAATGCAGCTTCCACTTTCCTTCACGCACCGCCTGCAAGTGTGTGTACAGGTAGTAGTAAAAGGTCTTTGCTGGATTCGCCTGAGCTTGCTGGCCTCGCAAGAGATGCGTGATACTCTCGCCATCAATCTGGCGGTCACGCGGCATCTCCGCCCCGGCCAAGTGAGCCAATGTCGGCATCATATCCATCGTCGTGGCCAGCTCATCACACTCCGCGCCCGCCTCAATGCGCCCCGGAGCCCAAAAGATCGTCGGCACGCGGACGCCTCCCTCCCAGGTCGAGACCTTGCCACTCCGCAACGGGCCGGCCGTCCCGCCGTGGTCGGTCGGCAGCGAGCCGTCCCTCCTGCCTTTATTCTTGATCAGCCAGGGGCCGTTGTCGGAGGTGAAGAGCACATAGGTATTCTTGTCGAGAGAGAGTCGTCGCAGCGTGTCGAGTACACGCCCCGTGCTGTGATCAATCTCTTCGATGACGTCGCCGTAGAGCCCCCGCGACGACTTGCCACGAAACGGCTCCGAGGCCCCCAGTTCCGTGTGCGGCATGGTATGCGGCAGATACACAAAGAAAGGGCGATCTTGGTTTCGCTCAATGAAGCCAATCACCTCATCGGTATATCGCTTGGTCACTAGATTCATGTCGGCCTCTTTTTCTATCCGCTCCTCGTTACGGTAGAGGTCCACAATGGCATCGTTGCTGGTCGGAGTACCGAAGAAATAGTCGAAGCCTTGCTCTGTCGGCAGCAGCTCGGGCCGAAATTTTCTTTGGCTATGCCGCGCCAGATCCCATTTCCCAAAAACCCCGCTCACGTAACCGCGGTCTTTCAGGACTTCGGCAATCGTGATTTCACGAGTGTGCAGTATGGGATGCTCGTTCTTGATGTTCTCTTGCTCGGCCACCCGCAGTGGATAACACCCCGTCATCAGCGCCGCCCGCGAAGGCCCGCAGATCGGCTGGGCATAGAAGCTGGTAAACCGCATTCCTTCTCGGGCCATGCGGTCGAGATGCGGTGTGCGTATCTGCTTCTGCCCAAAGCAGCCAAGGTCACCATAGCCCAAGTCGTCAGCAAAGATGATGACGAAGTTCGGCAGCCCTGCTTCTTCCCGGGCGTCCTCGCCGCGGGCCGGGCCTACGCCGCCCAGGGCAACAGTCAGCAGGATCAGCGGCGCGGCGTACTCTCGGGGGCCAAGAAAAATTCTTCTCATTGGAAATCCTGGCGGCTGTCGCTTTCGATAGGGAACTTGTCGGACGAAATTCTGGCGTTTGTCGGCCGTTTGTCGGCCGGTCGTTCGATGAACGTTCGGCATCGGTTCGCCGGCTGTTCCATTCTAGCCATTCCTTATCGCGTCTAGCCATGGTCTATCGCGATCGGTCGGGGCCCCAAATCGACGAGATGGCCACACCTCGCGACGCGGGGGCACTCACCACCGAATCCCCCCCCTGATGCATGAACGAATGTATCGTATCTCAATCTAAATGTCAAGATGCAAAATGTGCCACTGCGACTCTCGTCCATGCCTTCAACATCTGGAGGCCGGCGGACAAATTGGCGGGTGACCGTATGATCCGGCGGTTGTCTCCGTTGTGTTGCCACCAAACCTATTTCGGCGCGATTTCTTGCGCGCACCACTCCACCTCCTGAGTTAGAATCATGCCACCGGAGAGATCCTACCACGAGACCATCGCGAAGCGACCGACAAGCACGGACTGACTGACTTCAAGGCACCATCATGCCCGAGTTCACCTACTGCCCGGCGTGCGAGCGGTTACATGTTGTCGACTCAGCACTCGT
>Ga0180438_10001783_pt1 | contig 37257 bp, 30 predicted proteins | sample SS_ome_12_FD_132455 | JGI IMG/M metagenome (GOLD analysis project Ga0180438, IMG submission 132455) | Hypersaline lake sediment archaeal communities from the Salton Sea, California, USA - SS_3_D_2 metaG | ecosystem: Environmental > Aquatic > Non-marine Saline and Alkaline > Hypersaline >... | reverse complement strand
GCCAACTACTGTGACACCAGCGGCAATCCCGCGGCCTCCAAGGTGTACCGTGCCGCCAAGATCATCCTCTCTCAGCCGCACATCAAGGGCTATTTCGCTTCGGGATCCGGTGTGGCCAGCCAGGAGCAGTTCCATTCGGCCCGGGGACTGGTGAAGGCGTTCCTGGAGGAAGGGCTGGACATTCCGGCGGTGATTCGACTGGGCGGCAATTTCGAGGAAAAGGCCATCGAGATCCTGGGAAAATACCTTAAGGCTGTCCCCGGGACGGTGGAGGGCTACGGCCGGGACGATTCCCCCGAGTTCTGCGCGCGGCGCATGGAGGAACTGGTGGAGGCCAACAGATCGCTTTCATGGCGCGTGCGGCCCTTGGCAGAGCCCGGATACGAGGACCGATGGTATGCGTTTGCAACCGTGACGGGCTCGGTACACATCGATCACGACCGATGTGCCGGATGTGCCACCCGGGGTTGTGTGGAGGCCTGTGCTCCCGGTATCCTTAAGCTGACGAAGGAACGGCCGGTGCTGGCCGTGGACCCGGAAGAGGCCCGAAGAGGAAAGTGTACGGAATGCCTGGCCTGTGAAATCTTCTGCCGGTTTCACGAATGCGCCGCCATTGTCATACATCTCCCCATCCCCGGCCTTAAAGAGTATCGGGAGGCAATCATAAATCAGTCCCATGAGTGAACAGAGGACCATACGGTTCACATCTATAGATGAGGAGTTCTGGTTCGAATAACGAGAGCCGAGGCGTTATCATGTCGATCCTGGTCAATGAACATTCCCGGGTCGTGGTCCAAGGGATCACCGGGAGGGAGGGCATGATCCGCACCCGACTGATGACGGATTACGGGACCAGGATTGTGGCAGGCGTAACGCCGGGCAAGGGGGGGCAGGAGGTCCATGGTGTTCCGGTCCTGGATTCGGTGGAAGAGGCATGGGAGAGGTACGGGCCGCTGGATGTCAGCGTCATTTTCGTGCCGGCCACTCTGGTGAAGGAGGCGGCCCTAGAAGCGGTGGCCGCCGGAGTGAAACTGGCAGTGATTGTACCCGACCGGGCTCCGATCATGGATGTCCTCGAGATCGCCGCGTTTGCCGATCGGCACAAGGCCCGTTTTGTGGGGCCCAACACTCTGGGGGTGGTCAGTCCCGGCCAGGCGGTCCTGGGTATGATCGGGGGACGGGCCGAGCGTGCCCGCGAGTGGTTCCGGCCCGGAAACATCGGGGTGACGTCGCGTTCTGGAGGGATGACCTCGGCCATCGCGTACTACCTGACGCAGGCGGGCCTCGGGCAGAGCACCATCATCCACGTGGGCGGGGATGCGGTGGTCGGCCTGTCCCATCCCGAGGTCATGGAGCTGTTTCAAGAGGATGAGCACACGGATCTGGTCGTCATGTTCGGGGAGATCGGGACCACCCAAGAGGAGCGGGTGGCGGACCTGATCGAGTCCGGGACACTGACCAAGCCGGTGGTCGCCTACATCGGCGGCAAGGCCGCCAAGTCCGGCACGCGCTTTTCGCATGCCGGCGCGATTGTGGAGGGGACGCGCGGCTCCCATGCCAGCAAGGTCGGTCGCCTGCGAGAGGTCGGAGTCCACGTCGTGGAGAGTACCGCCGAAATCCCGTCGGCCGTGCGGAAACTTCTGCCCGCCCGCGGAGGATGAGATGAGCGATCTGCATTGGAAGACTGCCATTACTGAGGTAAAGCCCAATAAGGTGAAGGTCCGCGGATATCCGGTGGACGAACTGATCGGCAGGGTTTCGTTTTCCCAGGCCATATATCTGGTCCTGAAAGGCGAGATGCCTTCCCCCGAGATCGGAAGGCTGGTGGACGCCATCTTCGTCTCCTCGGTCGACCACGGGGCCGGCCCTCCTTCCGCATTGGCCGCCCGGACGGCGGCCTCCACCGGCTCGGAGCTCCATGCCTGTATCGCGGCTGGCGTGCTGGCCATCTCCCGCTTTCACGGGGGAGCCATCGAGGAGGCCATGCGACTTTTCACCCGGATCGCCCGGCTGATGGAGGAGCAAAACCAAGCCGAGGAGGCCGCCGCCCGCGTGATTCTGGAAGAGATGCGGCGCGGCCGTCAGAGGGCCGCCGGATTCGGACACCGGCTCCACAATCAGGATCCCCGCACCGCCAAGCTGTTTGAACTGGCCACGGAATTGGGCCTGGCCGGGCTGCATGTGGACATCGCCCGGAGCGTGGAAGCGATCCTGGCCGAGACCACGGGCAAGCCTCTGCCCATCAATGTGGATGGGGCCATCGCCGCCCTGCTCTGTGACCTGGGATTTCCCCCCGAGATCGGAAACGCCTTTTTCATCATCGCCCGGACGGCGGGCCTTACAGCCCACATCCAAGAAGAAAAGGCGCGGATGAGGCCCATGCGCAAGATCCATCCCACCGACTTCGCCTATGACGGCCCCCGCGCAAAAGACACAAAGGACGAGTAAATGTCGAAGCAACTGCAGTCGATCATGCCCGAGTTTCAGCTCATCCAGGATCCTGAGCTGCAGGATACCACCTTAAAAATCTGGCTGGAAGCCATGCGCAAGGGCCGATGGACGGTCGAGGACCTGACAGCCATGCCTTTTACGCTGTTGATCCGCCATACTCCGGTCAACATCCTCGCCCACACCCGGGCCGTCACGCGCTGCTCCCTCCAGATTGCGGATGTGCTCCTCAAGGAATATGGAGAGAAGATCGCCGTCAATAGGGATTTTTTGATTTCCGGGGCCCTGCTGCATGACGTGGGGAAGCTGTTCGAGTACGAACGGCTTGACGGCGAGTTCGTCAAGAGCGAGGCGGGGAAATTGCTCCGGCACCCCATCTCCGGCGCGGCTTGGGCGGCGCGTTTCGATATCCCGCAGGAGATCCTGCACATCATCGCCGCCCACTCCAAGGAAGGCGACGGATCCCGCCGCACGGTGGAAGCCGTGATCGTCAACCATGCCGATTTTGTGAATTTCGAGTCCCTGCAGATCGAGTAGGAGCGGAGCCGAGGAGGGGAGATTGGGAGCGACATTTTCCGAGAAGGTGCTCGGCCAAAAGGCGGGAAAATCCGTCCGGGCCGGAGAAGTGGTCACGGTCTCGCCGGATTTTATCTTGTCCCACGACAACACCGCCGCCATAAGCCTGGAGTTCGCCAAGCTGGGGCTCGCACATGTCCGGCGGCCGGAAAAAATCGTCATCATTCTGGACCACGTCGTGCCGGCGGCGGCGGAAAAATACGCCCGGAATCACAAGCTCATCCGGGAGTTCGTAGCCGCCCAGAACATCCCTCATTTTTTCGATATCCAAAACGGCATCTGCCATCAGGTCTTTTCCGAGGCCGGATTCGCCCTCCCCGGGAAACTCATCCTGGGAGCGGACTCGCATACGACCAGCTATGGGGCGTTCGGCGCGTTTTCCGCCGGGATCGGCCGGACGGAAGTCGCCTGCCTCTGGGCCACCGATGAGATCTGGCTGCGCGTTCCCGAAACCATCCGCATCGAGCTGGGAGGCTGGTTCCCGGAGATGACCTCAGCCAAAGATGCCATCCTCAAGATCATCGGTCACTTAGGCGCGGATTTTGCCAACTATCAAGCGGTGGAGTTCGGAGGCCCGGCGGCGGAGCGTTTCAACCTGGCATCGCGGTTGGTGATGGCCAACATGGCGGCCGAAATGGGAGCCAAGAATGGGTATTTCGCCCCCAACCAAGCGGTCTTGGATGATCTCGAGGACCGGGCCCGGGATGCATTCACACCTGTGTGCTCGGATGAGGATGCCCCCTATGGCGAGGTTCTCAGCTATGATCTTTCGGATCTGGAACCTCAACTGGCCTGTCCGCACACGGTGGACAACGTCAAGCCCGTGGCCGAAGCGGCGGGGACGCCGTTCCATCAGGGCTTGATCGGAACCTGCACCAACGGCCGCCTGGAAGACTTGGAGTCCGCAGCCCGAATCCTAAAGGGCCGCCGGGTGCATCCCTCGGTGCGGGTGCTGGTGATCCCGGCTTCCCGCCGCATCTATTTGGAAGCCATGAAACGGGGTTTCCTTGCGATTCTCTCCGAGGCCGGGTGCGTCATCCTGAACTCCGGCTGCGGACCCTGCCTGGGCGCCCATCAGGGCATCCTGGCCCCGGGTGAGGTGGCCCTAAGCACGGCCAACCGCAACTTCCGCGGCCGCATGGGGAGTCGCGATTCCGAGATCTATTTGGCTTCCCCGGCCACAGTGGCGGCCTCGGCGTTGCACGGGGTCATAACAGACCCGAGGACACGGTTATGAAAGAAGGTCGAATCTGGAAATACGGCGACGATGTCAACACCGATGTCATATTTCCCGGCAAATACACCTATGCCATCATGGAACCCGAGGAGATGGCACGGCACGCGCTGGAGGACCTGGATCCGGATTTTTCTGATCGAGTTCGGCCCGGCGATGTGATCGTGGCCGGCAGGAACTTCGGATGCGGCTCGTCACGGGAGCAGGCCGCATCCTGTCTGAAGTTCGCCGGGGTGCAGGCTGTGGTCGCCGTGTCCTTCGCCCGAATATTCTTCCGCAATGCCATCAACCAAGGCCTTCCCGTGATCCAATGTCCGGAGGCGGTCGACGCCGTGCATGCCGGAGATACGATCCGCATCGACTTTCAACAGGGTGTCATCCATACGCACTCCGGTGATTTCCGCTTCCTTCCACTGCCCGAATCGGTCCTGGGCATTCTTCAGGCCGGGGGGCTCGTCCCTTATACGCAAAAGAAACTCAAACGGGACCTTTGAAGGGATACCGCGCGGAATTTCAGCGCAGCGAGGACAGCGTTGCACTTTTGCTCCTGCTTTTCTATCATAGAGGAATCACGTGCCGAGGCATCCCAACGATCAAATGCCGAATAATGAGGATTCAGCGAATTGAAAAGGCTTAGCCGGACGAGGAAACGGGATGCCGGAGGCGTCTTTCAGCTCATGCCTTATTTAAAGGAGTCATAGATGGCGAAATACCGAATAGCTGTCCTGCCCGGAGACGGGGTGGGCAGGGAAGTCGTGGAAGCGGCCCGGATCGTGCTGGAAAAAATGCGCTTCGATGCCGAGTATGTAGAGGGCGATATCGGATGGGAGTTTTGGTGCAAAGAGGGAAATCCGCTTCCCGACCGGACGCTGGAGATGCTCAAGACCACCGATGCCTGTTTGTTCGGCGCCATAACCTCCAAGCCCCGTGAAGACGCCGCCACAGAGCTGGAATCCCGTTTGTGCGGGATGGGATTTTCCTATTTCAGCCCCATCGTCCGCCTGCGCCAGGAGTTTGACCTCTATACCAATCTGCGGCCCTGCAAGGCCTATCCCGGGAATCCCCTCAACTACCGCGACGACATCGACCTGATCATCTTCCGGGAAAACACCGAAGGCATGTATGCAGGGGTGGAATTCCATCCCCTTCCCCAGGAAGTCAAGGACGCGCTCCTCGTGCATCCCAAGATGAAGAAGTTCGCTTCGGTGCCTAATGAGGATCTGGCCCTCTCCACCCGGATTATGACCCGTACCGGCTGCACCCGCATCCTTCGCCGCGCGTTCGAGTACGCCCGCACACGCAAACGGAAATCGGTCACCCTGGTCGAAAAACCCAATGTGCTGCGGGAGACCGGCGGCTTCATCCTGGATATCGCCCGCAGGATGGCGCCTGAATTTCCGGAGTTGGAATTCTGGGAGACCAATGTGGATGCCATGGCCATGTGGCTGGTCAAGAATCCCCAGGACTATGCCGTGCTGGTGGCGGAGAATCTTTTTGGCGACATCATTTCCGACCTGGCTGCTCAATTGGTGGGGGGATTGGGATTCGCATGCAGCGGCAATATCGGGGACAACTACGCCGTGTTCGAGCCCACCCATGGATCCGCGCCCAAGTACACCGGCATGTACAAGGTGAATCCCACCGCCATGCTGCTAGCCACCAAGATGATGTTCGAGTGGCTGGGTGAAGAGGAGGATGCCGGACGGCTGGAAGACGCCATCGCTGCGGTCATCAAGGAGGGAAAGGTCCGCACCTACGACATGGGGGGAAGCGCTACCAGCTTGGACGTGGCTCAAGCCGTGGCCGCGAAACTGGATTAGACCGACTCGGCGGACGAAAGACTTGTGGGCAAGATTACATGACTGCACGGCACATGTTAAGAAAGGGAAAAGATCTATTGATGTGCAATATGCCGGAGCGAAGGATTGAAGTTTCGGGAGCAACGCGACCGCCGTCCCTTGCCCGTGCGGTCGCGGGGGTACATAGCTGAGGAAGCGGAGTCAAGCCATGGGACGGACCATTATAGAAAAGATCATTCAGGAGCACACCACCGACGAAGTGGGACCGGGTCGGATCGTGTGGATGGACCTGGATGTGCGGTCGGCAAGGGATTTTGGAGGGCCCAATGTGGTGAAGCACTTTGAAGCCCAATACGGCGATGCGCCGGTGGACGATCCGGCAAAGACTTGCTTCACCTTCGATCTTTGCGTCCCGGCCTGCTCCCTGAAGTATGCGGACAACCAGCAGATCTGCCGGGAGTTCGCACGGAGGCAGGGGATCAAAGTCTTTGATGTGGACGAGGGAATCGGATCCCATGTTTTGATCGAAACCGGCCTGGGCGGGCCCGACGGGACGGTAGTGGGGACCGATAGCCATCTCAATATCCTGGGGGCGGTGGGATGCTTTGGACAGGGGATGGGCGACGTGGATATCACCTTCGCCTTCAAGACCGGGCGGACCTGGTTCCAGGTACCCGAGACCCTCAAGGTGGAGCTGTCGGGAGATGCGGGGGGGGCGTCGGCAAAGGATCTCACGCTTCATATCCTCAAGGCCCTGGGAACCAAAAAGGCTGCCCTCAAGGCGGTGGAGTTTTACGGCGGGCCGGTCCGGCGGCTTTCGCTGAGCGGCCGCATCACCCTCTGCAGCATGGTCACCGAGATGGCCGGAATCATTGGATTCATTCCCGAGTGGAGCGATCCCGCAGCGGCCGAGTTGGAAAGCATCCTGGGGAAATCCTTCCTTCCGAGACAGGCCGATGGGGACGCCGCTTTCGCCGACACCGTGAAGATCGATGTCGGTGGACTTCCCCCATTGGCGGCCGCCCCCCATCTGCCCACCAATGTCACCGAGGTGGCGGCTCTCGAGGAGGTCGAGATCGATACCGGATTCATCGGGTCCTGCACCAACGGGAGATGGGAAGACATGAATGCGGCCGCGCGCATCCTGAAGGGGCGGCGCATCCATCCGGGCGTCACCTTGAAGGTCGTTCCGGCCACACGGAGTGTCTTTCGGCAAATGCTGGAGACGGGGATCCTGCAGGATCTCTTCGCGAGCGGGGCCGTGATCTCAAATCCCGGCTGCGGTGGTTGTGCTGAAGGGCACATCGGCCTCACCGGAAGGAACGAGGTGCAGATCAGCACCGGGAACCGTAATTTCGCGGGCAAGCAGGGAAAGGGCCGGACCTATCTGACGAGTCCGGAGGTGGTGGCGGCCTCCTGCCTCACAGGACGTATCACCTCACCGGAGTCCATCGCATGAACAGGGATGCGAACTTGCAAGGGCGAATCTGGGTGCTGACCGATCCGCGGGGACGGCTCATAGAGGATATCGACACCGATCAGATTTTCCACAATGCCCACCTCCACATCACCGAGACGGCCGAGATGGGGCCGCATGCATTGGGAAATCTGGAGGGCTGGGAGAATTTCGCCCCTGAAGTCCAGGCGGGAGACCTGGTGTTCGCCGGCCGGAATTTCGGAGCCGGCTCTTCCCGCCAGCAGGCGGTGGGCTGTTTTATCGCCCTGGGGATCGGCCTGATCGCAGCTCCTTCTTTTGGTGCCATCTACTTCCGGAATGCCGTAAATTCCGGATTTCCGCTGCTGGAGCTGCCGGAGCTGCCTGATCTGTCGGCGCGGGGAGTCCTGCAAACCGGCGACAGGGTTCAGGTGGAACTCGACGCGGGCGAGGCGCACAATGTTTCCCGGGGTATTGACTTTTTTTTTAAGCCCATAACCGGGGTTCAACTGGATATCTGGCGGGCCGGCGGCCTGTTCGCCTACGCGCGGAGATTTGCGGGAGGCTGAAAACATGCTGGTCCTAGCCGTGGATACCAACACCCCTGCGGGATCGGTGGCCCTGCTGCGCGACCGGAGACTCATGGCGGAAATAAACCTGGATTCCCCGCAGACACATTCAGAGCGTCTGCTTCCCTCGATCGACACGATGCTGCAGATCCTGGGCGTGAATCTCGAACAGATCGATGGATATGCGCTGGCGGTGGGGCCGGGATCGTTCACCGGGATCCGGATCGGAATGAGTACGGTGAAGGCCTTGGCCTTTGCATCAGGAAAACCGGTCGCTCCGGTTTCCAATCTCGAAGCCCTGGCCCTCAAAATCAGGCAACCCCAGGCCCGGCTGCTATGCCCGTTCATGGATGCAAAAAAAGGCGAGGTGTATGCGGCACTCTATGCGGCAAAATCCGGCGCGCTCAAGATTGAGGTGCCTGAATCAGTCTATAAGCCGGACCACTTTTTCACTCTATTGCCCGGCAAACGGGTCATCGCGTTCATCGGGAGCGGTGTCCCGATCTACCGGGAAAAGATCGTTGAGTTTTTCAGAGACAAAGTGCGGCTCTCATCCCGCTCTCTGTACATCGCTCATGAGGTTGGATTGTTAGGCACGGATATCTTGCGGGCCGGCCGCGGGCTCGATGCCTTCCGGATCGAGCCGTTGTATCTGCGGAGATCTCAGGCGGAGGAAAGCCATAAGTAAAGTCATACTCCCGCCCGCGAAATATTTTTTACGCCGGATGCAGGAGCGGGACATCAAGGCGGTTCTGGAAATAGAGCGGCTGTCATTCTCGCACCCTTGGCCCGAATCTTCGTTCTGCGGTGAGATCCAAAACCTCCACATCTCTTACCCCAGTGTGATCATTCATCGACCGGACGATCGGCTCATCGGTTATGTCATTTTCTGGTATGTGGACGATGAAGCTCAGATCAGCAATTTCGCCCTCCATCCTGATTTCAGGGGGCAGGGAGTGGGAGAGGCGGTCCTGCGGAAGACCCTGGATACCATGCGCAGGATGGGAGCCGCGCACGTAGTCTTAGAGGTCCGCCCTTCCAATGCTCCCGCCCGCCATCTGTATAGCAAGTTCGGATTTGTGCCTTTGGGTCTGCGTAAGGACTATTATCGGGATCCCCAGGAAGACGCACTGGTCCTGTTGAAGTATTTTTAGTATACGACCTGAGCCAGGCAGAGTCCCTGGGGAGGAGCGGTTGGGGATGCCAGGGATCGCCTCTTCTGCTCGAATAATTTTTCGATCGACTCCGGTTCCAATCGACCTTTTCCGATTTCCAGCAGGGTTCCCACCATGGTTCGGACCATATATTTGAGAAAGCCGTCGGCCTCGACCGTATATATGACCTCATCGCTTCGGATTTCAATACTCGAATGGATGACACGGCGGACCGGGTGAAGCAACCGGTTGGAGGAAAAAGCGGTAAAATCCGCCTCCCGGGCCAAGAGGGGAGCCGCTGCCAGCATTTTGTCTCTAGCCAGTCCTCCCGGGACGTGCAGGGCGAAGCGAACGTCAAAGGGACTGATGAACGGTGCGTTTATGATCCGGTAGCGGTAGATCTTCGAGCGGGCTGATTTGCGGGCGTGAAATCCGCCTGAGATGGATTCCAGCGTATGGATGCGGATATCCGGGGGGAGTTGGCCGTTTAAGGCCCGCAGCAGCTCTGCATCCGACAGGCCGAAATCGGCCTTGAAGTTGGCCGTCTGCCCCGATGCATGGACGCCCGCATCGGTGCGACCCGCTCCGATGACCGGGATGCGGCGGGATCGGAAGCGGAAAAGCGCCCGCTCGATCGTGCCTTGGATGGTCTTTTTCCGAGGCTGCAGTTGCCAGCCGTAATAGTCGGTTCCGTCGTAGCTGAGGACGATCTTGTAGTTTGTCATAGGGGACGTCCCCCAAGGTCCCACCCTGGATACTCGGGGATCAACCAGTCTTGGGCTCGGAGTTCACTCCTGTTCAAATTCTACACCTTAAATCGGCGAAAATCCAGGGTGGGACCTTGGGGGATGTCCCCCAGTTTAAAAAATCACTTGACAAATGAGCCGCGCCGGCTTACTGTATATATAGAATATAAACAGCATATACAAAAGGAACAGTTATTCACAAGGAATAAAGGCCATGAAATCACGACCGAGAAGCAAAGAGGCGGTTGCCCGTCCTGGAGGATGGATCCGACTGAAGCTTGTAATTATGATCACGGTGGTGATCCTGATTTGTTTGTTTTGTTTTTTCTGAGGCGGTGTCACGATGCTCCTCCATTTGACCGATCTTGCGGATGAATCGCTCCAAAGCCAGCTCGTGCGTCAGATCCGCGCCAAGATCCTGGCCGGTGACTTAAATTCAGGAGACGACCTTCCCTCCATTCGGCGTCTGGCCCGTGAACAGCATATCAGTGTGATCACCGTGCAGCGGGCATACGAACATCTGGAGCGGGAGGAACTCATCCACTCCCGCCGGGGAAAGGGCTTTTTTGTATCCGCCCTCACGGACGAAGCCAAAAAGGATATGGCCATACAAAGGTTGCACGAGAACATTGATCCCTTGATCCGGGCGGCCCAAGCGGAGGGCCTGGATGACGAAGAGATCCTTCGGCAGATTATCCGCAGCCTCAACAAAAAGACCACCCAATAGGAGATACGGAGGACAAACATGGAAAAAGCCTTTGAGTATAGAGATGTCGTTAAGACCTTCCCGGAGTTCAAGCTCGGGCCCCTGAACCTTTTCCTGGAGCCGGGTACGGTGCTGGGTTTTGTGGGGCCCAACGGATCCGGGAAAACCACCACCATTCAGTGCCTGATGGGACTCCTTCGCACGGATTCCGGCCAGATGCGGATTTTCGGGCGGCCCAATGACCTCAATCAACCGGAATGGAAGTGGGAAATAGGGTACGTGGGAGACGTGCAGGTTTTTTATGAACGCTGGAGTGGCGAAAAGAACCTGCGCTTCCTGGCCCAGTTTTATCCCCATTGGTCGCATGCACTGGCAGAGAGGCTGGCCGATCGCTTCCGGCTGCCGCTGAAGAAGCGCGCCAAGGACCTTTCCTCCGGAAATCGGGTCAAGCTGTCACTGGTCGGGGCGCTGGCCCATAATCCCAGACTTTTGTTGCTGGATGAACCCACGTCGGGAATCGATCCTGTGGTGAGGTCCGAGGTGCTGGACATCCTGTTCGAGATTCAGGAGAGCGGTGACCGGGCGATTTTCTATGCCACCCATATCCTTCCCGAAATAAACCGTATTGCTGATGAATTGGCGTTTATCGACGACGGCAATGTCTGGCTGCGTACGCCCAAGGACGACCTGATCGAGCAGTGGAGGAAACTCAGCTTTCGCCTGAAGGGTGACAGCCGATCCTGGCCCGGAACGGTGGATCATGACCGCGAGGGAGACGACCACCACATCATCACCTCCCGATTCAGTGCCACCCTGGCACAGTTGAAGGCAAACGGCGCTGAGAATATCAGGGAGACTCGCATGAGCATCGAGGAGATCGCCGTCCAGATCCTCAAGGGAGGCCGGAGATCGCTATGAATTTCAAACGACTACTGTGGGCAGAGGCCGATTACCATAAGATCTATCTGGCCGTCGCCTATTTCATCGCGCTCCCAGCCATGGCGGCAGCCATTGTTTTCGCGGGAGGAGTAGAACGCGTTCTCCAGACTCCAAACATTTTCCTCATCGTGAGTCAGATACTGCTGCTTTCCCTGGTCTTTCCGGTTATCTTGGGTATCACCACCGACCGGCGTGGCAGCAAAAGGACCAGGCTCTGGGCACAGACGGCCGTTCCCATCCGGCAGACGGCTTTCTTAATCTTGATCTTTCCTCTGGTTTATTGGCTCAGCCTGGCCGGACTGTTCTGGGTGATCTACTTGTGGGAGACGGCGGGCCGGATAGTGATCCGCTATGCGTGGATCACTTTATCGCTCACCGGCTTCGTGCTGTTGGCCGCCGCCTCCGTGCTGTTCTACGACCTGAATTACTGCCTGAGAAGCCGGACGTCCCGAAGGATTCTCAATATTATGGGGCCGCTCGGATTGAGCATAGTGTTGATCTTGTTCTTTATAGCGATGCTCCCTCCCGGCTCACCCACTTCTCTCCCCTGGATGCGGCGCATCATGCTGGACTTCGGGTCAACTCCCGCCAGTGCGTCGTTCATGTTTGCATCGGGTGCGGTGGGAGCGGTCGTCGGCACCATAATTTATAATCGCCGGAGATCCTACACGGAGTAAATGCAGGAAGATAAAGGGAGTAATTGTCAATGAGGAGCCCAAGCATGTGGAAGCTGCTAAAAGCCAGCCTCAGCCATGATCGGAACATCTTCGTTTTTCTCTTATCGGTCGTGATCACGACCGCTATTTTGAATGCCTTCCTCGACGGGCTGGAGGATGATCTGGCTCGAATCATGTTCATCACCATCCCCGCGCTCGGAACCTACGTCGGGAACCAATCCACGAAATATCGAACCACCCGCCTCGAAGTGCTCCTGCCTCTTCCCTTGCGTCAGGTCGTCATGGCCGGTCATCTGATTTGGATCGGATACTGGTGCAGCCTCTTGGTGATCTATGTGATCAGCTGCCTGATCAGCACCCGCGGGCATCTGTGGCCGGGATTCGGTTGGTATATTCTCGGATTGTCCGCCACTGCCAATATTTTTGTATTCGGGATGGGGATTCTTATCGACATCAAGCACTGTGTGGATGATGGAATCGCCTATTGGCTTTTGAGCCCCGCGCCGCTACTCCTGGTTTTGGCCGCCGCCTTATCCCATTTCTACATCATCGGAGAATGCTGCCATAATCGGGATTCGGCCTTGATCCGATTCTTCATTTCGCCTTCCGGGATTTCCATCCTGTTGCTGGCGGCCGTTATCACGGCTTCTCTGTATTTTATCGTCTACCTGCGCAGAAAATCCTTCACAGAATAAGCCCCGCTCTGTCAGCGGAGCAGCGGATAGAAGTCTTCCAAGGCGCGGTCCACGGCTTCCCGGGCGTTGTCGACCTGAATGACGCCTTCTATGTCCCATGTCTTGATCCCCACCACCTTTTTGCCATGTACCCGGGCGTAGGCAATCTCGGAGAGGGTTCCGAACTGTCCGTCCACCGCGATAAGGACATCGGAATTCATCACCACCAGGTTGTTACGGGAATATCCCATCCCGGTCGCCAGCGCGATGTCGATGTACGTGTTGGCGTCGGAGGGTGAGTTGCCCGGCAGGATGCCGATGGTCAGCCCTCCGGCTTGTTTGGCACCCCGAGCGGCGGCTTCCATGACTCCGCTCAGGCCCCCACATACCAGGACGGCTCCCTTTTCGGCTATGAGGCGGCCGATGTCACGGGCGATGTCGAGAAATCCGGCTTCGGCCATGGCGCCGCCGATGACCCCCACCCTAATTCTGTTCTTGAATTCCATGTCCTCACCTCGCTGGGATTAAAGGGATATTATATGAGACGCGTCAAAAGTGCAATCCGTGTCATCCAGGTCATTGTGACAGTCTCAGCACGTATTCTCTAGATTCCATCCATGTTTATGACGGCGCCTTATTTATTTATGATCCTGGCATGCGGGCCGTGTTGAACCCGCACCCCAAATGAATTAAAATGCCCAAGAGGCCGAATGCATGACGTTTCCCAGGGACCTGATCGCTATTCTGACGGTGACGATGTTCCTATGCGCCTGCGGCTCCCGGCCCCCGTCTCATCCCGCCTATTATCGTTTCATCGATCATTTAAAGGAAGAACATATCGTCCGGACTCCCTTTCGGGATCCCGCGCCATCCCCGGATTCTCAGGACGCGATCGTCCTCCGCTTCCCCGGGCAGTCCGTGCCGCTGCGAGAAATCAGTATTCCCGAAAATCCCCTCGAACTCAAGCGCCGTCTCCGGTTAGGAGGGACGGACAGGAATGTCCTTTTGTCTCCTCCGGGCAGTGAATACGCCTTCGTCGTCGATCTCAGCACCGACCAGGTGCTGGAGTTCGCCGTCGGAATACTGGGAGACTCTCATCCGGAAAAGATCCCTCCTGCCGACCCTTCAGGCGAGGCCGGCGCCAATTTTATCATCGAACTGGAGTCGGAGGGGAGGAAAAAGGTCCTCTTCCGGAAGTATCTCACAGCGCCCCAGCAGGCTGAGGAATCGGGCCATATTTTCAGCCGCCACTCGGTCGAGGTGCCGTATGATCTTCCCGCGGCGCGATTGTCCTTTATTACCGAAGGCGAAGGCGGCGTGTTTTCCTTCTGGGCCAATCCTGTGCTGTACAGAAAGAAAGCCGCCCCGGTCCACGTGATCCTGATCTCCGTCGATACCCTACGTGCCGATCATTTGGGGTGCTACGGTTATTCGCGCGATACCAGCGCTCACATCGACGCCCTGGCCGCCGACGGAGTGCGATTCGCCCGGGCTTATGCCTCTTCCCCTTGGACGCTTCCTTCCCATGTATCCCTGTTCACCTCCCAGCATGGTGCGCAACACCAGGTCTATCATGACGACGAGCGCATGGATCCCTCCCTGGTCACCCTAGCCGAACTTTTCCATGCCCGGGGATTTGCCTGTGCCGCGTTCACCGGCGGTGGTTTTGTCAGCCCCGCTTACGGCTTCGCCAAAGGCTTCGAAAGCTACGACGTGGGCGCGGGAGGGGTCTTCCAGCAGGATTCCGCCCAGCGGGTGGCGCGGGCGGCTCTCGACTGGATCGACCGCCATAAGGACCGTGATTTTTTCCTCTTCATCCACACCTACCAGCCCCATAGCCCTTACGCGTGCCCCCCTCCGTACAAATTCATGTATCTCGATGACGATTCCTTGTTCGGCCATGCCGACCTATTCAACCATCTGGGAGGAAAGGAAAATCTCTACCGGCCTTTGCCGGAGGCGGAACGGCAGAACCTCATCGATCTGTATGACGGCGAGATTCGCTACGTCGATGACCTCCTCATGGGACCGTTGATGTCTCGGCTCAAATCCCATGGGATGTATGACCGCTCGTTCCTGGTCTTTATGAGCGATCATGGGGAGGAATTTTTTGACCACGGTGCTTGGGGGCATGGACAGAGCCTGTATGATGAGCTCTTGAAGGTTCCCCTGATCATCAAGTTTCCGAACTCCACCTATGCAGGAGGCGAACCGGGGACGATCGTTTCGCTGGTCGACGTCATGCCAACCCTGTTGGATGAGATGGGCTGGGAGAATCCCCGTCTGACCTTGGCCGGACGCAGCCTGCTGCCGATTCTGCAGGGTAAAGAGAATGAGGATCGGAGTTTTTTGGCCGACATCGGGAGCAATGTGCTGGGATCGCACGTTCCCAAAAAGACCGCCACCAACCGGGGGCGAACCAAACTGATCTTGAACGACCGGTACACGCCCCAGGATCTTGCGTTTTTCCGTTATGCACCTCCGGGCTTCGGCCGGATCGAGCTGTTCGACTTGGACGTCGATCCCCATGAACGGTCCGATACCTCGGACCAATCCCCCGGGCTGGCCAATGAAATCATCCGTTGGATCAATGATTTCTATGCCGGAGCGCGAAAGGCCCAAACCCAAAAAGCCCGCATAGACCAAAGCGTGCGCGACCAGCTCAAGGCGCTGGGATACATACGATAAGGGAGTTGGTGATGAAAAAATGGTTCGAGATCAAATGTTTGAGTGAGGCCGAACAGGAAGAGATCATGCGTGCGATCGAGGCGGCCATCGAACGCAAGAAGCTTGATGGGATTCTCAAGGAGCGGGAGGTCCGGGAGATCATCGAACTCGAGCTCAGGCCCCTCCTGGACATTCAGGATGTCCAGAGTGTTTACGAAAACCACCTGTTCAGAGAAAAAGGCGACGGGTAAGGCGAGGAGACGACCATGGATGATGAGAGCAAAAAACCGTTGGGCGAAGCCCCTAAGATAACCGTGAATTACGACGATCCCGATGTGGAGGATATCATGCGCCAGATCCAATCCCGAGCCGCCTCGCGCACGAAACCGGCAGAGGTGCAGGACTCGGATGAACGCCGGCCCCTATCCGGGCGGCCCGATTCCCGCACGGGCGGTGAATCGAATTCCTCGGTGCCCCATCCTCCCGAACCGGTGTTGGAGCCGCTTCCGCTTACAGGAGTCAAACGCCTGCTGCTTAAAGTCATGCGGCCTTTTTCCCCGTTGATCAAACTCCTCATCCTTCCCGTACACCGTGAGCTGATCGAGACCGTGCACCGCCTCGATTTTACCAACCGCCGGCTCGATTTTCTCAATGCCCGATTCGAGGCCGCCTGGAAATCGTTGAGTCGAGATCTCTATGAGTCCACCGACACCCTCAATCGCAAGGTCGACGGATTCAACGACGCCACCAATCAGCGTTTGGATAAGGCGTTCCATGACCTGGGCCGGACCATGGAGTACACCAAACTCTTACACAGCCTCTCTCACAACCTGGTCGTGGAATTGAGCAAGCTCAAGATCGAGGAGGAGGACCTCAAGGTCAAGACCCGGATCATGGAAAAGGATTTTGAATTCCTCCGCAACAAGGAGAATGCCCTGGAGAAGCAGGTCTTTCGATGAAGGTCGCCTTTGTGGTGCAGCGCTACGGCCTCGAGATCAACGGAGGCGCGGAACTGCACTGCCGTTGGGTGGCGGAGCATATGCGGAAGCACTGGGACGTCCAGGTTTTGACTACCCAGGCCCAGGACTATATCACCTGGAAGAATACCTATCCGGCGCGGCGGGAAACCATCAACGGCGTCCCGGTGCGGCGCTTTCCGGTGGCCCGGACCCGCGATCCCGAGCGTTTCGGTAAGCTGCAGGTCCACCTTCTGGACCACGAACATTCCCGGCAGGATGAACTGGAATGGTTGAAGGAAGAGGGGCCGTATGTGCCCGAGCTCGTCGACCACATCCGCACGCGCGCCGAGGAGATCGACTTTTTGTTTTTTTTCAGCTACCGATATTATCATTCCTATTGGGGCATTCAGGCCGTTCCGCACAAGAGCATCCTGGTTCCCACCGCCGAGCGGGACGCCGTGATCCGGCTGCACCTGTTCAAAGATCTGTTCCGCAAGCCGCGCGCCTTCGTGTACAACTCGGTGGAAGAACGGGAGATGATCCAGGGCCTGGCCGCCAACCGAGATGTCCCCGGCGAGGTGGTGGGTGTGGGGACTGAAATACCGCCGTCGTTTTCCGCTGAGGCTTTTCGTGCGGCCTACGGCATCGAAGGCGATTATATCGTCTATATCGGCCGCATCGATGAGAACAAGGGATGTCCCGAGCTGTTTGATTTTTTTCTGCGCTTCAAACAGGAGACCGCTTCGGAAGTGCGGCTGGTGTTGGTGGGAAGCAGCCTCCTCAAGATCCCGGCCCGTCCGGATATCCTCTACCTGGGTTTTTTAAGCGAGTCCGATAAATTCGCCGCCTTATCGGGGGCGAAGATCCTCTGCATGCCTTCCTTCTACGAGAGCCTATCCATGGTGACGCTCGAGGCCTGGGCGTTAGGGAAGCCGGTTTTGGCCAATGCCCGCTGCGAGGTCTTGAGGGGTCAGTGCATCCGCAGTCAAGCCGGTCTCTATTACAGCACCTATGAAGAATTCCGGGACGCTCTACGGCTGCTGTTGGCCGATGGAGCCCTGCGGAAGGCCATGGGTGAATACGGCCGGCGCTATTTTCAAGCCCATTACACCTGGGATGCCATAGAAGGCAAATATCTCCGTCTGGTGGAGCGCTTGCAGGAGAGGTGAGCATGGAAGTCCATCAGTTCGCCACTTCGCTCACCTACGGCGATGCCATCTCCAATGAGATGCTGGAAATCCGGCGTGTTCTCCGAGAACAGGGATTCCGATCGGAAATCTTCATCCGCTTCTTCGACCCTCGCATGGCCGGACATATCCACGACTACCGGGAATACAAACACTTCAGCCGGCCCGATAACATCGTGATTTTTCATTTTTCCATTGGTTCTCCGGTGTCCAAACTGTTCTTCCGTATCCCGGACAAGAAGATCATGATCTACCATAACATCACGTCGCATGCCTATTTTCTGGATTACCATCGCATCCTGACCCGCGAGTGCTACAAGGGGAGGCTGGAACTGCAGCTGTTCAGGGACAAAACGGACCTGGCGCTGGGTGATTCCGAGTTCAATCGGCGGGAACTGGAGCTGGCGGGCTACCCGCGGACCGGTGTTCTCCCCCTCCTGCTCGATCTGACAAGATTCGATCGTCCGGGCGACGCCATGGTGCCACGGCTCTTCGACCAGCCCAAATGGACCCTGCTGTTCGTGGGGAGGGTGATCCCCAACAAGCGGTTCGAGGATGTGATCAAGTGTTTCTATTTCTATAAGACCCTGTTCAATCCCGACTCACGGCTGATCCTGGCCGGGGATTACCGGGGGATGGAGCGCTACTATGCCGCCCTCGTTGACCTGGTTGCGGACCTGGAGCTCGAGGACGTGCATTTCACCGGGCATATCCGGTTCGATGAGCTGGTGGCGTATTACGATCTGGCCGATGTCTATCTGAGCATGAGCGCACATGAGGGATTCGGAGTTCCCCTGCTCGAGTCGTTCCACAAGGGCATCCCGGTGCTGGCGTATGCCGCCGGCGCGGTGGAAGAGACACTGAACGGAGGCGGCATCCTGCTCGAACACAAGGACCAGCTCAAGGCCGCGGCACTGCTCGATGCTCTGCGTACGGACCGGGCTCTCAGGGATAGGGTGATCGCGGCGCAGCGGGCGGCGTTGGAACGCTATGACCGCGTCAACACCGGGAGAATCCTCCTGGAACACATCGAACGGGTGGGCCGAACATGAGAATCGACCAATTGATTCCGGCCTTTCACCGTGGGGATGCCATCGGCGACACCGCGCTCCATATGAAACAGTTCTTCCTCGCCCAAGGCTTCGATTCCGAGATATTCTGTCTGGACCGGGATCCCGGCTTGGAAGCCCTTTCCCAACCTTTCAGCAGGTTTTCAACTCCCGGCCCGTCCGATGTCACCGTCCTGCATTTTGCCCTGCCTTCTCCCTTGACTTCCGCATTCGCCCGGCTAAAGAGCCGGAAGGTGCTCCTCTACCATAACATCACGCCGGAAAAATATTTCCTACCCTATAGTCGTGAGCTGGCGCGCCTTTCCCGTATGGGGCGGGATGAGCTCCGTTCGTTGGCTCCGGTCACGGATCTGGGATTGGCCGACTCCGAATACAACCGCCGTGAGCTGGAGGGAGCGGGGTTTCATCCCACGCTGACCCTGCCGCTGTTCGTGGATTTTTCCAAATATGGAAGGCCGCCCAGCCGGTTTATCCTCGATCTTTTCCAAGACGGCCGAACCAACCTGCTGTATGTGGGCCGTATCGTACCCAACAAAAAGATCGATGAGTTGATCAAGGTGGCGTTTTTCTTCAAAAAATACATTTCGCCCCTGGTGCGGTTGATCGTGGTGGGAAAGATCCATTCCCTGCCCAAATACTATCAGGCGCTGATCTCTCTGGCAGATGATCTCTATCTCAAACCGGAGGAGATCTGTTTTACCGGCCATATCCCGGATGAGGATTTGTTTGCGCTGTACCGGGCTTCCGACCTGTTCCTCAGCCTGAGCGAGCACGAAGGATTCGGTCTTCCCTTTATCGAGAGTATGATCTTCGATCTCCCCATCCTGGCTTACGGCAGCACCGCGGTTCCGGACACTCTCGACGGGGCCGGGATCGAGATACGGCACAAGCGGGTGGATCGTGTGGCGGAACTGGCCTACATCGCGGCTACCGATAAAAAATTGAAAAAAAAAATCATCTCCGCTCAACGGGCCCGCCTGAGGCGGTACCGAGAACAGGATCTGGAGCGATTCCTGCTAAAAAACCTCGCAACTTTGAAAGGAGGAGACGACTAAATCAGTACGCGGAAGAATGAGGGTTTGGAAAGGCGATTTTGATGCGGAAAGCTTTTTCATCTCTGCATTATGAAAGGAGATGAAGTCTCTAAAAACATGAAGGTTGCATTCATCGTCCAGCGCTACGGCAAAGAAGTCATGGGAGGATCAGAGCTTCATTGTCGTCAGGTCGCGGAACGCCTGGCCGTCGCCGGCCATGACTGTACGGTGTATACCACTACGGCCAAGGATTATGTCACCTGGCGCAATGAATACGCGCCCGGCGAAACCATCTTGAACGGAGTTGTGGTCCGGCGCTATCCGGTGGAAAAAGAGCGGGATATCCAAGAGTTCAACCAATATTCGGACTGGATCTTCGCCCATCCCCACAGTCGGCAGGATGAGCTGGAATGGATGGAGCGCCAGGGGCCCTGCTGCCCTCGGCTGTTGGAAGCGCTCGAGAAAGACCGCCTCGAGCATGACGGGTTTATCTTTTTCACCTATCTGTACTACAATACCTTTTGGGGACTCAAGAGGATACCGGGACGCAAAGCGCTGGTGCCGACGGCGCATGATGAGCCGGCCCTTTATCTGGATATCATGCAGGACGTGTTCGGCGATCCCTCCGCGTTGGTCTTCAATACCGAGGCCGAAAAGGAGATGCTCGCGCGGCGATTCTCCTTTGCCGGAAAATACCAGGATACGGTGGGCGTCGGCGTGGACATTCCGGAGGCGTGCGATGCCCGGGCCCTGCGAGATAAATTCGGATTGAGCGCTCCCTATGTCCTCTACGCCGGGCGCATCGAGCCCGGCAAGGGGTGCCGAGAGCTGTTCGAATATTTCTTAGATTTTTCCGATGGTCACCCCGATGTGGATCTGGTTCTGATCGGCAAACTGCTGATGGATATCCCCGATCATCCCCAAGTCCGCCATCTGGGTTTTGTCTCCGTCCCGGAGAAGAATGCGGCCATGACCGCTGCGGCCGTTACCGTCCATCCCTCGCATCTGGAAAGCCTGTGCATGGCGGCCTTGGAATCCATGGCGGTCCAGACCCCCATTCTGGTCCAGGGGCGGACCGAACCGCTCAAGCAGCATTGCCTGCGGGGCAAGAGCGGGCTCTGGTATAACGACGGCGGCGAGTTTGGGGCGGCTCTGGAATTGCTGCTGGGCGATCAGCGTTTGCGCGCGAGCTTGGGCGCCGGCGGCCTCAGATACGTCCAGCAGAACTATGCCTGGCCCCGGATTGTGGATAAATATCATAGACTCTTGCAGCACCTGACGGAACGGGAGGCACTTTCCGCATGAGCGCGCCGGCTTTTTCCGGACCAGGAGGGGCTCCCGGCGGAAGCGGAGAGTTTGACTCCGCAATCCCAATTGTGTTAAGAAAGTAGAAGGCCGATGGCGTTCGTCAACTACACTACCAAGAGTATCGCGATCAAGATCGTGTATTATGGCCCCGGCCTGAGTGGTAAAACCACCAACCTGCGCTACATCTACAGCAAACTGGACGACGGTTCGCGCGGTGATCTGCTGTGTCTGGAAACGCCCATCGAACGCACTCTTTTCTTCGATCTGCTTCCTATCAAAGCGGGAATGATCCGAGATTTCCAGATACATTTTCAGCTGATGACGGTCCCTGGCCAGGTCTTTTACGGGGCTTCACGCAAGAGTGTGCTCAAAGGCGCGGACGGGATCGTGTTTGTGGCGGATTCACAGATCCCCCTCTTGGACGCCAATCTGGAAAATTTTGACGGCCTGCGCAAGAATCTCTTGGAATTCAATGTCGACCTGAATTTCATTCCATTGGTCTTCCAATACAACAAGCGGGACTTGGATAATCTCATCCCGGTCGAGACTTTCAACAGCCTGCTCAATCCCCTGAAGCTTCCCTATGTCGAAGCCGCCGCCATCAACGGGATCGGGGTTTTTGAAACCCTCAAAGAAATCGCGAAACTCACCGTTCCCTATGTCAAGGAGAAGGTCTTCGGCGAAAAACGGGAGGCGGAACCCAAAAAGGTGGAGATGGATCGACCCCCTGCGGCGGACAGCCGACCGGTCGCGGCAGAGGTGTCGGCTCATGAGTCCGAACGGCCGGCCGTCGCGTCGGCGGGCATGAGTCCGGCTCCGCCCGAAAACGCTGCCGCGCGCGCCGATGAACCGGCTGTGCAGAATAGCGTACCGTCGGTGAAAGAGGGAGGCCCGGCTGTGCAGGAGACGAGAGACGGGCGCCCTCCCGGCAGGGATGACCTCGAATTCGAGTCCGAACATCCCGATGCCCCCGTCCGGATGACCAAGATCAAGTTCAAGTCCCATACCGATGTGGAAAAAGAAATGGAAAAACTGGCGCGCGAATTCGGCGGCAAAACCTGAGTCTCCCTCCTTTCTGCGAATCCTCTCCCATCTCCCCGGTTTCCATGTGATTCGTCCACTCCAGTGAAAAAAACCGCATGCAGCGCCCGTCTATTAGAATAAATATCCATGCTGTTCAAGATCGGGAGCGCCTCCCTCGCCGGTATTGATGCCTATCCGGTCGAGGTGGAGGTGGATGTCAATGCCGGCATTCCTCATTTTGTCATCGTGGGCCTTCCCGATACCGCGGTCCGGGAGAGCAAAGAGCGGGTCAAGGCCGCACTCAGGAACTGCGGGTACAGCACCTCCCGCCGGAGGATCATTATCAACCTGGCTCCTGCCGATCAGAGGAAGGAAGGTTCCGGCTTTGATCTGCCCATCTCGCTCGGCATCCTGGCCCATCACGAGGCGTTTCCAGAGGCCCGACTGAAGGACTACTTGTTTCTGGGAGAGTTGGCCCTGGACGGCCGGTTGAAGCCGGGAAAGGGACTTTTAGCCGCCACCGTCCTGGCAAAACAGCGGGGATTTCGAGGTATCGTGCTGCCGCGGGAAAATGCCCGGGAAGCCGCCCTGGTGCGAGGAATCGAGGTCTACGCCCTGGACAACTTGGGAGAGGTGGTCCAGCTCCTGGCCGGATCGGGATCCGTCGCTCCGGTTCGATTTCGGGAGGAGGATTTGCGGCCCGCCGAGACATGGGAGACGGACTTCCGGGAGATCAAAGGCCAACAGCATGCCAAGCGGGCGCTGGAGGTGGCGGCGGCCGGGGCTCACAATGTGATTATGGCCGGCCCCCCCGGAGCGGGAAAGACCATGTTGGCCCGGCGGCTTCCCTCCATACTCCCGCCCATGACCTTCGAAGAGGTTCTGGAGCTCACCCGTATCTACAGCGCCTCCGGCCTGCTGCAGGGACGAGGCGCAATGGCCGAGCGGCCGTTCCGGGCCCCCCACCACACCATTTCTTCGGCGGGGATGGTGGGTGGGGGGCTGGTCCCCAAGCCGGGAGAGGTCAGCCTCTCCCACCATGGTGTGCTCTTTCTCGATGAACTTCCCGAGTTCCGAAAGGAAGTGCTGGAATGTCTGCGGCAGCCGTTGGAGGATGGGATCATCACCATTTCCCGGGCCAGCATGTCGGTGACCTATCCTTCGGTTTTCATGTTGGTCGCCGCCATGAATCCCTGGGGTTGTGTTGCCCAGATGCCATTGTTTTAGAAGAAGGAGGAAGATAGGTAAGGTGGATTGTCACATCTTCTTTGCTGATTATGATCTTCTCAGTAATATTTTCAACAATCTTCTGCTTTTCTTCCATAGTGAGATCTTTCCAACGCGAATAGAGATCCTTTGCCTCACTCAGGATCTGATCGCTCGATAGATATTGAATCCTCAAGAAATCTATCTCGCCTTGGAGATCAGGAATCCTGTTCTCTAGTTGTTTGGCTCTTTCCTCAAGAGGCTTATGATACCGGCCAAAAGTCTCCATTGTAAGCTCATCATTGATGTAGGCTTTGTAAAGCTTTCCCATCTCCGATTCGGCCTTCTTTTTTTCCTCGATTGTCGTTTTTAGCTGGTCTTCTTTGTCCTTGATTACATGATCTGCTTGTTTGAGGTAATTTGCTATCTCATCTGGTGAGAAAAAGAAAGCCTTAAGCTGTTCGCGAAAGATATCTTCCAAGTCCGTCTCTCCGATCTTGTTCCGGCATTTGTAACAAATATATTTAGGAGAATTTGAAGGAACGTACATCTTGTAATCGCAGTGGCAGAAGACATAACCGGAAAATAAATGTACCCTCTTCCTTGCTGGTTTTTTCTTGCTTTTCTCTTGCTCATCGAGAATGGCATTGCACTGGTCCCAGAGTTCCTCTGAGATAATAGGTTCGACTCGATTATAAACCCATTCCTCTTCAGGTTTGATCACCCTCTTTTTACCCTTTTCTGGAGGTCCTTTTGTCCAGTTAGCTCGATGGATTCCTTTGGCTGTTGTATCTCTTAAGAGCCTTACAATGGTGGTATCAGAGAATTTTGAGCCATTTCTTGTCCTGTACCCTGCTTCATTAAGGAGTTTAGCTACAGTCTTTTTTCTTTTATGTTCTAAGAATAGCTCATAAATAATTTTTCTTATCGGAACTTCTTTGGGGTCGGGCACAAGTTTTTTGTCCTTCCATTGATAACCGAAAGTGGCTTGGCCGCCTGTTGGTTTTCCTAACTTGGCCCTTATAGGAACTGACGCACTTACTCTTTCTGAGATTTCCTCTCTTTCCCACTGGGCCATAGCTGCAATCATGGTATAGAAGAGCCTTCCAGCAGGGGACGAGGTGTCAATTGCCTCTTGGAGGGAGATCAAGTCGGCGTTGTGCTGTCTGAAGATATCGGAGAACTCAAGCAACTCTTTGGTATTTCGAGCGAGCCTAGCAAGCTTAGAAAAAATCAGTCCGGTGATATGGCCAGTTTTAATATGGTCGAGCATTCTCTGGGTTTCAGGAAGTTCCATGACGGACTTTCCGCTGACTGCCTCAAGGTGATAGACCTCCTTGATCTCCCAGTTCTTGGATTCGGCATAGTAACGGGCACGCTTCTCGTGGTGTTCTGGGCTTTCTCCCTTGGCCTGATCTTCGGTCGAGACCCGGATCCAGATGCCAACGGGCTTTGAAGTCGACACAACTTAACCTTTTTATAACGATTATAAAAACATTATACTATAATTCAAATGGCAAGAATGGCTCCGATTCGATTAAATATGAAATAGAATTGTCAACATTATTTATCTAATATATAATGCAACTATAAGAATTACAGATATATAAAGATATTTATAGGTCACATGAATGGCAAGAAGGGGTAGGGTAAACAAAAAATCGATATGTCTAAAAATTCTGATTTAACCTTTATTACAAACGAGAAGGATCAAAATCTCCTTGAGAGATTTAAGATTCTTATAAAAGACACAGAATTTTTTGATGTTTTAGTTGGATATTTTTATACCAGCGGTTTTTATGCACTTTTTAAGTCATTAGAAAATACAAAAAAAATCAGAATTCTTATTGGCATTAGCACTGGTATAAGAACCGCGGAGTTAATCGAACAATCTAAGCAACGCGAACTGCAATTTTCTCATGCAGAAACAAAGGAACATTTTTCAGATTTGGTAACAGATGAGATGGGCAATTCTGAAGACAGCAAAAATGTAGAAGAAGGAGTGTTGAGGTTTGTAGAGTGGCTCAAGAGTGGAAAGCTGGAAATCAAAGCATACCCAACCGAAAATCTTCATGCTAAGCTCTATATCATGTCCTTTGTCGAGAGGGATCGGGATGTAGGTCGGGTGATTACTGGCTCCAGCAATTTCACTCAGGCGGGTTTAGTAGAAAATCTCGAATTGAATGTGGAACTGAAGAATCGAGCTGATTACGAATTTGCGCGAGAAAAGTTTGATGAGCTTTGGAAAGATGCTGTTGATGTAAAAGAAAGATATATTCAAACAATCCAAGAGAGGACATGGCTAAACAACACCATCACTCCATACCAGCTCTATCTCAAGTTTCTGTATGAGTATTTCAAAGATGAGCTGCGGCAAGCAGATGAAGTCATCTTCAAATATGTCCCACAAGAGTTTAAGCGTTTGGAATACCAGGAACAGGCGGTTTTAAATGCAAGAAAAACTTTAGACGAATACGGCGGAGTTTTCATTTCAGACGTGGTTGGTCTTGGAAAAACTTATGTGTCAGCAATGCTGGCTGACCAGCTCGATGGCAGAACTCTTGTTTTAGCGCCGCCAGTGCTTCTGGATAAAACTAATCCTGGTTCCTGGCCTAATGTTTTTACGGATTTTCGTGTGCAAGCTGAATTTGAATCTTTAGGAAAATTGGATCAGCTTGCCCGACGTGGTACAGAGAAATTTAAAAATGTGTTCATAGACGAAGCCCATCGTTTCAGAACTGAATCAAATATCACCTATGAAAACCTTGCTCAAATCTGCCGCGGGAAAAGAGTAATCTTGGTTACTGCGACGCCTTTCAATAATACACCTCGGGATGTTTTAAGCCAGATCAAACTATTCCAGAATGCCAAGAAGAGCACTATTCCTAACGTTCCGAATCTTGAATCATTCTTCGGACGTCTGGAGCAAAAAATCAAGAAATTAGATAGGCAAAAAAACTATGTAAAATATATGCAGGTCGCCAAAGAGAATGCGAGGGAGATTCGTGAGTCTATATTGAAATACCTCATGGTCAGACGAACTAGAAACGAAATTGAAAACTACTTCCCCGATGACTTAAGAAATCAGAAACTTAAATTCCCCGAGGTTGAGGATCCAGAGCCAGTTTTTTATCAGTTAAATGAAGAAGAAAATAATATTTTTAACAAAACCGTTGAACTCATCGTCCGGAAATTTAAATATGCACGCTATATGCCAATGCTTTACTACAAAGGAGAAGAAAGGCCGGATCAGTTGGAGATCCAATCACAAAAAAATATGGGCCGCTTTATGAAGATTCTTTTGATTAAACGATTAGAAAGTAGTTTTCATGCCTTCCGAAATACTATAGGTCGGTTTATCGCTTACTACGACCTGTTCTTAAAAGAGTTTGAAAATGGCAATGTCTACGTCAGTAAAAAATATGCGAATAAAATATATGAGCTATTGGATAGCGACGATGACGAGGCGATTCAAAAATTCCTCGAAAGCGAAAAAGCCAAGAAATATCTATCAAGTGATTTTACGAGTGCTCTAAAAAATGATTTAGAGAACGATCTAAGAATCTTAAAAGAAATCCGAGATTTGTGGAGCAGAATAAAACGGGATCCAAAAATTCTCTCTTTTGTTGGAATTCTCTCATCGTGCTCTGTCTTGAAAGAAAACAAGCTTATCGTTTTCACGGAATCTAGGGAAACAGCAGAGTATCTTGCGGATAATTTAGAAAAAGTATTGCCAAATGAGGTTATTGCTCTTCATGGAGGTTCAAGTGCTTCCGCCAGAGAAAAGGTCATTGAAAATTTTGATGCCCGTGCGCGTTTCCCCAAGCACGATTACAGAATTCTTGTCACAACAGAGGTTTTATCGGAAGGCGTGAATCTTCACTCCTCAAATGTCGTCATCAATTATGATCTTCCTTGGAATCCAACACGGATGATGCAGAGAGTTGGAAGAATTAACCGAGTGGATACTAAATTCGATAAGATTTATAGTTTTAATTTTTTTCCTACTGAACAATCCAATGACCAAATTAAACTAAAAGAAGCCGCTGAAGCAAAGATACAGGCATTTATAACTCTTTTAGGAACTGACGCTCGTTTATTAACTGAGGGAGAAGATATAGAATCACACGAATTGTTCAATCGTCTTATTTCCAAAAAGACTATTACTGGAGAAGATGAAGGAGACGAAAGCGAGCTCAAATACCTTCAAGTCATAAGAAAAATTCGGGATCATGATCCGGATTTGTTTGAGAAGATTAAGCGTCTGCCAAAAAAGGCGCGAACCGTCAAGAAAATTGAGGAGAAGGAAAATAGTCTTATAACATACTTTAGAAAAGGAAAGCTCCAAAAATTTTTCTTAGTCGACAACGATGAGTCAATTGAAGCTGATTTTATTAGTGCAGCAAAATTACTTGAATCTGAGCAAAAAGTAAGGCGTGAAAAAATTCCAGCTGATTTTTACGAAAAACTCGAAAAAAATAAACAAGCTTTTCGGAAAGCTACGACAGAGGAAGATGTTGAACTAAAGGCAGCAAGAGGCGGCAGAGACAGTTCTTTTCAGATGCTTAAAATTCTTAAGGCGATAGGGGATTTTCGGCAATACACCGAAGATCAGGAAACATATATCAAAAGAGTTATAAATCGTCTTGAAGAAGGAGCTCTGCCAAAGCAAACTACAAAGACGACATTAAGAGTGCTTGAGAAAGCTTTGAAAGATGGTCTCTTAAATCCCTTAAGAGCACTCGTAATCCTCCAAAACAATATCCCAAATGAATTTTTAGAAAGCCATATTGCGGAAAGTGCAGCACACACATTTGGGCCTAGAGAAGTCATACTGTCTGAATATCTCAAAGGTGTATGATGGAGAAAACATCAGCTCAAAAATTAGTGCATGACACCTTGCAAGGTTCTTTTAACAAAGAACGCTTTGTTTATTTGGTGAAAAATCTCCTTAATCGCATTGAGGAATCTCCTTTTATATACCAGGGCAAATATATATTTGATGATTTTGCTGATTCAATTCAGAGTGTGGAGCGCTTAGGAAAATATACCGATCCAGAGGGAAAGCTGATAGATATTCTTGTTGTCCGGCTTAAAAAGGAAACGTCTCTCGAGCGAGCAAGAACAAAACAAAGAAACTTCGTTGCCAAATATCTAAAAGGCAGCAGAGGAGGAGCTTTAAAAGACGCTGCCCTCGTCGCTTTTGTTTCTCCTAATGAGGACGACTGGCGCTTTTCACTTGTTAAAATGGAATACAAGTTCGATGGAAGAGGAAAAATTAGGGAAGAATTTACACCAGCCCGCCGCTATTCCTTTTTAGTCGGAAAACACGAGAACACTCACACTGCCCAAAGTTGCCTTATCCCATGCCTACTTAATGACGAAGCTAACCCGACACTCAAAGATCTAGAAGACGCATTTAGCGTAGAAAAAGTCACAAAAGAATTTTTTGAAAAGTATAGGGAGCTCTTTTTAAAGCTGAAAGAATCTCTTGACGAGATACTAAAGATAGACGAAAAAGTCAGAGAAGATTTCAAAACTAAAAATATAGATACCACTGATTTTGCTAAGAAGCTCCTCGGTCAAATAGTATTCTTATATTTCCTTCAAAAGAAGGGTTGGTTTGGCGTAAAGCGGAATCAAGAATGGGGGCGGGGCTCTAAGCGTTTCCTACGCGAACTTTTTGAAAAAAGACATGGTGAATATAAAAACTTCTATAACGATATTTTAGAACCTCTCTTTTATGAAGCTCTGCGGCTTGAACGCCCTGGCGATTATTACAGCCGGTTCGATTGTCGGATTCCCTTTTTGAATGGTGGACTTTTTGACCCAATTAATGATTATGACTGGTGGAACACTGATATTTTTTTTCCAAAAGAAATATTTTCTAACAATCGCAATACAAAAGAAGGAGACATTGGTGACGGAATATTAGATGTTTTTGATCGATATAATTTCACAGTCAAAGAGGATGAGCCTCTTGAAAAAGAAGTAGCAATTGATCCAGAAATGCTCGGAAAGGTCTTTGAGAACCTACTCGAAGTGAAAGACAGGAAATCCAAAGGAACTTACTATACCCCGCGAGAGATTGTCCATTACATGTGCCAAGAAGTCCTAGCTAACTATTTGGCAGCCGAGCTCCAAGGCAAAGTTAGCAAGGATGATATAAACGCTCTTATGACATACGGCGAATCTGCCGTTGAGCACGATATCCGGGTGATTAATAAAGGACATGAGACATACAGATATTCATTTAAACTTCCGGAGAGCGTCCGAAAAAACGCAAAACTAATAGATGAAGCACTAGCCTCGATTCGCGTCTGCGATCCGGCCGTTGGCTCAGGTGCTTTTCTAGTCGGGATGATGAATGAAATTATCAGAACTCGGAACGCTTTAACGCCCTATATTGTTGAGGACGGAAATCGATCACCTTACAATTTCAAGCGTCATACCATTCAAAACTGCCTTTACGGCGTAGATATTGATCCGGGTGCTGTTGAAATTGCCAAGCTGCGCTTGTGGCTTTCGCTTATCGTAGACGAAGAGGAGAGGGAGAAAATCCAGCCCTTACCAAATTTGGATTATAAAATCTTACAAGGTAATTCACTTTTGGGTGTTAAAAAAGATCTTTTTAATCAGCCACTTTTTGCAGAACTCGAAGAACTGAAGCCTCTTTACTTTGATGAAACAAGTGCAAGCAAAAAGCAAAAATACAAAAAACAGATTGATGAACTAATCAGTAATATAACCAAAGGACATATGGAATTTGACTTTGAAGCGTATTTTTCAGAAGTATTTCATAGAAAGAGTGGATTTGATGTAGTAATAGCAAATCCTCCATATGTTGATTCGGAAGAAATGGCAAAATCTATGCCAGACTTCAGAAAAAAAATTAGTGCCTCTTATGACAGCGCTAAGGGAAATTGGGATTTGTACATCCCATTCTGGGAACTCGGTTTTAAACTTTTATCAAGTAATGGGAACGCAGTTTTTATAACTCCGAACAAATGGCTATCAATAGGATATGGTGAGAAATTAAGAGCACTTTTAGATGAAAGTGTATACAGGGTAGGAAACTGTAACCAGGTAAAAGTATTTGAAGCCGGGAATTCCCCGGTTGTAGTTTTTGCAAGTAAAGCCACGTCGAATGATAATATTAATATAGATGTATTTGCTGAGGATTATTCGATTTCAGAGATTGTTAAAACCTCAAAAGACATTCTCAGTCAAGAAAATTGGGGGTTACTTCTCTCAAAACATATTAAATTACTTTTAAAAATCCTTAATGTGCCACAAAAAGTGCAAGATAATTATTTTGGTGAAAATCCATGTACCGTATCAGAGGCATACAAGATCAAAAGTTTGATTAAAGACCTAAAAGAAGCATCCAAATATAATCCGAATCTCTATTTTAAATTCATTAACACTGGCACTATAGATGCATATATTGCCTTGTGGGGAGAGAAAGCTACAACGTACCTAAAGGATAAATATTTATTTCCTGTGATTAAGAAAGAAGAATTTTTGAAAGCTTTTCCCAGAAGGTATTCACAAATGAACTCAATGAAAATTGTTATAAGTGGCATACGCCATTTTGAATGTCTCTTTGATAAAGTCGGAGAGATAATTGCGGGAAAATCTACTGTGATTCTAAAAAGCAAAAATAATGGCGATTATGAAGTAATCTTGGGAATATTGAATTCGGAGATAATTTCTTTTTACATCAAGGAATCGTATGGAACTCTCGGTATATCAGGAGGAATCAACTTTACAACAAATCTTGTGGAATCATTGCCAATTCCGAAGATAGATGATTCTTCTAAAAAGGATATCACAAAAATAGTAAAGAAGATTATAGGCAAAGCTGATTTAAAGAGTACATCTTTGAGTGAAAAACAGCTCCACGAATACAAAAAACAAATCGACCAGATCGTCTATAAACTATATGACCTCACGCCTGAGGAGATTGAGATTGTAGAAGGCTCTCAAAATTGACAATAAGATTCCTTATCAATGAGGACGGTAGTCCCTTTGAATCATCCGAAATACAAACATTGTGTACGGCATTAGATTCTCTTAGCGATGATAATCGGGAAGAATACCGCGATCAGAACGCTTCAGCTATTGCAAAGTACGGCGCTGCCAAAATATTGATTGTCTCTGGCCCAGGAACAGGCAAGAGCCGCCTTTTCCTAAACAGGATTGGCTATTGGTATCAGCAGGACCAAGACGCAAGTGTGGTTGTATCTAGCTTTGTTCGAAAATTAGTGGTGGATTTACAGAACGATATTAGGAGCGACAAAAAACTAACAGACAAACAAAAGGACAGAATCACTGTTTCCACCTTGCATAAGTTTGCCCGCAGCATTGTAGAAAAGAATCACGGGACGATTGAGTGGCCGTTTCAATCTCATTTTCGGATTATTGGACAGGATTGGAAGGATAAGGTTTGGGATGATGTGCTCGCTTTTTATCCCGAAATAGACCCAGGCGTCTATACTTGGAAGAAATTTGAGGAACAGTTACATAACAATAGCTTTGAGGAGTCCGATAATTGGAAAAGGCTCAACGAAGCCTATTTAAAGCTTTGCCAATTTTACAATGCAGCCGGCTTCGCTGATTTAATTCTGCGCGCCACAAAGGCGTTGACAGAAAATCCAGGCTTAAATGAACACCAATACTTCATCATAGATGAATATCAGGATTTCAACCTTGCTGAGGAAGCACTTATAAACCAATTGGTAGATAATCCTAAAGGTCTATTTGTTGTCGGTGATGACGAGCAAGTTCTTTATGAGAAACTGAAATCAAGCAAACCTACATTGATATGCAATCTGTATAAAAATACGGCTTATGCCAATGGAATGCTCCCATACTGCAGCAGGAGCAGTTACCACATTACGAAAAACGCCAGTCATTTCATTCAACAGCTCAGAGAAGAAGAAAGTATAGAAAAAATCTACTTGCCGTTGAAAACCAACTGCAATGATCCGAAAGTCCAAGTTATCGCCTGTGCTACTTCTTCAACCGCAGTCGATTACATTGAAAAATTTGTCGCGGACAATAAAGAGGAACTTGATGAGCGAAAGAGGCTGCTGGAGGCCGGAGAAGCAAAGGATGCATACCTGCTTGTATTGACTCCAGCAAAAGAAGTCAATTTTTATGGAAAGTCAAAGGAGAAAATTAAAGAAATCGCAGCAGAGTATCAAACAGAGACGCGTTCGTTCTCTGAGGATTATTACCGATTACTAAGCTATTATTCGCTTGCAAACAATCCATATGACAATTTTACTTTTCGGAAAGTGCTCTATTATGAAGCGGTCTCGGAAGATAAAGTGTATGCGATGATTTCCAAGGCTATACAAGACGACAAAAACCTTTGCGACCTTGATATACAAACAATCAGGGACGTAATGAACAAATGCAACAACATCAAAATGATATTAGACGGAGAGATAGCCGTGGCAGAAAGGCTGGAGCAAGTCTCCTGTCTTATTTCGATAGCCGATAAGATGAAACTCCAGAAGGATATTGAAAAGAAAGTTATCAATCAGGAAGAGGTGGCTAGATTGGAAGATGAAGAGGAAGAAGAAGCTGAGCTTGAAGAGATTGAAGTAAAGCGAATGGGAGCTGTGGAGTTGATGACAATCGTTGGCTCCAAAGGGCTTTCGGCAGATCACGTGATCATAATCGGTTTTGATAATGTAAATATGAACTGGGTATCAAAAAACGCTTTTTATGTTGCGATGACAAGGGCAAGAAGGAGTTTACACATTCTGACAGCCCTAAAATCGGGGGGCGCGAGGCAAACACACAATTTCCTCGATCAATTGCCAGGTGACCATCTGAAATTTTACAGCTATAAGAAAAGCAAACGATCAAAAAAACTTCTGCAGTGCAAACGGAGATTCAGGCTATATCTTGATTGCTTAAATTCTTTGTCAGCACGAAGACGGTAGATAGTTTTACACAAATAAATTTTCTATTCTTGAGGCGCGTGGAGGCCGGGTTAAAAAGCCCTGGCTTCCCGAGGTTGAAGATGACCGCCAAAGCGGGATAACCGCCTCATTTATATAGACGACGATGAATTCTCGTAATTCTCGTTTCACAGGTAACAAAAAAAATAAAAGGAGTAACATAGAAAACATGGGAACCAATAATAATACTATGCGTAAAAACGTAGCTCCTTGGCCGAGAGGATCTGAGTGGAGAAAGTGGGATTTGCAGATCCATTGTCCTAGCGACGTTTTAAATAACCAGTTTGATGGTAAGACGCCAGAAGAAAAATGGAATAAATATATTGAGCGGTTGGAACAGATTGATTTAGATGCTATTGCTGTAACAAATTATTTTTGTATTGATGGATATGAGAAGTTATTAGAATACAAACAGAAGAAGGAGCGCTTGAAAAACATCAACCTTATTTTACCTAACATTGAATTTCGGCTTTCTCAACCGAATCGAAGTGGCGAGTATATCAACATACATGTGATATTTTCTGATGGCGTGGATATGGCAAGAATAAAAAACTTTCTTAGTAGATTAAAAATTATTAGCACTGATGAAGATAGTAAAGCTCAGTATTGCACGCCAGACAACTTACAACAGATTGGCTATGATAAGGCATTGGTCGAGTTTTCGGAGTTATGCACTAAATTAAATGATAATTTTGTCTCAAAAAGAGATTATTTAATCGTTGGAGTAGCTCGTGGGCATGGAGCATTTAGGCCAGCTCCCAATGAAGGCCGAGGTGCTGCTTTAGCAGTCGAGATAGATAAAGCATCTGATATTTTCTTTGGCAGGTCCGCAGATATTGCGCATTTTCTTAATACATCAAGATTTAGGAACGCTAAGAAAAAGCCAGTTGCAAGAGCGTCTGATGCCCATGAACTAGATAGAATTGGTGTTGAATTTACATGGATAAAAGCAGATTGCACGTTTGATGGACTAAAACAAATTATCTATGAACCATCGGCTAGGATATGTCTTAATGATAACCCTCCTCTTTACCTGCATTCTCAGATTGTCTCTGCGAAAGTATTAAATATTGATAACTATCAATCAAAAAAAAGCGATTTTCCTCCAATTACTATGTCACAAAGAATATTCTTTAGCTCAAACCTAACTACAATTATTGGGCCGAGAGCAGCTGGGAAGACTGTCTTAGTTGAGCTAATCGGATATGTAGCAAATAAATTTTCAACCGAAAAAAAAGATAAGAAGCTTCCGCTATTAGAATATCTGAGCAAAGAGTTTCAAAACGTAGAAATAGAACTAATCTTCCAAAACGGGGTTGAAGAAACTTCCATACTAAAGCGCTCTGTGAAAGATTGGAATGACCCTTTTTATACTTCACCACTCAAGGTAGAGTATTGGACACAAGGCGATATTGAAAAAAAGGCAGACAGTCCAAAACAGATAGCCGATTATATAAGTGATAGATTAATTTCTGACTTGCTTATCAAAAAACAAGAGGAAATAGCGGCCTTGCAGACGGAAATGAGATCTCTGGGAAATAACTATTCAGGCAAACTACAAACAGAAATTGAAAAGATTAAACTTGAGGCCGAACGAAAACAAATTGAGGCCTATTTTAAGAAATTAAAAACAGAAGAATACAAACAGATTACAGGAAAAATAAGGGAAAACAGATCAAAACGCCAGATGATTGAGGGATTAATTCAAGATATAGAGAATCAAGCAATTCTTATTAAGAACCTTGCTGGTCAAATTAAGTTTTCTAGTACTGTTGATAAGGCAAAGGTATTATCGCTTTTTGACACAGGGGATCCTTTGAGGAAAGAAATTGAGGAATTTTATCAAATCAAAGAAATACGGCTGGACTCTATTGCTGATGATCTAAAGGCTATGGCAAAAGCAATTAAAGCGTCAGATGTTAAAATTGCACTGGACAAAGAAAATACAGAACTTACAAAACAATTCACCAATTACTGCAAGTCAAACGGCATTACCGTAACAAAGGCAGAGGTAGAAAAACGCAACGATAGAATCAAATTTATTGATCAGCAACTATCCCGACTGGAAAACCGCCTTGAAAAATATGAGGGAGACAAGGAACGGCACGGAAAGCTTGCTATTCAATTGAAGAAAAAATTGGAACTCTGGAAAAACGAAAATGATAAGCTCATCAGCGGATTTAATAAATTATTCAAGAGTACAGAAATTGGAGTTTTGTGGAATGATCCAATCAGCGATATTATAGTATGGCTAAAAAGTCAATTTATTCAATCTGATAGCAAGTTTAAAGATGTCATTTATAAAAATTATAAAGAAAAATCTCCTGTCAAAGAAAATTATGTAGAAGATATTATTAAAGAAATGGTGTGCAAATATAAAGAGAGCACAAAAGAGAAAATATCGGAAGCTCTAAAGGAGAATAAAATACCAGAATTACAAAAGAGCGCCGGCAAAATAGAAAATTTAGGATGGTTTTTCAAGAATCCAAATACCCAAATAATCAGAGAAGATTTAATGATGCGATTGGATGGATATGCGGAAACTGGCGATAACTACATCAAGTACGGTGATAAGATACTAGGCAAAGACAGCATGTCATTTGGCGAGAGGTGCGGGACACTTGTAGAACTTATACTGAGTTCTGGTGACCATCCGCTAATCATAGATCAGCCAGAAGATCATCTCGACGCAAAATTTGTAGCTGAGAAGGTCGTTTCTTTAATTAGAGAACAAAAAACAAATAGGCAAGTTATTATTTGTACTCATAATGCCAATATAGTTGTGCTTGGTGATTCAGAATTAGTAACTTCGTTGGCAGTGAATAACAAAGGTGAAGTTAATGCCTCACAGAGTTCATTAGAAAATATCCGAATGCGGAAGACAATTTATGATGTTCTGGAGGGAGGCGAAACTGCGTTTAAGAAAAGAGAGGAAAAGTATGGAGAAGCAGTCAGCTAAACAATTGCTGTCATTTGGCTTTCGTAAGCAGGGAAATCGACTAAGAATGTTTAGCTGGCTAAAGAAAAAATTCGAACCGAAACTTACAAAAATAAAGTGCTCAAGAAAGCCTTGAGAGATTAGTTGCTGAGGTCAAAGATCCGTATTTTTTTAAGGCGAGGGAGGCCCGAAGGCCTCACGAATTTTTAAGAGAAAGCGTTTGCGCCAATCAATTCAGAAGAATGCTGCATGAAAGGATGAAAAACACTCAGGTAAAATTAAAGCTTCAGATCCACCTCTTTGTGAACCTAGAATAGTTATATTCATCCAATATTTTTAAAGCTGACCTCGGGGGTAAAGGATGCTTTACGCACTCGTAGTCAGAAATGGCTTCAATTAGTGGACGCAGTTTCTCACAAAAAACAATATATTGTGAAATTCCCGAATATGCAGATCCCCATAACACATCATAAGCTAGGGATATAGGATTGTCCCATAGAGGGAAGAAATTTGGAGCAAATAGATGTATTGTCTTTGATACCGCAACAGGGCTTCGACAATCATTATCTTTTCCACCCTTCAATGCTTCAAGAAAATCCCTAAATAATGATGTGACAGTGGTTTCATCAGAATCAGAAAAACTGATGATATTTCTGATCTTGTATGATTCTACTACTTCAAGATTTCTGGAAATGCAGTCCGATAGAGCTGATAGGCTGAATCGTCCAAATCTATAAAAATTTATATGCCATGAATCAAGAAGAATTTTTGCTCCTAAAGCCATTTCATTAACATCCGCCCAGTTAAAGTGTACGTGATTTAGCGCTTTGAAATATGCTTGGAACCTGTGCTCTCTATCATAAAAGGATTTTACTCCGGCTTTCAGCTGATCTTCAGTAGGTATTGAAATAGATGGCATGGATCAAATTAT
>Ga0180438_10001782_pt1 | contig 37306 bp, 26 predicted proteins | sample SS_ome_12_FD_132455 | JGI IMG/M metagenome (GOLD analysis project Ga0180438, IMG submission 132455) | Hypersaline lake sediment archaeal communities from the Salton Sea, California, USA - SS_3_D_2 metaG | ecosystem: Environmental > Aquatic > Non-marine Saline and Alkaline > Hypersaline >... | reverse complement strand
GGGCAGTGAAGGTCCGATCGGGCGCGGCCACCAGCAGCAGCACGCCGGAGGGCTCGCCCTGGCTGCAAAGCGGCCCGGCCAGCACGTCGCGCTCGATTTCGGCCGGGACGGCGGGTGACCACTCGGCGTCGGCCGGCACGCCGGGGCCGCGATGGGCCACCTCGCCGCGCCGGCACCAGGCCAAGAGCTTCTTCATCCCCGCGGCGGAGCACTCGGTCCGGGCCTGGGGTTGCGGCGCGACCGAGTCGGCCAGCCCGAGGGCCACGGTCTCCAGGCAGCCGTGCTCGCGGTCGATCCGCCGCACGAGGACCTGGTCGATCGGCATGTGGTGCTTCAGCGTCTCGGAGATGGTCTCGGTCGATTCGCCGATCGCGATGTGCCGGCACGCCTCTTGCCAGACGCCGAGCAGCACGGATTGGAACTTCTCCATGGGCACGGCCCGTGTTAAATCACAGGAAGAGCGTGATATTTGGCGGTCATGTTCTAGTATATTTCACGGATCTCCCCGCGGCTACCCCCGATTCTCCGGGCTCGAAGCCCGCGCCGGGCCGAAAAGCCTGCGTGGTCCGCAAAACCGGCCCCCTCGGCCGGCCTCCCACGCGGCGGCGAGGCCGAACCAGAAGTTGGCACGGGTCTTGCATTGGAGTTACATACCCGCCGCCGGTTTCGAGCGGCGAACGCGAGAAACCACCGCAAGCCAACCTGTCAACACGGCCCCAAGGAAGGTGCTAAGCGATGTCAGACGATACCTATCCCATCGAAGTCCACTGGCACGGCCACGCGGTCTCCCGTGAGGAGCGGGAGCAGCTCCACGGCCACCGCGGCTGTGTGGTCTGGTTCACCGGCTTGAGCGCCTCGGGCAAGAGCACGGTGGCGAACCTGGTCGACCGCAAGCTGCACGCGCTGGGCGTGCGGAGCTTCGTGCTCGACGGCGACAACGTGCGCCACGGGCTCAACGCGGGGCCCGACTTGCTCGAATCGGGGCACGGCGAGGAGTTTGCCCAGCGGTTCGGACTGGGGTTCTCCGCCCAGGACCGCGAGGAGAACATCCGCCGGATCGGGGCGGTGGCCAGGCTGTTCTGCGATGCGGGGCTGATCGCCATCACGGCGTTCATCAGCCCTTACCGCGCGGACCGCGACCGGGTCCGGGCCATGGCGGCCGACGGCGACTTCGTCGAGGTCTTCGTCGACACGCCGCTTGCGGTCTGCGAGGCACGGGACCCGAAGGGGCTGTACAAGAAGGCCCGGGCCGGCGAGGTCAAGCGATTCACCGGGATCGACGACCCCTACGAGCCGCCCGAGAGGCCCGAGCTGGTGCTCGACGGCGGCACCAAGTCGCCCGACGAGCTGGCCGACCAGGTGGTGGCCTACCTGCGCGCCGCGGGGAAGATCGGCCCCGTGGCGGCGGACAAGCCGTGGCGCAGTCACTTGGCCGGGTGAGGGCCGGCCGGGAAGCGTTTGTAGTGACCCGATTCATCGGGTCTTGCTGCGGAAAGGCAGCCATTGTCCGGCTCGGGACCGCGCGAATGCGGTCACTACGGACTTTTCGGGCCCCCCGCTCCGTCACACGATTCTCACGCAGTCCTAATCGCACCCTAACAAGCCGGTGTTAGAGTTCGGGTGATTTGCGCCGGTGGTCCGGTGCGCAGAACGACCCGAACGAGGGACTTGCATGAGCGGGGAGTCGGTGCTCATCGTCGAGGACGAAGCCGATATTCGCGAGCTGGTAGGCTACAACCTCGCGAAGGACGGCTATGAAACGACCAGCGCGGCCTCGGGCGAGGAGGCCCTGGAGCTGATTGCGATCGAGCGGTTCGACCTGGTCGTGTTGGACCTGATGTTGCCGGGCATCGACGGGCTGAGCGTCTGCCGCAGGCTGAAGCGCGACGCGAAGACCGAGGGCATCCCCATCGTGATCCTCACGGCCAAGGGGGAGGAGCCCGACGTGGTGACCGGGCTGAACCTGGGAGCCGACGACTACATCACCAAGCCGTTCAGCCCCAAGGTGCTCTCGGCGCGGATCGGGGCGGTGCTTCGCCGCAGCCAGGCCCCCGAGCCGGCCCCCGGCCCGCCGGACGACGAGGGCCGGGCCGTCGACCGCCACGGCCTGGTGATCCACGCCGGGCGCCACGAGGTGTTCTACCAGGGCCAGCCGATCGAGCTAACGAGCACGGAGTTCCGCGTGCTGACCTTCCTGGCCGGCAAGCCGGGCTGGGTCTTCACGCGCCAGCAGATCCTCGACGGGGTACACGGCAGCAACTACGCGATCACCGACCGGGCCGTCGACGTGCAGATCGTGGGCCTGCGCAAGAAGCTGGGACCGGCCGGCAAGTTCATCGAGACGGTGCGCGGGGTCGGCTATCGGTTCAAGGAGTGAACGAACTCGGCACGTCAACTGCTAGAAGTCACTACCAGATGAGCGTGTCAGGATGCGTGGTGGTGCAAATCAGGCAGTTCCGGCCGGATAATCCGGAAGGTGATCGCCCGGCCGTCTTCCCAAGCCGGTAGATCGCCCGGGCCGCTTCGTCGTAGAACCGGTCGGGGTACGGGGCGATCTTGAGCGCGGCGATCAGGCTCCGCTTCACGGCCCGGGTCTTCATGCCGTTGTCGCTTATCCGGACGACCCCAAGGCCGTGGCCACCGCAGCCAATACGTCTGGGGCCCGAATATCCTGGTCGCCCCCGTGACGTTTAAGGGGGCCACGCGCTGGGGAGTGTACGTGCCGCGGGGCGAGTGGTACGATTTCTGGAGCGAAGAGAAGCTCGCCGGCGGTGGCACGGTCGAGCGGGAAGTGGACATACCCCGAAAGCGAGGAGAACCATGCAACAGCAACGTCTAAACCGTCGTCAACTATGTGGGCTGCTGGCCGCCGGGCCGGCGGCGATGGGGGTGATGGCTTCTGCCGCCGGGGCCCAGGAAGGGAAGCCGAAGAAGAAAGCCGGCAAGGTCCTGATGCCCATCGGCGACGCCACCGAAGCGATGGACACGCTGTACCCGTTTTTCCGCCTTGCCGAGGAGGGATACGAGGTGGTCGTGGCCGGGCCCGAGGCGCGGCTTTACCACATGGTGCTGCACGAAGTGCCGCCCAATAGCGACGTGCCCTGGGACCTCACGCAGGAGACCAAGGGCTACCACATCCGGGCCACGGCCGCCTTCAAGGACGTCGAGCCGGAGGAGTACGTCGGGCTGTTCCTCTCCGGCGGCCGGGCACCGGAGTATCTGCGCTACGACAAGGACCTGATGCGAATTACCCGGCACTTCGTCCAGCAGCAGAAGCCGATCGCGGTGGTCTGCCACGGCATCGAGATCATCGCTGCCGCGGGCGGGCTCGAAGGCGGGCGCCGGGCCACGACCGTCGGCAAGTGCGCGCTGGACATCACCCAGACCGGCGGCGTCTACGTCAACCAGCCCTGCGTGGTCGACGGCAATCTCGTCAGTGCCTCGACCTGGCACGACTACGGAACGCCGTTCTTCAAGATCTTCATCGACAAGATGCGCAAGGCGACGTAGCGGACTTCGAGCCCGGATAGGAAACGGGGGAGTGCCGTGCGGGAAGAGCCGCTCAGCCGGCGCGAGTGGATGGCGGCCTCCGCGGCCGGCCCTTCAAGCCGTATTGCATCCAACGGGGCGGGCCGGCGGCCGACGGCGCCCCAGTCGAACCGAGCGTACCGGGGCCGATGATACTACGAAACAGCTCGATCTCGCTCGGCTCGTAAGGCGTGTGGTCTGAACGGAAGAGGTCGTGCTGCCAGACGGGCGGGTCCGGCTGGCCCGGCCGGTGGCCCCAGTTCAAGTGCGTTTGGGTCTTGCCGTTGACCAGGCCCCAGTGCATGCAGCCGACGGTTCTGCGGCGGAAGATCGGGAGACAGTCGGCCACGGTCGAGCCGCGCCCGCGGTTGAGCCATTCGGTGCAGATGAGCGGCCGTCCTTGTCGCTGCAAATCCGCGATATGGGCGGCCAGAGGGTCCGGCCCGCCGTAGTCGTGGAACGTGATGACGTCGCTGTGGCGGTAGATGATCTCGTTGAGCCTGGCATTACCGTTCCACTGGCCGACCGTCAACGGCTGGGACGGACCGACCTCGCGTGCCCACCGAAACACCTTCTCGGCGAGCGGCAGCGAGACATCGCCCAGCCCGCCGTTGGTGGGTTCGTTGTACAGGTCCCAGACCCAGACGTGCGGGTTGTCCTTGAACGTGGTCACCACGTCCTTGACGTATTTCTCCAGACGCGGCCACGTGGTGGCATCGCGCACCAGGCCGTGGCCCGGCGAGGGGGTCCAGCCGTTGGCGTACCAGCCCTCGACGACCGCCGGCTGCTTGCCGAAGACGGGATCGCGGATCGGGCCGAACACGCAGTCGTCGAAGAGCGTGAACATCACGCGGATACCGTGCCGACCGCAGATGTCCAGGAACGTTTCCAGCCGTTTCTTGAACGCAGTCGGCTCGGCCTCCCAAACCACGAACGGCAGCACCACGCGCACGCAATTGAAGCCGATCTCGTCGGCCAGCTTTAGCTCGCGGTCGATCAATTCCGGGTCGAAACTGTAGTTCATCCACATTTCGGTATAGCTGATGGAGTTCGCCGGCACGTAGTTGAATCCGCACGGCCAAGGCTGCGCATCGTACCAGCGCCACGCGCGCTCGGCCGACCAGCGTTCTTTGGCACTGACGGCCTCCTTGCGTGCCGTGGGAACCACTTCGGTGACGGAGGCAGGCGTCCGGCCGAAGAACGCCTTGATGATCCCGACTTCAGCCCGGCTGAAGGGCGTACCGTCGCGCCGAAGAACATCGTGCTGCCATTGGGTCGGCTCGGGCGCGTTCGGAGGGGAGCCCCACGGGTAGTACGTCTGGGTACGGCCCGCCACTAGCCCCCAGTGGTAACACCCGACCCGATGCTCGTCGAACACCCGCAAGAGGTTCTCGAACGTGTTCCCCGTTTGCCGGCGCAGCCATTCCGTGCAGAGGACCGGTCGCCCGAACGACTCACAAAGCGTGATCTTGTGGCGCACGCCCCGCGGGTCGTCGTAACCATGGAAGCTGACCACGTCCGATAGCGCGAACATCCGTTTGGACATCTCGCCGTCGAAATCCGTCCAGACGCCCACGGTCGCCGGCTGCGTCGGGCGGGCTTCCCGTGCCCAGCCAAAGACGGCCTCGACCAACGGCAGGCTCCGCTCGCCCATCCCGGAATTGCCCGGCTCGTTGTATAGGTCCCAGACGACGACCCGCGGATCGCGGCCGAAAGCGGCGACCATATCCTGCACGTATTTCTGCAGCCCCGGCCAGGCGCGGCGCTCAGTCACCATGCGCAGCGGCGGGCTGGAGACCCATTGGCTGTTGTGGACGCCGGGGACCGGGTCGGGCTGCGGCCCCGCCTTGGCCTCGCGCCCCGCAAAGTTGCAGTCGTCCAGCAGGACGGGCATGACCGAGATGCGGTGTTTCGCGGCCATGTCCAGAAACTGGTCGAACCTGCGTTTGAGCCCTTCCGCGTCCGTTTCCCAGACCACGTAGTTCACGAAGACCCGCACGGTGTTGAAACCCAGCTCGCGCGCCCAGCCGAGTTCACGGTCAATGGTGGCCGCATCGAACGTGTCGGCCTGCCACATCTCGACGTCGTTGACCGCCGTGCTCGGCAAGAAGTTGCAGCCGACCAGCCACGGCTGGGCGGAATACCAATTCCGTGCCCGCTGGGCCGTCCACTGCCCCGGCGCGAGCGCCGGGGACGTTTCCGCCGCGACCGGACATCGGGCCGTGCAGATACCGAGGACGATTCCCAGGCAGACAAGGGCTCGTGAGTATGCCATCGCTTCAATCCTGTCTTCCGTGGTGTTAACACCTACTTCTCCAGCTTGCGGCTGTGCAGGAACCGCCATCCCCAGGTGCCGCCCAACAGCAGCACGCCTCGCGGCTTCTCGATCGGGTCGCCGCCCAACTCTTCCGGCCACCGGACGGTCGTAATGCCGTTCATCTGCTCGATCGTGGTCCGATTCCGCTCGTTGCGGTCCTCATTCTGCTGCTTCATAATCCGCAATCCGAATACCCCGCCGGCAAAGTTGTCGGGATGGGACTGGAAGCGGACGGTCACGCTCTGTTTGCCACTGGTCTTCGGTGAGCCGGTCCCAGTATACCACGTAAGGCCGCTCGCCGTGCATCCGGTAGATGGGCTCGAGCGTGACGCTCACCGGGGCGGCGCTGCCGGCGATCCGGAACACGCCTAGCCGGCTCGGAACGTCCTGCTTTTTTCCGTTGAGCGTGACCGTCGCGCCGGACACGGCCCAGGCAGGATGTCGGATCTTCAGCGTGCCTTCTTTCGGCTCCCTGCACGTCAGGGTCAGCCGCGTGGTATCTTCTTCCGGGAACCGCGTCTCCTGGCGCAGCGTGACGCCGGCCTCGGGAGTCTTCAGCTCTCGCAGCACCGATTGTGTCACCATCCGCCCCAGCGCCTCGTAGGCCGGCGCCGTCCAGTGGAAACGGTCGCCGCGGGCGAGCTCGAGCTTGCCCGCCAACAGCGCGTAAAAGTCGTTCACGGGCACCTTCATCTCCGCCATCACTTCGGCGGCCATGCGGTTGTGCTCGACGATGACCGGGTTGATTTCCGGCTCGAGCTGCGTCGGCTTGCCCCGGACGGTCACCGGAGTGCTGCTGGCCCAAATGATCTTCGCGTCCGGGAGCTTCTTCCGGATGACTTCGACGTAGGCCCTGGTCAGCGGCTTGAACGTGCCGGGCTTGATGCGGCCTTCCTGCCAGCCGTGCAGACCCATGTTGAAATGCACCACGTCGTACGGTCCCTGCTCCAGCACCTCGGCCACCAGCTTGTTGACGTGTTGCGACTGGCAATAAGGATTTACCCATGCGTCGACGTAGGCTTTTCCCCGGAGTGCCTCGATGACGTGCTTCTTGTAGCCGTTGAGGATCGAGTCCCCGATCAGCAGGACGCGGGGTCGGTGCGGATCGGTGACTTTCGCCTTGTCGAGCCCCCACCCTTTGCCGTCGGCGTGGAGACGCGCGTCGGTCTCTTCGGCGGCGGGGAGCTTGGGTGCGTCGGCGGCGCTTGATTCAACCGCACCGGCAAGAACGCCGCAAAGGATGAGGGGGATAAGGCTCTTCATTGCGTTTCCTTGCTCCGGTCTTGGGGCGTTGTCGCAGCCTGCAACGTGACCGGCCCAAACAGTCCGGACTCCATGAGCTTGGTGTCCTTGGTGAGCTTGCGGACGTTGGTGCGCGTCACGCGCTGCTCCGGCGGCAGGGTGTCGTCGCCGATGATCCGGTTCGGCCAGAAGTTGACGACCTCGATTTCGAGCTGGTTCACGCCGGGCTTCACCGCGCCGGTGATGTCCACGCGGAACGGGGGCGACCAGATGATGCCGCACGACCGGCCGTTGACCTTGACTTCGGCCAGCTCGCGGACGTTACCGAGGTCGAGCCAGAGGCGTTGGATCCCAGAGGAAAACCGTGACTTCTCCGGTGCGTCGAACGTCTTCCGGTACACCGCCGTGCCCGAGTAGAACTTGATGCCCGGCTCGTCGCGCTCGGTCCAGCTTACCAGCTCGGGGAATTCCACGGTTCCCGGCCCGCCCCACTCCGGATCGAACGTCACCTGCCACGGGCCGCCCGGCTCGCTCAGCGTGGAGCACGGGGTGACGTTGGTCTCGGCCGTGGCGGGGTGGTTTTGGGCCGCTTCGCGGAACACGACGAACCGAGATCCGCACGGCGCGAACCGAAGCGGCAGCGACGTGCGGCCATCCGCTTCGGCGTAGGCAGCCGCGAACCGCCGCTCGCCCGTGACCGGGTCCCAGAGCTCCGGCGTCTTGCCGGCCACGCGGAAGGTGCAGACGACATCTTCGGTGCGTTTGCCCCGATTGGCGACGAAGTAGACGTCCACCTCGCCCTCGCGGCGATGGATGGTGTCGAGGTCCGTTTCCGCGTCGCCGCCGGTCAGCTCGAAGTCCGGCTTCACGCCGGCGGCCAACAGCACCTCGCGGGCCGTCTTGTCGGCTACTACCCGGCCCCGGTCCCACAGCGCGTCGGCGATTTGCTGCACCTCGGCGTCGCTGTCGCGGAGGCTCATGGCCACTGCCGGCTTCGGTCCGACGACCGTCGCGCCGGCTTCGACCAGCTCGTTCACCTTGCGGAGCACGCCGAGCGAGATCGCCTTGTGGTCCCGAAGCACCAGGACGCGATAGCTCATGCCGTCGGGCAACACGACGCGGCCGTCCTTCACGCTCGCGCGAGTCAGCAACGCTTCCTCGGTAATGACGTCGTAATCGTAGCCGGGCAGCACGCGGGCCGGATCGGTCCGCTTGTGCCGGGCGAAGTTCGGCACGTGGTCGCCGTAGTAGTAGCAGACGTCGGCCACGAACAGCCCCTGCTGGAGCATGAACTGACAGCGGTTGATGTAGCCGAAAAACGGCCCGGACTTCGACCACCACGTCACGTTCGGGTTCAGGTGCGTGCCGGCGAAATACTGGAGGCCCGGCATTCCCTGCTCGGCCGGCGAGCAGACGAACTCGTGCCAGAACAGCCGGTTGAGGCCCTCGCAGCACGCCTTGTCGAACGACGGCTTGAGGTTGTCCCAGAGCGTCTCCTGCCAGTGCGGCCCGATGGTCGTAAACCCTTCGGCCGCGACGTACCGCCGTCCGTAGGTATGCGCGGCGGACGCCGGCTGCTTGACGAAGAACCGGTTGTCGTCTCCGATCCGGTGCCGCCACGACCACGCCCAGAACTCCCCCATCGGCACGTCGTTGAAGCCGAGGCAGCGCTGCGCGTCGATCGGCACGGCGTGCGGCCCACCCGACTCGGGATGGATCAAGAGCCCGTGCTCGTGCGCTCCGTCGCGAAATGGGCGATAGTGGTTGTCGATCACCAGGTCGCCCAGCGTCTTGCGAAAATCGTGGAGGAACCGGTTGCTTGAGTCGCGGCTCTCGACGATGCGGCCGGTCAGCACCGGCAGCCAGGGCAGCGGATCGTAGCCGCGGCGCTTGCGAAACTCCTCGCGAATCGTGGGGGTCCAGTTCAGGGGCTCGATCTCCCAACTGTCCGTGTGCAGGTATTTCAGCGCGGTCCCGGCGAGCGGACCGGCGTCGGCCACGAGCGGCTCGACCACGGCCCCCCAGTAGCGGCGAAACGCCCCGGCGTCGAGCACGTCGAGCGAGTAACCCGTCCAGCCTTCGCTGGACGTCGAGACGTGGGCCCGATTGCTGATCGTATAGCCCAGCCGCAGCACCTGCCACGAGCCGTCGGGCACCTCCCAGCGCAGGACGCCGTCGGAGTCCAGACGGTCCGTCAGGTCGACGACGTCGGCGGCCAAGGTGTCTTCCTCGCCCGGTTCGGCAGGGTCCTGTTCCAGCAGCAGCGTGGTGTCGGGCGCGGAGAAATGGAGCGATTTGTGGCCCGCCTTTTCTTGCCAATGGCGAAGCGGTCGCCTCCTGGCAGCGGCATCGGGCCAAGTCCCATCGGGCCCGGTCAGTTCGAGTTCGGCGATCTGGACGTTGCGCGGCGCCTGGGGCGAAGGCGGGTCGAAAGCGCCGAAAATGACGAGTCGAAACGCACTTCCGCGCACGGCATCGAAGCGCACCGTGGTCGCTCTCTGCTCGTCGACGGCGAATGCCTTCACGGAACGATAGTTCTTGCCGTCGTCGGAGACTTGCAGTTCGCAGTCGCGCGGTCCGTATTTGGGCCGGGGGTAAATGGTGAGCCGCTCGACGCCGGTTGGCTCGGGAAACTCGATCTCGACCCACGCCGGCTTCTCGCGCGACGGCCCGTCGCCGGGCCGGGCGCCCGACGACACCCAGAAGGTGGCCGGGTCGCCGTCGGCGGCGCTGTTGATCGGGTGATCCGGCTGCGCGGAGCACGCCGCCAGATTGGCCGTGAGGCGATTCTTCCGCTCCACGGGTTTCAGGCGATACGCCACAACGTAGGCGTCGCGATAGTAACCGTCGCGGCTGGCCGGTTGCGACAATTCCTTCGCGAACGCCGCGGGGCCCTTCACCAGGGTCTCCGACCAGACCAGCTTCTTGGCCGCGTCGTCCGCGGTGACCGTGGGGCCGCCCAGATTCCAGCCGCTCTGGATGTTCAGGCTCATTTCCAGGCCCAGCCGGTCGGCTTCGCGGAGTGCGTGCTTGTAGAGCTCGCGCCACTCGGGCGAGAGGAATGTCGGCCCGTGGGGCGCCCGGCCGTTGCCGTCCTGGCTGGAGCCGTCGGCGTCGCAGATCATCGCCCCGCCGAGGCCCTTGGCCTTCATCTCCTCGAGGTCGCGGGTGATCGCCTCCCGGGTAACGCACCCGTTGAGCCACCACCAGTACGCCCGCAGCCGCGCGTCGCGCGGCGGATCGGACCAGCCGGATTCGAGCGACTCGGCGGCCACGGATCCCGCCGTCGACAACGACATGGTTAGCAGGAGAAAAAGCGTCCGAGTCATGGCGGTCATCGTGCGATCACTCTCGGGCTAGCGGTTGCGATGTGTGTTCATTTCGCGGACGGATTATTTGGCTCTTCCGTTTCTGGGTGCGAAAGTCGGCGATTCTCGTACGACGGCCTTCCAAGGCCGTCGATATGCCCGCTGTGCGACGGCCTTCCAAGGCCGTCGATATGCCCGCTGTGCGACGGCCTTGGAAGGCCGTCGTACACCCCCGGCCACGGAGGAGCGGACTTTTTGCAGGATATGCCGTCGCACCCATAGTACCAGGTTCTCGGCCTGCGTGACTTCGACAAAAAGGGACCTGGTTTGTCTTGCGGGAACGGCCCGAAGGGTGGTTTGCACAAAGCAAACCGGGTCCCTCTTGTCTCTCGTTGCTAACGAAACTTTAACATAACGGCCGCGCAACCCTAACAGACGACGGCTAGCATTGCCTTGGGGGAGGAGGATTCTGAGGCAGCGCATGGTGACCATCAACCGAACCGTGGTTCGCAGGGCGCAGCGCCGGGACCTCTTCGCCCGTGTGGTCATCACTCTGGGTGGGGTGGCCATCGTCGCCAGCGTAATCGGCATCTTACTCCTGATTGTGGGGGTAACGCTGCCGCTCTTTCTGGGGGCAACCTCCGAGCTAACGGCCCGGGTCTCCCTGCCCGAGGGGATCGCGGCCGACGACGTGCTAGCCGTGGGGGTCGACCGCGTGGAGTTGGAGCGGGGCGGCGTGAAGGACGCCGACTCGGTGACCGGCTACGTGCTGGCGCGCGACGGCACCTTCACGTTCCTCGACTTCTCCCCGGAGCGGCGAGGGAATCCGGCTGAGGAGCAGGCATCCGGCGAACCGACGGCCGACTACGTGGTCCTGGGCCGCGAGAAGGCCACGCCACCGGGCGAGTTCACGGGCCAAACGATCACGGCGGTGCAGCCCTCGGGCAGCTCGCGATACTGCCTGCTCTGGTCCGACGGTTCGGTCTCGGTGGTCAAGGTCCTGATCGACGCGAAGTTCGACGACCTGGGCCGGCGGAGCGTTGAGCTGGGCCTGAAGACGCTGGCCGGCATTCCCGCCGAGGGAGGGACCAAGCCGCTGCTGGCCGTGGCCCGGGCCAGCGAAGAGGCCGGCAGCACCTGTGCCCGGCTCCTGCCGGGCGGCCATATCGAAATCGTGCGCGAGGTGGTGCAGAAGAACCCTTTGGGAATCGCCAGCACCAAGCAACAGCGCACCACGATCGAGAAGGGCATCCCCGGTCCGATCAGCGCCATGACGCTCAGTCTGGCGGGCGACACGCTCTACGCAGGGACCGAGGACGGGTTGTTGGTCCGCTGGAAGTTTGGCAAAGGGGGCCGGGTCGAGCGGCACGAGGTGGTCCGCGCCTTCGACGACCGCCGCGCGGTGACCGCCCTGGCCATGGTCTTCGGCGACGTGTCGATAGCCGTGGGCGGCGAGCAGGGGAACGTTGCGAGCTGGTTTCCGGTCCGTAGCGAGGGGGCCCAGCGCCTGACCCTCATCCACGAGCTTTCGCAGCACGACGGGCCCGTGCGGGAGATCATCCCCTCGGAGCGGAACAAGGCGCTGCTGAGCCGGGACGGTGCCGGCCGGGTACACGTCGACTACACCACCAGCGAGCGCCACCTGCTTACGATCGAGGGCGAGCGGCCGCTGACGCTGGCCGGCTACGCGCCGCGGGGCAACGCCATGATCGGCCTGGACGACCGGGGCCGGCTGGGGCTCTGGAACTTCGACTGGCAGGCCGGCGAAAACTCCCACCCGGAGGTGAGCTGGAAGACCCTATTGGGTAAAGTACACTATGAAAACCACGACGAGCCCAAGTACATCTGGCAGTCGAGCGGCACCGACGAGCCGAAGCTGAGCCTGGTACCGGTGATCTTCGGCACGTTCAAGGCGACGATCTACGCGATGCTCTTTGCGATCCCGCTGGCGCTGTTTAGCGCGATGTACGTGAGCCACTTCACCACGCCGGGGTTCAAGCGGGCGATCAAGCCGGTGGTCGAGGTGATGGCCGCCGTGCCCACCGTGGTGGTGGGGTTCCTGATCCTGTTGTGGGCCGCCCCGCTGGTGGGCAAGTGGATCGTGGGCATCTTCGCGAGCCTGTTGACCATCCCGGTCACCTTCGTGGTCTTCATGATGCTCTGGCAGGTCGTGCGCCGCCGGGAGTGGGCCCGGTGGGTGGAAAACGGCTACGAGTTCCTGGTCCTGGTGCCGGTGATCGTGGTGGGGGCGGCGCTGGCGATCTGGCTTTGCGGTCCGCTGGAGGGCTGGCTCTTCGACGGCGACTTCCGGCAGTGGATCTACACCGCGTCACAGGGCGAGCTGAGCTACGAGCAGCTCAACAGCCTGGTGGTGGCGTTCGGACTGGGGTTCGCGGTGATCCCGATCATCTTCTCGATCTCCGAAGACGCCCTGTCGAGCATTCCCTATGAGCTGACGGCCGCCTCGCTGGCGCTGGGGGCCAGCCGGTGGCAGACGGTCTGGCGGGTGATCCTCCCCTCGGCCAGCCCGGGCATCTTCGCGGCCGTGATGATCGGCTTCGGCCGGGCGGTGGGCGAGACGATGATCGTGTTCATGGCGGCGGGCAACACGCCGATCCTGGATTGGAGTCCGTTTAACGGCTTCAGGACCCTCTCGGCGAACATCGCCATGGAGACGCCCGAGGCCGCGCGGAACTCCACCCTGTACCGAGTCTTGTTCCTATGTGCAGTGATCCTGTTCATTCTGACGTTCATGCTCAACACGGCGGCGGAAGTGGTCCGGGTGCGCCTGCGCAAGAAGTACGGGCAGTACTGAAGCAGGGCCGCCGCGGAAAGCGCTTCTGGAGCCAGGGCGAGCCGTTCGTCTGGGCCACGGGCGGCGCGCTGGCCTTCACGCTGGCGCTGACCGTCTACCTGATGGCCGTCGTGCTCTACAACGGGCTGGGCGTCTACTGGGCCGATCCCCTGGAGCTGGTCGAGCTGGCCGACGGCACCAAGCTCTTGGGCGAAGAGGTCGAGCGCGAGCGCGACCCCCACAGCGAAGTCGAGCGGGTGAAGTACCACGTGGGCAACCGGGAGTTCGGCTCGGCGTTCCGCTGGGTCGAGCTGGCCGACGTCCGGGAGATCAGCTATCCGGACGACGCGATGAAGCTCGACCGGACCGAGAACCTCAATTACATCGGGTACCTCGAGGGGATCGAGACGCCCGGGCTCGACGTGCCCGAGGCCGACACCCCCCAGGAGCGGCTCGCCGCGGCCATGGTCGCCGCCTGGCAGAAGCACGACCAGGAGATCGTCCCCATCGAGGACGAGGCCGGCGAAATCGGCCGGGAGCTGAACCGGGAGATCAAGTACGCGATCATCGACGCGGAATACCGAAAGAAGCAGTTGCTCCGCGGGGGCGCGCCGGCCGATGACCCCGAGGTGACGCAAATCGACCAGGAGCTCGAATGCCTGCTAGCCCTAGAGAAAGACCTCAAGGACCGTTCGCACCAGCTCACGCTGAAGCGCGGCAAGCTGAAGGCGGCCCTGGACGAGAACGTGGCCCTGTTCGTCGACTCGGCCGGGCGCAAGTCGACCATCCCTCTGGTCGACATCGTGCGGTTTACGCTCCCCAACCGGATGGGCTTCGGCGCCAAGGTCGGGCACTACGCGGCCAAGGTCTGGGAGCTGCTCTGGGACGACCCCCGCGAGGCCAACCAGGACGGCGGCGTGTTTCCCGCCATCATGGGCACCGTGCTGCTGGTCTTCCTGATGGCAATTACCTGCTTCCCCCTGGGCGTGCTGGCGGGCATCTACCTGGGCGAATACGCCAAGGAGGCGCCGCTGGTGCGCCTGGTGCGGATCGCCGTGAACAACCTGGCCGGCATCCCCTCGATCGTCTACGGGATCTTCGGGCTGGGGTTCTTCATCTACCTGTGCGGGGGCACGCTCGACTGCTGGCTCTACCCCGAGCTGGTCGAGGAGGGCGAGATGGTCTTCGGCCAGGGGTGCATCCTCTGGGCCAGCCTGACGCTGGGGCTGCTGACCATTCCCGTGGTGATCGTCTCGACCGAGGAGGCCCTGAAGCAGATTCCCCGCGGCGTCAAAGAGGGCTCCTACGCCCTGGGGGCCACGAAGTTCCAGACGCTCTGCCGCGTGCTGGTGCCCATGGCGTCGCCGGGGATGATGACCGGGTTCATCCTGGCCATGGCCCGGGCGGCCGGCGAGGTGGCCCCCCTGATGCTCACCGGCGCCACGAAGATCGCGCCGGTGCCAACCAGCGGCGACTTCCCCTACGTCCACCTGGACCGCCAGTTCATGCACCTGGGGTTTCACATCTATGACATTAGCTGCAAGTCGCCCAACGTCGAGGCCACCAAGCCGCTGGTCTACGTGACCACCTTGCTGCTCTTGGCGATCGTCGTTACCATGACGAGCCTGGCGATCTGGCTGAGGAGCCGGATGCGCAAGCGTTACCAGACGCGGGCCATTTGACCGACGGCGTGGGGGCCGAACGAAGACCACGATTCTCTTGAAGCGCAAGAGCCGAGGCCATGCAACAGCCGACCGACGAAGTGGCCCAAAGCGCCCAACAAGCCGCCGAAGAGCGGATCACGCTGAAATCCCCCGGCGAGGCCGTGTTCGGCGATACGGCCGGGGCCGCTTCGCAAATCGCAAGGATCGAGGACCCGATCGTCAAGTGCCGAAACGTCTGCCTCTTCTACGGCGAGTCGCAGGCCCTTACGGACGTCACGCTCGACTTCCCCCGCCACGAAGTGACCGCGCTGATCGGCCCGTCGGGCTGCGGCAAGTCGACGTTCCTCAGGTGCCTCAACCGCATGAACGACCTGATCGACGGCGTGCGGATCACGGGGACCATGGACCTGGACGGCCAGGAGATCAACGACCGGGGGCGCGACGTGATCGAACTTCGGCGCCGCGTGGGGATGGTCTTCCAGAAGCCCAACCCCTTCCCCAAGTCGATCTACGAGAACATCGCCTACGGGCTGCGGATCGCCGGCGTGAGGCAGAAGGCCGTGCTCGACGAAGCGGTCGAGAGCAGCCTGAAGCGGGCCGCGCTGTGGGGGGAAGTCAAGGACCGGCTGCACGAGTCGGCCCTGGGGCTCTCGGGCGGACAGCACCAGCGCCTGTGCATCGCCCGGGCCATCGCCGTCAGCCCCGACATCATCCTCATGGACGAGCCCTGCTCGGCCCTGGACCCCCGCTCGACCACCCGGATCGAGGACCTGATCGGGGAGCTCCGTGAAGAATACACCATCATCATCGTCACACACAACATGCAGCAGGCCGCCCGGGTCTCCGACTTCACGGCCTTCCTCTACGAGGGCGAGCTGATCGAGTACGGCCCCACCAAGCAGATGTTCACCCGGCCGGGGCGCAAGGAAACGGAAGACTACATCACCGGCCGGTTCGGTTAGTGTAAAGGAGTCGTCATGTCAGTCCACCTAGAGCGCGAGATCGCCCGGCTCAAGCAGCGGCTGCTCTCACTGTGCGCCGTGGTCGAGGACCAGGTGCAGATGGCCGTGCGCTCGCTCTTGCAGCGCGACGTGGAGATGGCCGAGGGCGTGGAGAGCCGCGACCGGGACATCGACCAGCAGGAGATCGAGGTCGAGGAGGAGTGTCTGAAGATCCTGGCCCTGCACCAGCCGGTGGCCGTCGACCTGCGCATGGTCGTCTCGGCGCTGAAGATCAACAACGACCTGGAGCGGATCGGCGACCTGGCCGTGAACCTCGCCCACAAGGCGGTCTCGCTGGCCGAAGGACCCTACATGGACATCCCCTTCGACCTCGAAGGAATGTGGCAGAAGACCCAGTCCATGCTCCGCGACGCCCTGGACGCGATGGTCAACATGGACGCGGCCCAGGCCGCCGGCGTCTGCGCCCGGGACGACGAGGTGGACGGGATGAAACGCGACATCCGGCGCCAGGTCGAGACGATGATCGCCCGCGACCCCTCGCAGACCAGGCCGCTGATGCGCCTGGCCGCCGCCGCGCGCAACCTCGAGCGGATCGCCGACCTGGCCACCAACATCGCCGAAGACGTGATCTACATGATCGAGGGCCGGATCGTGCGCCACGCGGAGGGCGAGTAGCCCGACGAGCCGAGCGTTCGTAGTGACCGCATTCATGCGGTCCATTGACGCCCCGCCGGACCGTCCCTAAACTTGGGGGATTACGCGCAGAGCACTGCCCTTTTAGGGGGGCGAGTAAACCGTTCCGGAGAACCATTCGACGAGGCAGAACATGGCTGAGAAGACGACCGGCGAGGCAATCGAGCGGCTTGCGATCGACACGATTCGGACCCTTTCGATGGACGGGGTACAGGCGGCGGGGAGCGGGCACCCGGGCACGCCCATGGCCCTGGCCCCGGTGGCCTACCTCCTTTTCAACGAGGTGATGCGCTACGACCCTGCCCGGCCCGACTGGCCGGGGCGCGACCGCTTCGTGCTCTCCTGCGGCCATGCCTCGATGCTGCTCTACTCCGTGCTGCACCTGGCCGGGGTGAAACAGCTAAGTGCCGACGGGCGCCCCACGGGCGAGCCGGCCGTGCCGCTCGACGAGATCAAGCGGTTCCGACAGCTTCACAGCCGCTGCCCCGGCCACCCGGAGTACGGCGAGACCTCGGGCGTCGAAACCACCACCGGGCCGCTGGGCCAGGGGCTGGGCAACAGCGTGGGCATGGCCGTGGCCGGAAAGTGGCTCGCCGAGAACTACCACCGGCCGGGCTTCGAGCTGTTCGACTACAACGTCTACGCCCTGTGCAGCGACGGCGACATGATGGAGGGCGTCGGCAGCGAGGCCGCCTCGCTGGCCGCGCACCTGAAGCTCTCGAACCTCTGCTGGATCTACGACGACAACAAGATCACCATCGAGGGCGAGACCTCGCTGGCCTTCAGCGAGGACGTGGCCGGGCGTTTCCGCGCCTACGGCTTCCACGTGGTCAAGGTGGACGACGCCAACGATCTCGACGCCCTGCGCGCGGCCTTCCAGGCGTTCCACGCGACCGACGACCGGCCCACGCTGATCATCGTGCGGAGCACGATCGCCTACGGGGCCCCCAACGCGGCCAACACCGCCGAGGCCCACGGCGCGCCGCTCGGCGAGGACGAGATCCGGCTCGCGAAGCAGGCCTACGGCTGGCCGGCGGACGAGCGGTTTCGCGTGCCCGACGAGGTGATCGAGCACTTCCGCGAGTCGGCCGGGCGGCGCGGGGCCGAGGCGTCCGCCGCGTGGGACGCCGGCTTCGAGCAATACCGTGCCAAGCACCCCGAGCCGGCAGCGCAGCTCGAAATGATCGAGCGCCGCGAGCTGCCCGAGGGCTGGGACGCCGCCATCCCCACCTTCCCGCCCGACGCCAAGGGCATCGCCAGCCGCAATTCGTCGGGCAAGGTGCTGGTTGCGGTGGCCGAGCACGTCCCCTGGATGCTCGGCGGCTCGGCCGACCTGGCCCCCTCGACCAAGACGCTGCTGAAGTTCGGCGACGTGGCCGACTTCGCGCCCGGCAACCACGGCGGGCGCAACTTCCACTTCGGCATCCGCGAGCACGCCATGGCCGCCGCGTGCAACGGCATGGCCCTGTGCGGGCTCCGGGCCTACGGCGCCACGTTCTTCGTGTTCACCGACTATATGCGCCCCTCGATGCGCTTAGCGGCGATGATGAAGCTGCCGGCCCTCTACGTCTTGACGCACGACTCGATCGGCGTGGGCGAGGACGGGCCCACGCACCAGCCGGTCGAGCACCTGGCCGCGTTGCGTGCGATCCCCAACCTGCTGGTGATGCGGCCCGGCGACGCCAACGAAGTGGCCGAGGCATACCGTACGCTGGTGCCGCTTACGGACGCGCCGGCCGCCTTGGTGCTTACACGCCAGAACCTCCCCACGCTCGACCGCGAGAAGTACGCCCCCGCCGCGGGTGTGCGCCGGGGCGGCTACGTGCTGGCCGACGCCGCGGACGCCGCGCCCGAGGTGATCCTGATCGGCACCGGCGGCGAGCTCTCGCTGTGCGTCGACGCCTACGAGCAGCTCACGGCCGAGGGGGTGAAGGCCCGGGTCGTGAGCCTGCCGTGTTGGGAGCTGTTCGAGGAGCAGACGCAGGCATACCGCGACGAGGTGCTGCCGCCGGCGGTGACCGCCCGGGTCGGCGTCGAGGCCGGCGTCGCGCTCGGCTGGGATCGCTACGTCGGCCCGGCCGGCCGCTTCATCGGCATGAGCACCTTCGGCGCCTCGGCCCCGTACAAGGAGCTGTACGGGCATTTCGGGATCACCGTCGAGAACGTCGTGGCGGCCGCGAGGGAGACTTTGGCGAAGTAGGGTGGCTGCTCGCAGCCACGCGGCGTTATAGATGCTTTGCACTTACGCCCTGCTGTAGGTGGCGCAATAGCCGGCGGCCCAGGAGCGCACGCGTGCCCACAGCTTATGATCCCGGGCAAGGACGGTGGACGCCGCTGGCGGTGTTCCTCGTCGGTGCGGCGATCGTCAACCTTACCGGGCCGAGCCTCTCTTGGGCGCTTCTAAGCCCGTTCTTTGTGAGCCTGGTCACGGGCGCCGTGGCCGCTGAGCTCGGCCTGCTGGCGATCTGGACGGCCCTGGGCGCGGGGCGCTGGACGCTGCGCATTCCGCTGACCTACTTCCTCGCAGTGCTGTGCTTCATGCTGCTGGTGATGGGCTTCAACATGGGCCGCATGGGGCCGCTGCAATCGGGAGAGGTGCTGGACGGCTTGGCACTGCTGCCGCTGGTCTTCCTGGCCGCCCAGCTTCCGCTGTGGATCGTTCGGCTGATCTTCGGTTGGCGCATCGTGTTCGGCGATGTCGAGGAAGAGCCGGACGCCGAGGTCGGGCAATTCGGCATCGGGCACCTGCTGGGGGCAACCGCCCTGGTGGCCGTGTCGCTGGGCTTGGCGCAACTGGGGTCCATCGAGGCCGGCCCGCTGCGTTCCTCGGACGCGGCCTGGCTGGATATGCTGGTAGCTTGTGGAATCGTGGCCCTGGTGAGTGCTTTGAGCACGATCCCCTGCGTTTGGGCGGTGCTTATCTCGCGGCGCCCGCTGCCGGCGGTCTGGGTGATCGCCGCGTACACGCTCGCGGCGGCGGTCGTCCTGGCCTTCGTTCAGACCGCGCTGACCGGCGTAGGCGACATCTGGGCCGAGATACTCGTCCTGCACCTGTTTGCGCTCGGCGCCCTGATGGCGACGATGTTGATCGGCCTGGGGGTGGTTCATTTCTTCGGCTACGAGATGCTCCGCCGCGGACGCAAGCCGCGCAACGGAAAACCACTTGAAGGGCTGCGGCACGGATACGAGGAGTAAGCCGTGAGCAACGCATCGAATCCCGTGCCGAGAACTCGCTACGTGCCGCTCGTGCTGTTTTTGGCCGTTTCCGCGGTGGGCGACTTCATCACCCCGGCGATTCTCAACGAGGCGGTCCCACGTGGGCCGTTGGTCCCCGCGTTGCTCGCGGGGCTGATCGCCGGCCAGTTCGGCCTGCTGGCGATCTGGGCGGTTGTCGGTGCCGAGCCCTGGGTGGCCCGGCTCCCGCTGGTGCTCTTGATCGCGGTCGGGCTCCACGGGCTCTTCGTGCTGGGCATGGCCGCGGCCGACGTTCCCGCGATGGCCGTCGCGGCTTACGCCAAGGCCATGCTCCTGCTGCCGCTGGTGCTCGCCGCCGGGCAGGTGCCGCTCTGGATCGCCAGGATGGCCTTGGGATGCCGCGTTGTCTTTCGGGCCGACGCCGCTATGGTGGATCCGTCGCGCCTCAGCCAGTTCGGCGTGCAGCACCTGCTCGGCGCCACCACGGTCGCGGCCCTGACGCTGGCACTGGCCCAGGTGGGAATCTCGCTGTTCGCGTCGCCCTATGGCTTTCATTCCACGGAAATCTGGACGGGGCTGTTGATCACGTGCGCGGCGGCCGCGGGAATCGGGGCGCTGGCCGCCCTGCCCTGTGTCTGGGCAGTGCTCCTCGCGCGACGAACCGGGTTGGCAATGGTGATCGTCGTGATGTACACCGTCGCAGCGGCGGTGCTGGTTCCGATCGTGATCGGGGCCATCGCCGGCAACGCGCCCGACTCCGAAGAATTCCAGGTCTTCTTCTGGCTCCACGTCGGCGGGATGGGCATGATGCTCGTGGGGCTGCACGTGGTCCGGGCCTGCGGATACACGATGCTCCGCCGCGGCCGGCCGGTGCCCGGAGACGGATCGCCGCCCGTGGACGGCCCGCTGGTCGTAATGCCCGAAGACCCCGCGGCGGATCAGTGAGTTGCCCGCGCGGCCGTGGCTGAATGTAGTGGTAGCGACCGGAGGCGGCGCGGCCCCACTTGGATGCCACGGGCTTGTCCCGTGGTGCTTCACGCTTTTTGCTACACGCCCGGCTCCCAGTTTCGGGCTCCGATGCCACGGGCTTGCCCCGTGGTGCTTCACGTTCGTTGCTACCGACGCCGGGCTTCCAGTTTCGGGCTCCGATGCCACGGGCTTGTCCCGTGGTGCTTCACGTTCGTTGCTACGGACGCCCAGCTCCCAGTGTTTCGGGCTCCGATGCCACGGGCTTGTCCCGTGGTGCTTCACGTTCGTTGCTACGGACGCCCAGCTCCCAGTGTAGCGGCGAACGTAACCATCCACGGGGCAAGCCCGCGGCGTTCTTCTCAGGTGCCCACGAGCTACTTGCTTGCGGCAGCGTTGGGTGCGGCGTATATTGGCGGCACTTGTCACTCGCCTCTCAGGAGACCTGCCATGAAGACGATTCCGCGTTGCCTGCTGCTGATGGCGTGCCTGGCGGTGGCCGCACCTGCGCCGGCCGACGAAGACCTCACGATCACGCCCGACGTGGTCTACGGCCACAAGGACGGCATGGCCCTGACGTTCGACGTGCTTAAGCCCAAGGAGCCAAACGGGGCGGGAGTGCTGTTCATGGTCAGCGGCGGGTGGTACTCGAAGTGGAGGGAGCCGGAGGCGATGGCCGGGCAGTTCGACGACCTTTTGCAGAAGGGGTTCACGCTGTTCCTCGTGCGCCACGGCAGCGCGCCGAAGTACACCGTGCCCGAGGCGATCGACGACGTGCGCCGGGCCGTGCGCTACGTGCGCCAGAACGCCGAGCGGTTCGGCGTCGATCCGCAGCGTCTGGGCGTTTGCGGCGGCAGTGCGGGCGGGCACCTCTCGCTCGTGCTGGGCACCACCGGCGACGACGGCAACCCCAAGTCGCTCGACCCGCTCAAGCGCGTAAGCAGCCGGGTGGCGGCCGTGGTGGCCTACTACCCGCCGACGTACCTCGAGCCGTGGACCCACCCCGATTCGCGTTACTACCAGCAGTTCCCGGCCCTGCGCTTTGACCCCAAGCTCGCCGACGCCTGCTCGCCCCTGTCGCAAGTCACGGCGGACGACGCTCCGGCGCTAATGATCCACGGCGACGCCGACAAGCTGGTGCCCATCGACCACAGCCAGAAGATCCAAGCCGCCTTCGAGAAGTCCGACGTCGAAAGCCAGCTCCTAACCATCCCCGGCGCCGCCCACGGCTACCGCGGCCCCGATGCCCGCAAAGCGGCCGAGGCGCGGCTGGAGTGGTTCGAGAAGTACCTGTTGGGCGACTCTGATGATCTCCTTCAACTCAGCAGGTGAGGTGGGCAACAACGTAACGTCTCGGATAACGCGGCCGGGAGTAAACGTTGCCGAGCGAAGCGAGCCGACCCAGCCTATTCCGGCTCGCGTTCATCCGCTAGTTATGCATTAATCCGTTTCCGCGGAGCGACTAGCGCTTTTCACAAGTGCGAGCCGACGCTGCGCATGTGCCAATATATCATCATACGTGGCAATCTCTACCTCCGGATACCGTGACACGATCTTTTGACGCTGGTACGGCGAGGAAAACTCGCTTGCCGAGCCGATGACGACACCGAGGCGTGGCCGGAATACTTCTATTCCGAAACGCTTCTTCATTTCACGTCGATTGTCGGCGTTCTCAAACCAGTCACGGTATTCAAGTAACTGTGCTCTCGCTTCCTCGACCAATGCGGAAAACCTCTCTCGGTTCTGCTTCTGCACGACGGTCTTGGCTCCCGGCAGTTTCAGATCCACGATCGTTGCTTTGTGGATTTCTCGATCGAGGAGGAGGAAATCCGGAATCAGCGGTCCTTCATCCTCGCGAGTGAGGTAAACCTGTGGAAACACTTCGCGAAAATCCCAGATTCTCAGAAACTGGGAGTGGTTTTCAAAGAAACGTTGTAGATCCTGCTCTTTGACCCTTGGGCTATTGACCAAGTCTTCAAGCTCCAAGAGTTCATCGGCTGTAACACCAGCGTATTGATCGCGAAGATGCGTCAAAACTGCAAGCCGCTCAGTTGCCAATCCGTCATCTCTTTCCATCGCAAAACCGTCGAGTCTGCTGACGGGGCGAAATACCAACCGCTTGGCCTCGACGGAAACCAAATACTGGAAATCATCAATCAGATTCCGGCCGTCTAGCGCTGACAAGACATCCCGGACTTCCGGGGCTTCCTCGATCGGTGTCCAAGCGCTGTGGCCGAGCCCCCAAAGCAGTGTTTCTGCGGAGAACGTGTTATGGATAACCTGTGACTCAAACCCTGGCGCGGGAAATGCTGGTTCATCGAGCGTGAGTGCCACGACGGCCTTCAAGTAATGCCCCGCACCGATTGTTCTTGAAGGGGCGGCAAGTTCGGCTGCCTTAGTCAGAACGGCGCACAGTCTGTGCCCCGGGATGACCTGTTCGGGCGGGCACGGCGGTGCAAGCTTGTATTCATGAAACAGGTTGTACCGAGAGTCATCAAGGTCAACGAGTTGCGTCAACGTTGAATTGAGGCGGTAAAGCGACAGAGTGATGTAGGAGTCCGGAAAGCCCGAATCCTCGGGGTGGACATCGGGTTTGCTCGCACAGACTTCAAACGCACGGCTCAGCTTCTGGTCAAACTCAAGACCTTTCTTTGCGAGTTGCCGCAGGAGCGGTTGCCGGCTGGAGAAGGAAATCATCTTGGCACCGGTGTTGTTTGCGACTTATGCATAACGCCCGCCATCACTTGTGGGAAAGGCCGCAGGCCTTTTCCGTCAAGTCCATGGCGTTGTTCGGCAATCGGTCACCTCGGATTGTGGTACACGACTTTGTCGTAGTCGTCCATAAGGTTGTGGAAAACCGCCTGATCGCTCTTCTCCACGAGAGCCTTCATCCTTTGCTTAGTGGGAGAGTTTACGTTCTGCGCGTTGGGCATTGGCCAATCGAATGAGTAGAGTTCCACAGTCCACTCCGGATAGCGGCCTCTCTCCAAGACCTCCTGCAACACCTCGATGAAGCTGGTGCCGAACTCATTTCTCCGGCCGTCGCCGCTGGCGAGGACCAATGTCGTCTTGTGGTCACGGTGTTGCGCAAGCACCCGCCACATGTGGCCGATGATGGTGTGGTCTACACCGCGCTCCTTCCAATTGTTGTCGCGGAAGAGGCGCTGAGTATCGTAGCCATGCTTCTGGTACTCAGCCCACACGCCTTCCATCCCGGGAGGTATCCCCCCGCAGACCACCTTCTCGGTCACCCCCTTCCTCCGCCCTCCCATAATACTGTCAAGATGGCGAATGCTAACACGGGTTCGAATGTCGGGGATTGCCGGATCGCGCAGCTTCGTGGCCAGCCTCGCCCCGCCCCACACATTGCTGTGATCGATGAAGATGTGTCGCAATGATAGGATAGCTGGCATTCTTCGCTCCTTTCCTTCTGCCGAACTTAGTAATTCTCCCGGCGCCGCGCGCCGCAGTATTTCATTATCGTGGCGGTTTCGGCGGCATATCCCGCACGGGAACAAGCGATATTCTCGGCGTAACGCGGTGGCCCGTCAACTGGTTACGGGAATTTCCCCCACATGGGTCAGCGTGTTACGCGGTCCGCATATCACGCTGCGTTTCAGCAGCAAACAATCCGTCCTGGGGGTGCTCGTGGCGCAGTGGATGTTCTGCCGCCGGCTGCGGCGCGGGAACACGCCGCGGTTCGCCTCGGGGAGGCGGACCCAACACTCTTGCCAGCCAACGCTTTAGAGCGTGAAAGCTCCGCGTGCCCGGCGGGGTTACCCCTCCGGGTTCGGCGGCAGAACATGCAGCCGGACCCCTTCAGGGAGGGGACACAATACCTGATTGGGCAATTTCGGGAATCCTGTGTCGCCCGACTATCGCTCTCGGCCGCCGAGTTGATGGGGGGTTAATTCACCGGACGTTTACCGTGAATTGACGGTTGATCAACCGTGAATCCGGCGGTTGACGGCCCGTGAATTCACGGTTGATCAACCGTTGATTCACGGTTGGTCACCCGTCAACCCGTATCGTCGTAAGTCATTGGCGACAAATGACTTATGGCGAAACCCAAAGTTTTGTTAACCACCCCGTCCACAGAGGGGTGCGTTCGCGGGGTCGGCCGGATTGACGTTAGTGCTTGCAGTAAACCACTTTAGGGAGCGCCCTGCAACGGCGGTTTCCGGCCGCCGCGCAAGGGGGCTGGCGACGAGTATGGCGGCAAGCGGAACGCGCGCGATCCGGGAGGGGGTGTCGGGCGAGGGGCACGGGCCAGGGGCGCTGCGGACCACGCCCCAGTCAACGCGCTCGCCTTCGGCTTGCGGTTAAACGAGATCGGATCACGGTGTCAACGCGCGCGCCTTCGGCTTGCGGTTAAACGACGTTGGGCTCACGCCGTCAGCTCGTCGAACGGCGGGTACCACAGCGGCAGCGGGGGGAACAGTGCGCGGGCGGCGGTTTGGGCTAGGGGAGTGGAGGCGGTGATGCGGGCGTCGCGAAGGGCTACGTCCCAGTCGAGCTGGCCGAGGAGCAGGCGCGTGAAGTCGGCCACGTTCATGCGGAGGTAGCTGCGCCCCATGCGGCCGGGGACCACGCGCACGCCGTCGGGGCGCAGCTCGAGCTGGAGCTTCTTGCCGTCGAACCAGAGGCCCAGGTCGAGCGGGCGCGAGAGCCGGGCCTCGTCGGCGCGGCGGTGCAATTCCCCCCCCAGGCGCCCCAGCAGGGCCGGGGGATCGAGCAGCTTGGCCATATAGACCTGGCCGCGGTCGGCAACGTGATGGTGGTGGCGCCCGCGCGCGGCTTGGAACACGTCGTAGAGCGGGTGGCCCTCGGGGGCGCGGAGCAGCACGCCGTAGCGGCTGTGCTCGATGGCGTCGCCGCAGCAGCGGGCCAACAGCTCCGCCCGAGCCAGCTTGCGAAAGTCGGGGGCCGAGTGGATCTCCACGATCTGTTCGCCCAAGGTGACCGCGTAGCCGACGGGTCGCGTGTTGACCTCGTCGAGCTCCAGAAGCTCGGGGCCGTCGAGCGCCACGTAGATCTGGTCGTAGCCGCGGCGGCGCTCGAGCCACTGCCAGTATGCCTCGGTTCGCACCAACGGGCCGTAGGTGCCTTGGACGTTCTGGTTGTAGATCCGCTCCAGCGCGCCCAGCTCCCAGCGGCGGAAGGGCCGGATTTGCAGCTTGCTGCGTCGCCGCCGGCGCAGGCCGCGGTCCAAAAGCTCGGAGAGCACGGCCCGGGCGTCGGCCCGGGAGAAGGAGTGCCGGCCGCAGAGTGCCCAGCCGCTACGGCGAAAGAAGTGGGGCGAATCGGTCTTGAGCAATCCGACGAGGGCCCCGGTCCGGCGCAGGTGCTCTTCGGCGGCGGCCAGGAGCCGCGTGCCGAGGCCCAAGCGGCGGCATTCCGGCGAGGTGCCCAGCCAGCTCAGCCAGCCGACGGGCAACTCGAGCGGCCCGAAGTGCACCTCGCGGTGCTTCGCCAGCGCGTGGCCGACGATGTCGCGGCCGCGCTTGACCAGCAGGCGGTCGTGCGGCTCGTAGAAGGGGTCGTCGATCGACGCCTTGAACTCCGCCCGGCCGGGCCGCTGAAACAGCTCTTGAAGAAAGAAGTAGACGGCCGGGTGGTCGCCGCTGGTTCCGGGGACGACGGCCCATCGTTGCCGTCGCTTCCGGCGGCGCTTGCCGACCACGTCGATTGCGGTCGACGGCATCACTGCAGCGCTCATCGGCAAGAATCCTTTCTCTGAGCAAGGAACTATCCGTCGGCGCCCTGCTCGTTGCCCTTTCTCTGCTCTTCGTCCCGGGCCGGGATCGTTCCCTTTCCGTAACATTCCAGCCGCCCGAAGTACGACGGCCTTCTAAGGCCGTCGTCCTTGCACCGAAACGCTCGACGGCCTTGGAAGGCCGCCCCTCTTGCAGCCGAGCCATCGACGGCCTTGGAAGGCCGTCGTACGGGGCGTTTCGGCGGACGGCGGAAGTGTAGTCCTTTCCTTAACGCTTCGCCCACACGGTTGTCAAGATACCCGCGAGTCGATTGTCCGTCACCACCGGCGCGCCTCGTTGCGAAAAGGCCGATGCTCTGTTGGACGGAACCTCCCTTCGGGGTATGGGCAAGCGGCGCGTTTGCCCGACGCGCCCTCTATCAAAGCACATTTACGCGTTCTTGGGAAGTACCTCGTCGAGGAATCGGCGAAAAGTTTTTTCCGGGTGGAGGCAGAACGCATACTCGCGGGAGCCGAGGACTTTTTCGGCGCGGAGCGCACGTCCGGCCTCCGCGCGACGCGAAACCAGTTCGCGGCGCTTTTCGGCGACATAGGGCTGAAGGGCCTCGTTGACGCGGCGGATCGAGCGACACCGGGTGCGGGCATTCTCCGGTGTTTGCGCCGTTTCGATCCAACGCTGCTTCTCGCGGATCAGCCGGCCCGCCTCATGCAAAGCGTTCCTGGCGGCGCCGTCGATGAATTTTTCCGGGTGGTACGTAAGCTGCCGCAGTTCTTGGCGAATTTCCCGCTCCTCGTGTGCACGGACCCTCTCTCGCGGGATGGGCAGGTGCAAAGTCGCCGAAAGGACGAGGAATTGCGGGGGGCTAAGCCCGAAAAACCGCTCCACCAGCACGTCGGTGAGCTGATCGTACTTGGCCCCCCCGATCCCGTGGATGAACAGGTCGCCCAAGACCAGCCGGGCCCAGAGCGTGGTGATCAGGGCCCGGGAGCGGATCCGCACGCCCTGCCGGGCGGCATCCAACAGGCGCCCGACCGCCCGGGCCGCTTCGCCCTCGGCCGTAAGCGGCAGCGGCAGCTCCCACGACTCGCCGTCGGAAAGGACGATCTCGTCGGCCCGCTGGCGGGCGAACAGGGGGCGTCGGCGCGGGTCGCCGGCGTGCCAGACCCAGAACGGGGCCTCCAGCCAGCGGTCGTCGGCGTGCAAATCGGGTACCGGATGGGCCGCACTGCGGATGCGGTGGACCCGCCGGTACGTGCCCACCGCCTCGTTGTGGACCTCCCACAATCGGGGAAGCCGGGCCAGCAGGTGGGCCAGAAACCAGCAGAAGGGCTCGCTTTGGCAGATCCGGCTCTGCGGCACTTCGAGCGTTTCCAGACCCCATCGCCCCTCGAGCTGGTGGCGCGACTGGGCCAACGCGGCCCCCAGCTTGCCCGTGGCCCGGCGCCGCGCGTCGGCCAGCGCCCAGTACTCGCCGATCATCGCGTCGGGCACCAGCGGGGCCATCGCTTCCCGGGCACGGCGGCCCGCTGAGGAAAACGTCTCGGCGTCGAGCACCTCCCGCTCCTCGTAGGGGATGCGCGAGCCCGGCTCGTCAAACGCGACGCGCCGCCGCACTGGCTCGGCCACGCTCCCGGCCGGCACGGTCACCCAAGTACGCTTGGCCGTGTCGCTGTCGATCAGGAGGTTCACGGCCACGCCGCCGTGGCGTCGAGCGAGCCAATCCAGGGCGAAGTTCTTGATCCACACCCCGGGATGAAACAGCTCCGGCTGGTGCCCGGCCAACAGCAGCGGGCCTTGGCCCGCCGCGGGCCGGGCGGCGTCGCGATAGGAGCCGGTCCAGGCCCGGGCGTCGTCCAACAGCGCGGCCCGGGCCTCGCCACGCAGCTCCAACAGCCCCCGGCCCTGGAAATCGTAGTCCTGCTCGGCCGCCTGTTGGACATTCCGCTCGATCGGCCGGCCCGCCTCCTCCAGCGGCGGCTCGGCCAGGGCGGTCCGATCCTCGCGCGGCGCGCGAAGCGGTCGGTACTCGAGCTCAGTCGACCGGGTGCTCATGCCGTGTCCTCTCCGCAGCAGAGCGGAGCCGCCGGGCTTTGCGCCTCGCCGGCCAGGGCCCGATCCAAAACCTCGCGATAGACCGCCAGGCGGCGTTCGGCGTCGTCCAGCGACCCGCCGAACGAGCGGCTCTCGTCCAAGTAGATCAGCGGCACGGCCAGCTCGACGATCCGCAGCCCGCACCGGGCCGCCTGCACCCAGAACTCCAGCGGCATGGCGTAGCCGTCCTCGGTGAGCCGGATGCGCCGCAGGGCCTCGGTCCGGTAAGCCTTGAAGCCGCAGAAGGCGTCGGTCAACTCCAGCCCCAGGCGCCGGTTCAGCTCGGCGGTGATGACCTCATTGATGCGGCGCCGGGCCTCGGGCGGGTCGCTGTCGCCGGGGAACCGCCGCAGGTACCGGCTGCCCGAGACCACGTCGGCCCCGCCGGCGGCCTGGACGAATTGCGGGATGAGCTGCGGCTGGTGCTGTCCGTCGCAGTCGATCGTGACCAGCACGTCGTAGCCGCCCCGCACCGCAAAATCGAACGCCGAGCGGACCGCCGCGCCATAGCCGCGGTTCTGCGCATGGCGCACGAGCCGCACGTCGTCGCGGCGCTCGAGCAGCTCGGAGGTGCCGTCGGTCGAGCCATCGTCGACCACCAGCACCTCGCGGCTGTAGGCGAGCGCCCCCTCCAGGGCCGCCGTGACGTACTTCCGCTCGTTGTAAACCGGTAGGGCCGTCAATGCGCGTACGGGCATACCCCTATTCTAGAACCCGCCAGTGGGAGGAGGAAGGGGGCGGGGGAGCGGGGGGGCTGGGAAGGATGAGGGGTGAAGGATGAATGATGAATGCGGGAATGAAGGGAAGAATACGGAATCCACGTTACCCAACGGCGCGCCAATAGCCGCGGGCGGAAGCCCGCGGACGGTCGTGGCTCCAAGCCGTGACCCACCTCGTTCCCATGCTCCGCATGGGAACGCCGTGTCGCGATGCTCTGCATCGCTGAAACGGAACTCCCCGTCATACGGGCACTTGCGCGGACCTGCGGACGGAAGTGGCCGCCCGGGAAACGTTGCGGTGCGGAGCATCGCAACGAGGTTCCGTCATGGTTTCCTCGTGCGTCAGCAGCCCAGCCAGCGGATCGGGTCGCGTTCTTGGGAGCTGGCCCAGACCTCGAGATCGGGAAACTGTCGCGAGAGGACCTCAGCCAGGCACTCCACCGCGAAACGTTCGCTGGCGAAATGGCCCGGCAGGAGCAGGCCCAGGCCGGCGGCTTCGGCTTCGAGGCAGGTGTGGAACCGGGCCTCGCCCAGGACCATGGCGTCGCAGCCGGCCTCGCGCGCGGCTTCGAGCAGCTCGCCGGCCGCGCCGCAACCGACCGCCACGGTGCGGACCGACTGCTCGGGATCGCCGACCGCGCCCAGGCGCTCGACGCCGAGGAACTCCGCGACCCTCCGGCCGAGATCGTCGAGCCGGAGCGGCTCCTCGAGCCAGCCTTGGCGTCCGGTGCCGAGCCCTTCGTCGTGCGGCACCAGGGGGGCGATGCCCCGCAGCCCAAGGCCCGCGGCCAGTCGCTGGTTGATTCCCTCGGCGGCGGAATCGAAGGCGGTGTGCGGGCTGTAGACGGCCACCTCGGCGGAGATCAGCCCGTAGAGCAGCCGGCCGGGGACCGTTTCGGTCGTCAGGCGCTTCAGCGGCCGGAAGGGGAGCGGGTGGTGGGCGACGATCAGCTCGGCCCGCCCTTCGACGGCCTCGGCGGCCGTGGCCGGGGTGATGGTCAGGCAGGTCATCACGCGGGCGACCGATCCGTCGGGGTCGCCCACCAAGAGGCCCACGTTGTCCCAATCCTCGGCCAGGCGGCGCGGGGCGAATTGATCCAGGAACGAAGCGACGTCGTGGACGGTGGTCATGGTCGGTAGTCCGGCTCGCCGGGCGTCGCCGGCGGCGCGGCGGCCGGTTTTAGCCGGCGGATGTGGTGAGGGGCGGGCACGGTCCGGTGACCCAGCTCCATGTCCTCGCCGAAGTAGGACTCGCGTGCCTCGGGGTTGCTGGTCACCTCTTCGGGCGTGCCGTGGCAGAGGACCTTGCCGGCGCGGATCACGTAGCTGCGGTCGGTGATCTGCAGCGTCTCGCGGACCTGGTGGTCGGTAATCAGGATCGCGATGCCGTCGTCGCGGAGCTGGCGGATGATCCGCTGGATGCTGGCGATGGTCACCGGGTCGATGCCGGTGAAGGGCTCGTCGAGGAGGATGATCTTGGGATTCGAGACGAGCGAGCGGGCGATTTCCAGGCGGCGGCGCTCCCCGCCCGACAGCGACATGGCCAGCGACTTGCGCAGGTGGGCGATGTCGAACTCGGCGAGCAGCTCGGCGCAGCGTCGCTTGCGGGTCTTGCGGTCCATGCCGAGCATTTCCATCACGCCCAGCAGGTTTTTCTGCACCGAGAGCTTGCGGAAGACGCTCGACTCCTGGGCCAGGTAGCCCATGCCGCCGTCGCGTGCCCGGCGGTACATGGGCCAGTTCGTGACGTCCTGACCGGCGAGGAAGACCTTGCCCTCGTCGGGCTCGATCATGCCGCAGGTCATGCGGAAGCTGGTGGTCTTGCCGGCGCCGTTGGGCCCTAAGAGCCCGACGATCTCGCCCTCGTTGACCGAGTAATCGACGCCGTCGACGACGCGGCGGCTCCCGTAGCTTTTGACCAATCCGTGGACTTCGAGCATGGGACCGTTCCGTGGTCTGTTGGTGAAAATTCGCGGTACGATTCTATCCCGCTTGTGTACGACGGCCTTCCAAGGCCGTCGCCGTCGTATCCAAATCCGCGACGGCCTTGGAAGGCCGTCGTACGTCACACGGCGCCAGACGCTTGAAGTCTTGAGGTTGCAGCAGTCTAGCGGACAAAGCCCATCCGTGGAAAGTTCGGAAAGAAGGGAAAGGGGATACTCGTGCCGGGCAACCGGTCCCAGCTATGCGGCCAGTAGATGAAGATCGCCTTGCCGATCAACAGGTCCCGGCTGACGAAGTGTTGGCTGGTCCAGAGCCGGCTGTCCTTGCTCTTGGTGCTGTTGTCGCCCAGCGCCAGGAACTGGTCCTCCTGAATTGCGAATTCCAGCGGCGGCATTTGCCTGAAGGCCTCCCGCCACCCGGTCGGGTCGACCAGCACCCGGTGCAGCACGCCGGGGTCCCTGAAGTCGGTCATCAATTGCATGGGCCGCCCGCGGTAGGCCACGTGGAGCTGGCCGGAGGTATAGTACACATCGCGGTAGACCCTGAGGCCGCCGAGCTTCACCGCCGTCCCCCGCGAGGCAATACCCACCGGGGCCAGGTCGTCGACGGTCGGCCGGGTGTTGCCCAGCGGGTCGTAGGTCGTGGGGGCGTCGAACTCGACCAGTCCGCCGTCGACCCAGAAGAGCAGCTCATTGTCGCAGTTCGAGAACCGCACGTCGTACGAGCCGGGGCCGGCCATGTCGGTCTTGGCGGTGGGCGTCACCGGCTCGCCGCCGTTGACGAGCCCTTGGCCGTCGATCGTCAGCCGGGCCTCGCCGGTGGCCACGTCGACGCGGCACTGCGCGCGGCGCCCCCCCTCGACCAGCTCGAACACCATTTCCCCACTCTCCGAGCGGACGTCCACACGGCACTCGAGGATCAGGTCCCCCACCCAGTTCAGCCCGAACACGTCGAACTCGGGCGCCCGCCCATCGCCGGCGGAAAGCCCCGAGTTGTAGGCGCAGAAGTCGGAGATGAGGTGCGGAGCGAGCCGATCGTAGGTCTGCACGCCCAGGTCCAGGCACTGGACGAACTGCTCGTAGCTCGGCACCCGGTGCTCGTAGCGGACCCAGACCTCGTCAGCGGTCCCCTCGGTGGCGAAGGCCCGCTGCTGGTCCTCGGTCGCCCAGGCACCGGGCGCACCGCCGTGCTGGCGCCAGCGGACCTCACCCCAGCCCTTCTCCAACATGGCTGCGATGCGGTCGTTGTCGAAGACCGGCTGAACCATTGCCAGGAGCTTCTTGGGGGGCTTGCGCTCGATGGTCCAGTCGGGCTCGGCGCCGGGCGGCCCGAGCGGGGCCGTGTAGATGTCGCCGCGGCTGATCCGCAGGCGCTCGTTCGGCAGACCCACCAGGCGCTTGATGAAGTTCGTGTCGGCGTCTTCCGGGTACTTGAAGACCGCCACGTCCCAGCGGTCCGGGTCGCTGAACTGGTAGGCGAACTTGCCGACCAGGATGCGGTCTCCCTTGAACGAGGGGTAGTCCGCGTCCTGCGGGTTGTTCGGGCCGAAGTCCAAGGTGTAGCGGCACATCGGGCAGGTGCCGGCCACCACGTCGTGCAACGGGCCGCGGCTGGCGCCGCTGTTCGGATCCACCTCGTCGCTGGCGCTGACGCGGAACTCGTAGCCGCAGATCGGGCAGGTGACGTCCTTGTGTCGGCCCATCAGGGTGGGGGCCATCGACCCGGTGGGGATCACAAACGCCTCGGCCTCGAACGTGCGGAACAGGAACGCCAGCACGAACGCGATCACCACCGACTCGACGGTCTCGCGAATCGCCGCCGCCGAAGGGGGCCCCCAGCGCCGCGACGACCCCTTGGCCCCCTTGCCTTTCGGCCCCTTGCCCGTCCTGCCCTTGCCCTTCGCACCCTCGCCCTTCGCCCCCTTGCTTTGATCGGACTTCGACATTCGCAGCAAGCCACGCAAGCCCCCCGTAAGAGTGGATGTGCGAGACGGGCGGCCGGATTTCTGCTTCGACATGGGCTTGGCGGGAGGTTGTGGGCAGGAAGCGGACCGAGCACTTCCATTGTACGTCGGGGCCGGGAGAATCGTTTGAGACGGACTACCGAATATAGCGAATTCGGGTCGGGTCCGGAACTTGAAAAACCCAACTGCCGATCTGCACCCGTTTCGCCGGAAAATGGACGAACAGCGGCTTGCCGACCAAGAGACAACCCGGCACGGCGGGTCCCTCGGGCCAGGTACGGCTGTCCTCGGAGATCGGGCTGTTGTCGCCCAGTACGTAATACTCGTGCTCGCCGAGCGCGCACGGCTGGTCCAGGCCCGCCCCTTTCCCAGCAAACGGGGGGTGTGTGTAGTACACGTCGCGGTAAACTCGAAGTTCCCGGATCAGCACCCCCAAGCCCTGGGCCCCGATCGCCAGGGGCTGGGCCGTGGGTTGCGGCAGGGTGGGGGCCGGATCGTACGGCCACTGGACCCGTGTCTCGCCGTTGAAGGCCAGGAGCAACTGCTGGTCGAACAGCGAAAATTCGATCCAGAGTTCCCCGTCCCAGGCGGGAATCCGGCCGATGGCGGCAGGGACCGGCCGGCCGTTCTGGAGGATCTCGTACCGGCCCCGCACCGGATCCAGACGCACGTCGAACTCGTCGCGCCCGTCGGTGGCCCGGAGCACGAGCAGACCCTGCCCCCGCGTCTCCACCAGACGCATCGAGAGCATCAGGTCGGTCACGATGTTGACGTCCTCGTCGCGTCGCGACTGCCACTGGTTGTAGGCACACAGGTCGGTCACAGGGCTTTCGACGACCGGCGGGTCCGGGCCGCCGGGGGCGGCCCCGGCCACGCGACGCCAGTGGTGATAGACCAGCCAGTCGAACGACCCCTCTTCGCCGGTGGCCGTGTGGGCGAACCGTCCGCCGTTCGAGCCCCATTGGCTTTCGGGCCCGAAACGCCAGCGGGGCGGCGGCAGCGGCTCGAAGATCGGCTGGTTGCCGGCGTCGTGGACCAACACGGCCAGGGTCCGCTGGTGGGCCAGGTCCTTGCGCTGCACCTGGCCGTCGATGTAGACGTCTCCCCCTCGGACCTGCACCGACTCGCCCGGCAGCCCCACGACCCGCTTGACCAGCACCCGGTCGGCCCGGCTCGGGCGGCGGAAGGCCACCACTTCCCAGCGGTGCGGTCGCCGCAGGCGGAAGATCGTCTTGTGCACCAGCACCCGGTCGCCGTCCAGGTCGGGACGCAGGTAGAGGTCATTCTCGGCGTATCCGCAGTTGGGACAGGCCGCCATTTCGCTCACCGGATCGACGTCGGTGCCGCAAAGGAACCGATAACCGCAGTCGGCGCAGATCACGTCGCGGTGCGGTCCCAGGAGCGTCGGGGCCATCGAGCCGCCGCCGACCTTCACCGGTATGACCATCCCCTCGAGGTACCAGGTCCGAAAAATCACCACCACCATCACAAAGCAAAGGCACCACTCCGCCAGCAGGCGGAGGCGGGAGTGCTCCGATGGCAGCGAGCAGTGCATGGTCGGCAGGGCGGCAAAGGGGGAAGATCAGAGACGGCCACTATATCTATGGTGCTTCACGGGATGACCGTTGGCAATACTTCCGGGCACCCCCCCATTGGTGAGGCCCCCGGCGTACCACTCCCGACCCGTCCTCGTCCAAAACTGCGAGCTAGAGTTATGGGGGCACTCCGGGGACCGTCCCCGGGCCCCAAGGCCGGGTTCTTCCGGTTCTGGGTGCGCCCGGCGGGAAGGGTGACGGGCACCTTTTCCCGGTCGGGCCGGACGAACCAGCCTCGCGACCGGCCGTGACGGGCCGAGGAAGGCGAACGATGAAAGCGTCCTACCCCGAGACCGACAACCGCAAGGCGTTTCGGTGCAACGTACCCGAGTCGCAGCAGGAGGCCGTGCTGTGCGTGGGGAGACGCCGGCTTGCAGTGAAGCTGCAAAACGAATCGGCCGGAGGATTCGCCGTCTGGTGCCGGCGCAGCCCGCGAATTGGGCCGGATGACAAAGCCCGCTTCTTCACGTCGTTCGGCAAGTTCGAGGTCCGCGTGGCCCACGTGGCCGCGGTCGAGTCGGACCTGCCCGGCGAGGAGCCCGAGGGGAACCAAGCGCCCTCGACCTCGCCAAGTGGTTTCCGCATCGGCTTGGAGCTGCTCGGCGAGATGGACGCGAAGTTCCGTCCGCCGGGAGAAGGAGGCGGGCCGCTCGGAGTGCGGGCGATGATTTCGTCCGGTTTCACGCTGGGCGTGTTGATGACGCTGTTGATCGTGGCAGTCATCATCGGCGGGGTCACCGCCGTGACCTGGCTGGGCTCCCCGGCTGCGGCGCAATTCTCTTTGTTCCAGCCGTCCGCGGAGTCGAACGTTTCGACGGGCCAGCTCCGCCTGAGAGCCGTCGCCCGCACGGTCAAGCTCAGCGACGTGCAACGGGACCGCCTGTTCACCATCGCGGAGAGTGCCGCGGCGACGCTTCGGCAGCTCGACGAGCTATGGCGGTACGACGCGCCGGCCGAGCGGGCCCGCAAGCAGCGATTGCTGCTCGAGGCCACTCGGTGCGAAATCTTGAGTATGCTCACCCGGGAGCAGCAGCGGCGGTGGGAAGCGATGTTCGAGTGGTGATGAGCTGCCGGCGCATCGGGTCGTAGCGGCGGTTTTCGCTGCCCTGGAGTCTGGCGTGGGGGCGGACGATAGTCCCAACGGAGCCAATCCAATTGGGGTAACGTCTGCGCTGAAACGAGGAACGTACCGTTGATAGGCTTGCTGCTGCCTTTATGGATCGTAGCGGGCGCGGCGGAGGCGCCTGCGGAAATCCTCCATCCGCTGACCGACGCCGTCTTCCACTGCACGTTCGACGGGAAGTGGGACCGGAACTACGACGGCTGGCCCGACGGCTGGACGCGCCGGCGCGGACCGGGATTCCCCCACTACGTCGAGATCAAGCTCAGCCAAGAAGCGTCGCCGGCCGGCCGGCGCTGCCTGCGGATCGGCTTGGACGGCGGCGGGGCCGCGGTCTACAGCCCGCCCGTGCCGGTCGACGCCCTGTTCCGCTACGTGCTCGAAGGCCGGCTGAGGGCCGAGCGCCTGAAGCACGATCGGGCGTTCCTTTCGATCACGCTGCTCGACAACGAGGGCAGCCGGCTCCGGACGCTCACTTCTCGCAAGGTCCTCCCCGGCGAGGGCTGGCAAACGCTCCGGCTGGGCCCGGTCGCCGCACAGAGCGGCAAGGTCCGCTCGGCCCTGATCGGGGTACACGTCGAGCCGACGGATCGGGAGGACCTCGACGCCACGGTGTGGATCGACGGGGTCAGGATGGGTCGTTTACCCCGTTTCTCGCTGCGCGCCGGCGATCCCGGCCACTGGTTCAGCGACCCGGCCGAGGTGGCCGTCGAGCTGACGGCCTCGGGGCGCCTGCCTCGCGATGCCCCGGTCGCGTTCCGGCTCGAGGACGCGCTGGGACACGAGGTCGCCCGTGAGGATCTCTCGCTGGCCACGCGGCCCGTCGAGGTCCCTTCCGAGCCCACGGCGGAGGCCTCCACCTCGCAAGGGGAGACGGTCGTGGGAACCGCCCTCTGGCGCCCGCCGATCGAGGGCCCGGGCTTCTATCGCGTCACGGCCCTGGTGCGGGGCCTGGGCGGTGCTTCCTTTCGCGAGCAGACCTCTCTGGTGGTGGCAACGCCCCAGCGTCCCCCGCCCGAAAGCCGGTTCGGCTGGTCGCTGCCCGGGGGCGAGCGCCCCTTGCCCGTGCCGCTGCTTAAGCGCCTGCTGGTCGAGTCGGGGGTAAGCCGGGTAAAATACCCCCTGTGGCCCTGCGGGGAAGCCGCAGAGGCCGGCGAAGAGCAGCTCGATCGCCTAGTGGAGTTCGCCGACTATCTCAGCGCGCAGGGCATCGAGCTGGTGGGGCTGCTCGCCGCTGCCGACCTCTTCGCGCCCGAGCCCGACGCCTGGTATCCGTCGCTCGAGCCGGTGATGACCCGGATGGCCACGCGGGTCCACTGGTGGCAGTTGGGCCACGACCGCGACACGAGCTTCGCCGGCCACCCGGACCTCGAGAGCAAGCTCACCGGGATCAAGGCCCAGCTCGATCGCATCGGGCAGGACGTGGCCCTGGGGATCGGCTGGAGCTGGCAAACGCCCCTGCCCCGGGCCCAAGCCGACCCACCCCCT
>Ga0180438_10001779_pt1 | contig 37325 bp, 43 predicted proteins | sample SS_ome_12_FD_132455 | JGI IMG/M metagenome (GOLD analysis project Ga0180438, IMG submission 132455) | Hypersaline lake sediment archaeal communities from the Salton Sea, California, USA - SS_3_D_2 metaG | ecosystem: Environmental > Aquatic > Non-marine Saline and Alkaline > Hypersaline >... | reverse complement strand
TATCTCTAATTGAAGAGATCGACGAAAAAAATAAAAGGATAACTGTTGAAAAATGGATCCTGATAGAAAAAGGATTGGAGGATTATATAGTATGAGTACTGATGAAAAATATGAGGATCGAAACCCGACGAAGACCTTGAAGAGACCTTCTAAACCAAAACCAATTAATTACCAAACTTTAAAGGGCACTAGGAGCCGGATTCTGTCCGAACTTGGCTTGAGGAAAGTTTCCGGAAAACAAAAACAGAAGATTGAAAAAATAATCATGGATTATGCAATCTTCGTAACAAGAGAGGTATTAAAATATGAAAAGAAAAGAATAAGTCTAACTCGTAAAATCATGCTCAAACTTGGGTATGTTCACCACTCGGTGACCGATGATCTGATCACGGACTGCCACAACTCCTATGTTAGGATAAAGGGGATGGAAAGGGAAATTAATTACTTACGTAAGGATCTGCCAAATGCGTCTATTTCCACAAAAATTCCCTTCAACTCCAAGGAGGGAAATCCAATGTCCGGTAATGTATGGATTATTAAGAAGAACGGAGACCTCGAAATAAAGATGCAGTTCAAAAAGGACGAACTAAAACACGTCTCCTTAGGATCGATCTGGTTTAAAGCTTTCAAAATAGTAAAGGATTCAGGATGTCTACAAAAGTAACAATATGGGTACCGCGCTCTTCAGGTCACTCCTACGAAGAGGCTGAAATGTATGGGGAGATAAAAGAACTTTTCCCGAAACATATCCGAGGTTTTAGTCTCGAAGAAATGTATCAGCATCTTATTGAGCTGGAGGAAGATGGCTCTATAAGCGAACATGATATCCTTCTTCCCTCCGGACCCTTGACCTTTAACATGATAGCCTATGAATTTTTTATGGGGACCTATAACAGGGTCATAATGCTGTTATTTGACGCTAAGACTGGAAAATATATCAAGAGGAGAATTGACATATGAATAAAGAAATAGAAAAATGGAAAAATTTAACTGGTGATCTCGAAGCCGCACTGGAAGCGAGCAAGCGAGCTATCGAAACCATGGTACTTGATGAGATGGCCGAGTTCCACGCAGAGCTAAAGGATATCAAGGACGTACTGGAATCAACGAAAAAGACCGTGAATAGAATTCTTGAAATTCACAACATGAAGTTCTGCACCGCATTGGTAGATACAGACCTCGACAAATTCACGTACAACGGGATTTCCTATTTCCCTTCAGCTAAGGGGTACTTCAGTATCAAGAAGGATGAGGCCAGCCTTAAAGAGGCAAAGAAATTTGACGCTCAAAATCCGGAATTGAGATTATTCCAGGTTCAACCCGTGAAGGAGTCTGTTAACCAGTTCGCGGAAAGCGTGCTCCAGTCCGGCAATCCGCTCCCTAAGTTTATCAACCGCCATATCATGGCTCAAGTCCGCACGAGGAAAACAAAATGAATTCTGAAGAAAAAGTGATAATGGAATTTGTTGATCGAGTAGTCGAGGCCGTTAAGCGTGGGGATACTTCCCTATCATTTAAGGTAAAAGAATTAAAACCGATTATGGCCCACATAGCTGGAATTAAAATGGAAAATCTTGCGCTTACGCTTGAAAATTCTGAATTAAAGGAATTGAACAAGCTATGCAACCTCTCCCTAGGAGAGGAAATAAAACAAGGAGGATGAAACAAATGGCAAAGAAAAAAGAAACAACGGAAATGGTGAAAACTGATCCAACGGATGAAGCGCCAAACTACATCGAAGAAGGAGGTGAAGGACTAGAAGAAGTCACGTCTAACGACTTAATAGTTCCCCGATTAAAGCTGATGCAGGCCTTGTCACCGGAGGTCCAGGAGGAACTCTTCAAGTCCGGCGACATTGTGAATTCCCTTACCGGGAAAATGTGGGCCAAAAGAGGGGACCTGCTCCACTTCATTCCTATCAAGCACTACAAGGAATGGATTCAGTGGGCTCCAAGAGAAGAAGGCGGCGGGATAGTCGCAAGGTCAAATGATCCAAAATCGGAACTGGCCCGGCTTTCCCACGATCGTGACAGCGAAGTTCACGAGTACCACAATTTCATCGTAATCACAAGGGATCACGGGCCGAAGAAACCGGTGCTGATCTCGTGCAAGGGTACCAACCACAAGAAAGCGAGAGCCCTTCTCGGCCTTGCAAAATACCGTGGAAACTATCCCCTGTACGCTGGCCTCTACACCGTCGAAGCCCAGGTTGAAACGAACAAATCGGGACAGAGTTATTACGTGTTCCAGTTTGAGAACGCTGGGTGGGTCGAGTCCGACGAGTTCGAAACTGCTAAGGAGATCTTTGTCACCTTGGGAACCGCTGATGTCAAGATCGATGATCCTGATGATGAGATTCCTCACGACGACGGAGAAATCTAGGCATTGAAGAACTGCTCTCAAGGAGGATGCAGGGAGCGCGGGCCTAAAGAATGCCCTCTCTGTGTATACTGGACACCATCGAGAAGATCGAAATATTATTGGTGCTCTCGATATTACCAAAGCCGCATCACATGCGACCTTCCGCGATCGGCTTGTGAGTTCTGTGTACACAGGGAGGAGTCATGGCCCGGTGAGGGCAGACCTAATTTATCTGGAATTGATTGGGACTCCCCTGAAGACCGAAACGAGTACATGAAAGAATATATGAGGAAGCGGCGTGCCAAACGTAAAAGCATTACTTGAAGAATACGAAGTTTCTTATGAAGACATGGGCGGAGGAGAACTTAGAGTCTCCTGTCCATTCCATGACGAAGAAGACCCAAGCTGTTTTGTAAATGAGGACAAGGCGGTATTCAGATGTTTTGGTTGCAATTCAAAAGGCGATGTTTTTACTTTATTAGCGGGGGCTATGAAAACCACTCGAAAGGTGATCGTAGCTCACGCTAATAAAACTGGGGCAGGTGGTGGAATTCCGCAGGATGCTGTATACACAGCGCATGGCGATCTCCTTAGGAATTCTTCAGCATTAAAAACTCTTGAAGAAAGACAAGGTTTAAATAAAGACACAGTAATAAAATATTTGATAGGCTTCGACGGGACGAGATTCACTATCCCAATTTTTGATCAAAATGAAAATGTATTGAACATAAGGAAATGGTCAGCCAAGTCCAAGCAATACAAAATGATCAATGAAAAGGGTTTTGGTGAACGCCGCTTGTATCCGATCCGTGCGGCTGAGAGCGATCCTATAATAATTGCTGAAGGGGAATTTAAAGCACTGCTATTAAATCAACTTGGATTCAATGCTATCGCTCCTACCGGCGGTGCGAGTACCTGGTCACATGATTGGAATAATCTATTTAAAGATAAACAAGTCTATATCATGTATGATATTGATCAAGCTGGAATCAACGGTGCCAAAAGGGTTGCTAAGGAAATTTATGATCTTGCCACTTCCGTGAAGATCGTAGACCTTCCAATTGATCCAAAGAAAATTCCAAATGGAGATATCACTGATTACATTATTGAGCTCGGGCATACGGCCACCGATATCCAACAGCTTTTGAATGAGGCCACCGAGTGGAAACCAGAGGAGGTCCAGCAACTTGAAGACGAGTTCGCGGAAGATGATGACCCGATTGAAATAAGTCTTCAGAAAACTTCAAGAGCAGAATACTACCTAAAATTGGTATCGTGCGAAGTCGTTGTATCAGCGAAGGACACAGCCCCGTATTTAATTCCGCAGTCTTTTGCAGTTACCTGTGATAAGGGGTCCAAGGATTGTTGCGGATATTGTCCAATCAATTTGATGAAGGGTAAGTCCGAAATAGTGATCAAAGATCGCCATCCAATTTTGCTCGAGCTGATTGGAATTTCAACGGAAGCCCTTCACAAGGTATTGCGGAAAGCCGCACGGATTCCGGCCTTGTGCCCTGGTGCCGCTTTAAAGATAACTAAAACTGTGAACATTGAAGAGGTTCGATTGATTCCGCAAATTCAAATAGGTTCTCCGGATGATGAATACGTCGTAAGGAGAGCCTTTTATATTGGCGGTGAACTGGAAACGAACATCACTTACAAAATCAAAGCTCGCGTTGTTCCTGAACCAAAGACACAGTATGCTACGCTCCTTATGTATGACGCCGAGGCATCCCTTGACTCCTTAGCTTGCTTTGAGCTAACTCCGAGAATGAAGAAAGAACTAGATATTTTTAAACCAGATGACTGGACTGAAGATGCTATCAATAGAAAGCTCGATCAACTCTATTTGGATCTAGAAGCGAACGTGACAAGAATCTATCAAAGAGGTTCGCTCCATTTGTTCTACGATCTGATTTACCATTCAGTTCTCTATCTTCCATTTCAAGGACGACGAATCAAAGGATGGGCTGAAGGGTTGGTACTCGGTGATTCTGGGCAAGGGAAATCAGAGTGCGTTTCCAGATTAAAGGATCACTATGGGCTTGGAGAAAAAATTGACGCGAAAGGTGCATCAGTAGCCGGCTTGATCGGAGGGCTCCAGGAAGTTTCAAAAAGATGGTTCGTGACTTGGGGTGTGATTACGTTGAATGACCAACGACTCGTAATTCTTGAAGAAGTCAAGGGCCTTTCAACAGAGATCATCGGAAAATTGACAGAAACTAGGTCGAGTGGAATCGCGGAAGTTTCAAAAGTTGAGAAGGCCCGAACAAATGCACGAACAAGATTATTGTGGATTTCAAACCCACGAACCGACAAGAAGTTGCTGGCCTACAATTATGGGGTTGAGGCAGTTAAAGAGTTGATTGGATCTTTGGAGGACATTCGAAGATTTGACATGGCTATCTTGGTAGCAAGTGGTGAAGTTTCAAAATCCATGATAAATATCAGCGATGCGGATCGACCAAAGTCGGATCATACGCATACTTCAGAGCTTTGTAAAAATTTGATTTTATGGGGCTGGTCAAGAAAGATAGATCAAATAAAATTCGAAGATGATGCAGTTACAGAGATCCTGGAAACTGCGTCGCAGATGGGAGCCACCTATGTGTCAAATATCCCCTTAGTAGAGGCCGCGGATCAAAGACTTAAAATAGCGAGGCTCGCAAGTGCGCTTGCAGTGCGAACTTTCTCGACCGATAAGGATGGAGTAACCCTGATCATAAGAAGATGCCACGTTGAATTTGTTTCGAAGTTCTTAAATGCTATCTATTCAAATGATGTCATGGGCTATTATGATTACTCAAGAATGATAAAGAGCGAAACAGAACTTAGGGATAGCGATGAAATTATTTCGAAGTTGAAGGAACTTCCTTATGCTAAGGATGTGGTAAAGTCTATGTTGGAGTCCGCGACTTTCACTCATTTTGATTTAAGCGATTGGACTGACATGTCGCTGGACCAAACTAGAGTGATTATGGGAATCTTCGTAAGGAAAAATGCGGTCAAAAAAGCACGGCGTGGGTATTCGAAGACACCCGCATTTATAGCCTTGCTCAAAATGTTAGATCGCAGTGATGAATTGACTAATGAAGGGATGGAGGAAGATGATGAAATCTAAATTGACTCTTGTAAGTTTGGACAATAACTATATCTATAATTATATTCAAACTTGGAAGGGTCTACATAAAATAAAAAATCAAGGATTAAAGGCTATAAGTATTTATAGGGAATTTGAAAGACGGGGATTCGAATGCTCCTGTGTAACCCAACAAAATATTGACTCAATAAAAGATGGTCTGGTTTTGATAAAAGGCGGATTCTATTTTAAACAGCAGCAGGACTCGTTGATCAAACTTGGAAAGCTCGGAAGCACGCATCCTGTGCGGCTCTTAACGATTGATGAGGATGATTTGAGAATTGATTTCAGGAAATTATTTATGTACCATCCGGAAACAATAAAGAATTTTGGAATTCTTACAAATCAATTTTATCCGATGTACTATGTGAATAGGGATTACCCGGAAGCTGAATTTAGATATGTGTTGCAAAGTAGCTATGCTAATCTAGAATGGATTAATCTCGTACAAGATCCTGGAGCTTCCTTCGATTTCTGCTATGTTGGTGATAGAAAGTCCAGAAGATTTAGAGTTCTAAAAGATCTTGGAATTACGGATATGGAAAACATAGTATTTGTAGGGGCAAAATGGAACGAATATCCTGTTTATGCTTATAGGGAATTCACCTACCCAATTGACCTTTTGAATATGTTTAGATTGGGAGCCTTTCAAATTCATATAACTGATCATAGATGGCATCATTTTCACTACATGACTCCAAGGGTGGCCCAGTCAATTTATGCAAGCCGCCTTGTAATGATCCATGAAAGTCAAATCGCTACAACGCCCGATCTACCCGTAGATGATCGATTCGTTTGGAAAACTTTAAAAGAACTAAAAGAAAAAGTAAAGTCAATATCTAGGTATCATACCTATCACAAACTTTTAGATTTCCAAAGGGAGCATTACCTTGGTGAATATTTTAAGGAATCAGTTTCAAGTGTAGTCAACAGAATAATTGAGGAGGAATTAAAATGCGATATATCTTAGGAGGCGGTCTTAATGGACTAATCATGGCTTATTATAATCCTGATTTTAAAGTCATTGATATCAAACCACCAAAAGCAAAAGACCATTGGACTCCAGAAACGCGGGACGTTATGGTTCAACTCCATGATACTAAGGAGAACAGAATCCTGTTGGATGATCTCAAGATCGCTTATAGTCCGAAGGTCCGCGACATCAAATATTTCTTCAATGGTAAAATATATGATTCGTGTCCGGAGCCATTGGTAACAGAATATGTTCTAAAGAAACTCGGAAACAATAAACACATGCTGACCGAAGATAGAACTTTGACCCAAGCTTCTTCAAGATTTAAAGTTCTGAATTGCAATCTTGAAACCGTGTACCGGGTATTGCGGAAAAGTGTAGAAGATAGAATTATTGAGTGTGACAATATTAATGGAATAAAGTCCAGTCACATTGTAGTCGATAGGGGAACTGCATATTCCTATGAGCTTTTAGTTAGTACACTTCCGGCTCCGGTGTTTTGGGAAAAGTGGGCAGGGGTAAAACCTGACAAACTTGAATTAGAATTTTTGTCCTCAACTTTTCTTGTAGAAAAAGAACCTCCGGGAGGAGTATCAAAAGATGATGATTTTGGACTCATGTATTTTGTAGATGATAGGCCTTATCATCGCGTTTCACATATGTCACCAGATAAATATATTTACGAGTTTACTGGAATACACGAAACTTTTCCAAATTCCTCCATTCAGCGTTTAGCGCAATTCAAAACCTGCCCTCATAATGTACCGCCACCGAATGTTCTGTTTGCCGGGCGGGTTGCGACTTGGAGGCATTGGTGGAAAATTGAGCACACGGTTAAGATGGCAAGATCCCGATTTGCACTTGAGCAGATGTGGAATAGGCAGGCCTTCTTTGAAACTCACTTCTTAGATTTCGATCGGCCAACATCGGAACTGATCGGCGATACCATATACTTCATAACCTGTGTTCAAGAAGAACTACACGAGATGCTTCGTGAGTTGAACTGGAAAAAGTGGAAGGATCAAAAGATAAAAGTTGATAGGGAAAGAGTTCTTGAAGAGTACATCGATGCCTTTAAATTTCTATTGTCAATAGGATCCTTATGGGGATTCTCAATAGAAGAAATAAGTGATATGTTTCATAAAAAATCAAAGAAAGTAGAGGAGGAATTTTTCGATGGCGAGTTATTGGGATAGAAGAAAAACTTTGGATTATTACAAAGTGGCTAAGGAGTTCGTTATGGAGTTCTGCGAAGACTTCGGAGATCTTCTGGATGTAGGTGGCGGACAATGCGAGTATATTTATGAACTACCCTTCGTAAGTAAACTCGTTCTTGATCCAAATCCTAAAGTCAACCATTTCGATCAAGCGGAAACCATTCATGAAGAATTTATGGACTGGGATCCTACAACAATCTTCGACTGCGTTATGTGCCTTCAGGTGCTCGAGCATGTGCCCGATCCATCGGCGTTTGCGGCGAAGTTACTTTCAATTGGAAAGATCATTGTTGTTTCAGTGCCATATGAATGGCCAGATGGATTATGCTCAGAGCATATTCAAGATCCGGTTTCTGAGGAAGACATGGAAACCTGGTTCGGTAAAATTCCAATCGCCTCAATAATTGTTCGCGGAAGAAAGCGACACCGGCTTGTCCAGGTGTATGAAGGGAATATGTAATGTTTAGAAACCGCTTTGGAGAAACACCGAGAACAAAAATAATAAATCTCGAAAAAGCTATGAAGGTTAATGTACGATGTCCCGATCGACATGAAATTCTTCCAAGGCTAAGGAGATTTATTGGGGCCACGTGGGCAGATACAATCGCGGAAGCTGCGACTATGGGCGAAGAAGAAATGCTTTACCGTGGATCCGCGTTGTGGCAGGGTCTTGAACTTTTTGACTTCTTTATAGAAGTTGAAGGAATCACAAGAATATTGACCCATCAAATAGTCCGCACCAGGATCGGAGCTACGTATAGTCAGCAGTGTTCCGGCGACGCTGATTGGAGGCATCACGATCTCCTTATGCCGAGAAAAATTTTCCAGATGGGACTTGGTGAAGAATATATTTTAAACTCATTGACCAACAAATTCTTATACGCCAAGGCCATCGACACAAAGAAAATTTCTATTCAGGAAGCTAGGCTGATCCTTCCGCAGAACCTGTCTACCTTCATAATGATGAAAATGAATCTTGCCGCCCTAGCTCCATGGGTGAGAAAAAGATCCTGCTCCATGACACAGGATATGTCAATGGTTCGCTTGGCAGTTGAAATTAAAAATCAGGTAATCGCTTCATGGCCGGAACTGGAGCCGCTTTTAGCGGATGAGTGTTCTTCTGGAAAATGTTTCTGGACTCAGTCAATGCTGAGAAAAGACTACAATGCCCATACCACGTTATACGCTCCTGATACTCAACACATACATGCTCTTATGGAAAATTCTGAGTACGGAGAAGAAATCATTTCCCATATACGAGAGCGTGTTCAGGTATATAATGATTTCCATAGCGTAATGGTCAACGGAGTATGTAATATGGAATCCGGAAAATATGAAACCCATGACCGCTTTTTCATCGGCATGGTAGAAGTGGGGGAGAAAGAATGGAACGCGAAGTCCTAATAGACCTTAAACTAAAGGCTTTATTCCACTCTTGCCGAAGTCAAGATATCAGGATAACCAGAGGGAAAAAATATTCGGAGTTAAAAACTTCAGCAATATTTCCACAAAGTGGAGCATGGGCTGAAAATGAACTTCCTGGAAACCTTGATTTCTTATTTGATGAGATTATTAAGGAGTGGGGAAAAGAAACTCTTGATCTAATATTGTCCTATAAGGAAAAAATAATAGAGGATCCCTTTCGTAGAGATCTTGTAATACTATGTCCTGATGTACGGAATCCAGGCGTACATGCGTCGTGCATATCAATGATCCATTTATTACAAACGCCCTACGGAGTATGGAATGTAAAAGTATATTGGAGATCGTGCAATTTTGAAACTTATATAAGACGCGATCTAGCCTTGGTAATGAGAATTGTAGAGTTCATACTTTTATTAGTCCAGGATGAGGAAAGAAAGATCCACTTACACTGCGAGTGGGCCTCACTACATAAGGAGATCAAGTAATGATTATTTTAGAAGGTCCTAATGGAGCGGGAAAAACAACCGAAGCTTACAAACTTTCAAAAATTCTCAATTGGGGATATCATTATAATAGGGAAAGGGAAACTAGGGAGAGACTATTTGCTAGATCTGAAGACCAAGTTTCTACAAGGAAAAGAATCGTTGATCGTAATTGGATCTCCGAAGCGGTGTATAGAGTTATTGAGCATAGGAGTGTAAGATTCTCAATAGAGGAACTATACTATCTAAGTCTCCTTAGTCTACGTGGTACTACTTGGATCATAGTTCCAGATTTTGAAACTATATCCAATAGGGTAGATTACCCTATAAAGGGAATCGGGAAATTAGATCATAAACTAGTCCACAAAATATACTCTGAGGGCCTCAAGAGTAAAGTTGAGCTAATAGACGGCCGAACTGTGCGTATTTTAGACTTCGTTCCTTTCAAAATGACTACAACCGGAATTCCTAATGAAGAATCTCGTAGGGTAATTTCTATGCTAGCATTGAATCAATCTAAGCTATGGGATATCTATGAATGTATGGGCGGATCCGGAATCGGCGCAATATCTCCAGAAATTTTGTTTCTTACAGATAACGACAGATTAAATGGGGAAGGTTCACTTTCGAACTTACTTAGGGATATCTATCGCGTAGGATTAGGTCCGGATCAAGTTCATATTTTAAACTATAGTGGTAGAGGAGTACATGGATTACATGAATGTATAAAACAATTGAATCCTAGATTAGTAGTTCTTTGTTCTGAATTAAATATTAATAACTATTTGAATTACTATAAATACACAGGGAAGGCCGAGATTTGTGATCATGTAATTCTTGGATCAACAAAAGATCCGGAGATTAAAGTTAAGGAGATTCAGGATGCTGTTAAACACCGTTGCATACCTACCCCAATTTCCAAAAGATGAACCGCTGGTTGTAGATGTTGAAACTACATCTTTCGATAAAGAAGAGAAAGCGTTCAAGCCCTTTAACGGGCACAGAATCGCAGGTGTAGCGATTGGAACTGTTGATGGAAAACAACAATGGTACCTTCCACTGCGTCATCATTCTGGAGTCGAGAAAAATGAAAATATAAATCTCGAAGTTGGATTACGCTGGTTTAAGGATGTGATGGAATCCGGACGAGATATTATAAATCATAACATAAAGTTCGACGGAAGATTTTGGCACCAAGATGGGATCACTGTAAAAGGTGAACTTAAAGATACGATGGTGTTAGCCCGGTTAGTACATAATAGACTGCCAGCTTATAATCTTGACTACTTGTCAAAAGCTTTCTGCGGAATAGATTCCGGCAAAGATAACACGGTTAAAGCCTACTGCAAATCTATAAAGTCAAAAGACTACGGTGACGCACCGGCTTCAATGATGGGCAAGTATGCAGAACGAGATGTTAAAATAACTGCAGATTTGTATAACGCTCTCAGCCGGAAACTACCCGATATCTCTAAGGAGATATGGGAGATCGAGTATAAGTTGACCAAACACCTCCTCGAAAGTGAAATCATCGGAGTCCCCTTAGATATTCAAAGGCTTAAAACTTCTTACAGAGATGCACTTAGGGATCTTCTTATGGTCCATGAACAAATAAACGAGATAGCTGGAGAAGAAACTGATCCCATGAGTAATACGTATTTGTCAAAATTGCTTACTGGAAAATTCGGGATCAAGCCTAAGGCGTTCACCAAAACTGGAAAGGCTCAATGGAACAAGATGGCCTTTGAAACGCTGGACCATCCGATTGGTAAACCACTTGCACGATATAAAGATATTGATCATTTCATTTCTGCATACTGTAAAGGTTGGATTACGAGGGTTGGAGAGGATGGTAGATTGCACGCAGATTTTTGGCAGTCAGGAACAAAGACAAGTAGGCTTTCCTGTCATGATCCTAATTTGCAGAACGTCCCTCTGGAAGCCGAAATCCACGTACGAGTTGATGAGGAAACTTATGGACTTGTAATGGCAGATTATTCCCAAATGGAATACAGGATTTTTGGACACTATACAAAAGACGAAGCTATACTTGGCGAGTACAATAAAAATCCTTATATGGATTTCCACGGTCATCTAGCTGGTATGCTGGGAGTTGATAGGCAGTTTGCAAAACAATTAAATTTCTCGTTCATTTATGGAATGGGAAAGAAAAAGTTGATTGCTAACTTGGCCGGACTAATAGCGTTGAAGGCCGGCGATGATAAAGAGATGGCAGAAAGAATGCGGACTTATTTAACTGGTGCTGGAACTGCAACTGCTCAGAGGGCCAAGCAGCTGGATTTGTCCGAAACTACACAGCTTGCGGAAAAAGTTTATGCAGATTATCACAGGAAATTTCCATCGATTAGACAATTTCAAACTAAAGTCAACGACGCGGTAAAGCGGAGAGGTTGGGTTAAAAACTGGTTTGGCCGACGTTATGTATTTGAACCGGGGTCTCCAGTTCACCAAGCTGTGAATTATTTAATTCAGGGTTCCGCTGCGGATTGTTTTAAAACCCGACTCGTTTCATTATTCAGGGAAGTAATTCCAAATTACCCTGGTGTATCGTTGTTAACTCAAGTCCATGACTCAGTTATTTTTATGGTCCCTAAGGAGATGATGGTAGACTTCGCAATCGACATGCAGAAGTGTTTAGAGGATACTCCGATGTTTCGAGTTCCCATGTTGGCGGATATAAAAGTTGCTAACGAGTACTGGTCGCAGGGATTTGAAATTGAAGCAAGGCCTGAGTTAGTTGGAGAAAAACAATTCAGGACTGCAATACAAGAAGGCATAGAGAAATCAAAATCTCAAACGGTTCGCGGATGGTAATCGGCACCGGGTAAAATTGTAATGTAGATTACATTACAGCGCAGTAATCGGCACCGGGTAAAATTGTAATGTAGATTACATTTTCCTAAATTGCAACTTGGATTACATTTTACTTTTTGCAACATAGATTACAATGTGCGGAAATACGCAATATAAGCAAACATGAGCGAAAGTTAGCAATTTGATGAAATCCTTGAAAATCCAGAAAAAACGGCTTAACAGGACGGCGGCTCCAACGTTTTCTCAATGCAAGCTATAAGCTAATATAGCTATATCTACATACGGCTAGAACGTCCGGAAACGGCGTCTAAGAGCTTTTAAAATCATGCGCTATAAGTAGCTAATAACATTACGAAATTTCGATTATCGTCCTTTTTGCCAAACGTACTATTGCAGTTCTGCATAGCAAGCTTTTTTATGGGAAATGTGCGCTCTAAGTAGCTAATTTCATTACGAAAAATTTATTTTGAAATTAATTCATTTTTTTGTTGCAACTACTAGCGGCCATGCTATAATTACAATTACAGCAAGCGCATAAGCGCGATAAAAAAAGAAAAAGAAAAAGGAGAACAAAATGAAAAACACGATGAAAAAAGCAACCGCGAAACTCGATTGGGATAACCAAAAAGCAAAACGCAACTTATACAAGGCTGGCTGCGGCCGCTGGACCCAGACACTTCACCAGCGGTTTGGGGTTGCAGAAACCAAGGTCCGGATCGACGAAACAATTACATGGTAGTATAGCTTAGCGAAACGCCCTCCGGGGCGTCCGGGAAAAATCCCGCTGATGAGCATAAGCTTAACAGAATATACTTATAGAAGGAGATTTTAAAATGGCGAAAAAAGAAAAAGCGGCAAAAGTGGAAAACACGGAAAACACGGAAAACTTGGACGAGAAAATCAAGGCGGAAAAAGCAGCGGAAAAAGCTGAAATTTCAGCGAGAAGAAAAATCACGAAAACTCAGCAAGAAAACCTGGATGCAGCACTAAATAAAATGCAGGAGGCCTCGGACATCCTGGAGGCGGCAAGCTTGATGATTAATCTCGATGAAGTTGCGAATGATCATCCTTCCTACAGAATCTGGAAAAAACTTGGAAAAACTGCGAACTCCCTGGACAGCGTTTTCAACAAATTCCATAGCAGCAAAAAAGGAAAACTTTCCGCGGCGGCAAAAACTCGCAAACTGGAGAAACTGCGGGCCCAGGAAAAAGCATTGCTTGAGGAACTCGAAGCTGAGGGAATTTCCCTTGACGATCTAAACACCGAAATTTAGAATTCTTAATCCGGGAGCCTCCTTAGCAGGGGGCTTCCACTTAAGAATTTTAAATACAGGAGAGCATGATGTCAATAGAAATAGAAAAAGAAAAATTGCGGAAAGCCCGTGCTGTAGCACACTTCGAGTTCATGGAAGCATACGCACGAGTTGAAGAACTCGAGAGAGATCTAGAAAATCTCAAAATAGCAATCCCGAAAGCGCAGGCGGCTATGCTGCGGTTTAAGCGCAAGCGGAACGAACTAGACGCCGAATGGGAAGCTAAGGATTACGATAATTTGGAGAAGCTTGCCAAAATTGAAAAGGTGAAAAGGATTAAAGCCCAGTTAGCGAAGCTTGAAGCTGAATTGGAATAGTGTAATCTAAATTACAATGTAATCTACATTACAATTTTGTCAGGTGCAGATTACTGCACTAAATAGTGTAATCTAAATTACAATGTAATCTACATTACAATTTTGTCAGGTGCAGATTACTGCACTAAATATTTATAGAAAGGAAATGAAATGGGAAAAGAAATGAAAAAATCGGAGTTGGAGAAATTTAAAGCCATGATCTCGGAGCCGGAAATGCGCACTATATGCGAAGCTATAGCAAGCTTGGAAAAAACACACGCTGTAGTAGCGATCCTGAAAGCGACTGAGTGCCGTCTCGGCGAGGCGGCGGCGATCATGCGTAGCATTAAAAGAGATATGGCGCTTGCTCGCCGAGGTGAAAAATGAAATTTAAAATTTACAGGAATGAAAGTTATCTAGAATTCATCAATTTGAGAATAAAAAGATTCTGGATTGAATTGAGATTTAGATCGGCGGAAGATGGCATTACACGGCATCTTAATATAACTGCTATTTTACAGCAGACTTGCTCAACCTTAAGGAAAACGTTGTTTTCAATTACTCTGTATGGACAGGAATAAGCGACTTACTGGCGTAACCAGTTTATTATATTTCACGAAGGAGACAAACTATGGGAATGGATGACAAGACAAAGAAGGCAATGGCAGCAGCGGAAAAAGCGAAGGCTCGCGAGGCGGCTAAGGAAGCGGCTAAGGCCGTACGTGAGAAAAACAAAGCCGATAAAAAGAAGGAAGCTGAAACCCGCGAACCGGTTACTGAGGTTCCGGAGTTCAGGGATGCAGCTGGAAACCTGTTCAAGTACACCCGCCGGGATTTCCCGAAGTCCAAAGAGGGCTCCTTGGGCTGGTGCGATTACCAGATCCAGAACTGGACTGAGCGGAAAAAGCAGGTTGAACTCAGAGGCGATCCCAAGAAAAGGAAACTCGACAAACTGCAGAAACTCAGGGAACAGCTGGCCGAGCTCGAGAAGGAACTCGGCGGCGAAGATATTCCCGAAGCCGAAGGAGACGGCGAATAGCGCAAGCTATTATTTAGCAAGCTTATTTAATTGCAAGGGCTCTCTCAGCCGCACTGGGAGGGCCCTTGCGGCTTTGAAAGGAGAAGGATTATGTGGCCAACTCACACCCCGCTTAAACCGAAGAACTTCAACCCAGTTAAAGCAACCCCTCCATTTTATATGGAACTAAAAGATGATGGCTACCGGTTTACAATATCCGTGTATAAGGGTGTACTACAAGTAATGATGTCTGGAACAAGAATAAATCATGTCAACAAAGTCAAAAGACATCTACCAGCTTGGGTTTATCAACTGCCCGAACAGTCCGTAGTTGAATGCGAATTCTTTCTACCTGAGAAACCAGCCTCCTTAGTACCGAGTGCCATCAAGGGGACCATTCCGGATATACTTTCTATCAATGCTTTTGCTATTCCATTTTATCACGGAACTGATGTACGAGATTTAGATTACCATTTGATGAATTCGCTGATAGCCACGGTAACCGGGAAAGCTCCGGAATTTCAAGTGGTGCCTACAATGCCCGATCTGAGCGCACTTGAGGCGATGGCCAAGCTAAGGAGAGTTGAGGGTTTTGTTCTCAAGGAGAGGGGATACGCGAATTGGTGGAAGGTAAAAATTGAGCACACAGCAGATCTTAAAGTTTCCGGACTTCAAGGTGGACGTGGAAAGTACTTTGGTAAAGTAGGAGCCGTGATTCTACAGGATGGAACAGGAAGGGAAGTTGGAACTGCTGGCGGATTTGATGATGCTACTAGATTCGCGATCACAGAAAAGGATATAGGAAGAATATGTGAAATAAAATACCAGTACATAACTGAGCATGGGAAACTGAGGCATGGTAGATTCAAGCGCTGGCGGGAGGACAAGGACGTTGCGGAGGTAATTGCATATGGCTAAAGGCGAATTTAAACTTCAAGCTGCCATACGCCGTCTGATAGCGCACATGGGCGGCAAAGATGAGAAGATGCATGGCAATATGTATCAATCCGGAATTCCGGATCTTCTTGTTGGGTTTAATGAACAATTTCTATTCATCGAATTGAAGTGGAAAGAAATTTACACAATCGGTGAAGCCTTTATGGAATTGAGACCGACACAAAGAAAGTTCTTCTTATTATGGAAACAATGGCCCGCCTACATATTAGTAGGAAGGCCACCATTCCTTGACGAGGAGACAGAAGTGTGTCTTATTAAAGCCTCTGAAATAAATAGTTCAGAGTTTGATACCCGAGTTTCTTGGATGACCTTGAAAGAGGCCACCGAAATTTTATTTTCCAGTACTCGGGATTCCGAGAGCCGCTAATATAGCGACAGTCCCGGCACTTATTAAGTTCGCAAGAACCTGATCTCTCAAGGGCTTGAGTTCTGCACCGGTGGCATAGGCCACCAACCAGGTTGCCCTGAAAGTTCCTGCTTCCATTTTCCGTTCATACTTTTTCCGGTTAACATCCCCGTAGGTAATCCCAACTAAGAAGTACCAGATTGTCCTGGCTCCGGAGTCGAAGATCTCCTGAACCATCCTTAGCTTTTCGAAGAAGGGATTTGTAGGATCCTTTTCTACTTCTTCGAAGAAAGCCTGATTGTCGCTATTAGTCGCTATTTCCGCCATCGCTTGTTTCCTCCTTTTCTTTTTCCTGCTCCTCATTAACAGGTTCCTCGGCCACCGGGTTTACGTAGGAATTTATTCCACGAGCTATACCCAAGGCCATGCTGTCCTGATTCTCTTCATTCAACAGCCATTTGAGACCGGCCGAGTTTGACATGAACTCGCACTCGACTATAACAGCCGGTGATACAGTGTCATGTAGAATCATCAATCTATTTGACCTAGGTTCTGGAGGGTTATATTTAATCCCTCGGGATTTTAACTCTTCATTTCCTCCGCCAATGTACATGTCAAGAAACTCGGAAAGTTCCTGCCCTTCATCGGAACAGTATAGAACTTCATATCCACGTACCTTTGGATTTTTGACTGCGTTACAGTGGATAGAAACTATACACTCAGGTCTAAGAGCCTTCTCGATTTTAACTCTTGTCCTTAAAGGAATATCGACGTCAGACGTCCGAACCATGCGTACTTCAGCGTCCATATTGATTAGGAAATCTCTGACTTTGAGAGCTATGGAAAGATTCAAATCTTTCTCAAGTACTCCCTTGCGAACTGCTCCAGGTTTTCTTCCACCATGTCCCGGATCAATTAAAATTCTTTTTGGTTCCATACTTATCTCCTTAGTAAATTTATTTTCCTACAGATGCTTTCCCTTCCATAAAGGAAATAGCATTCTCGCATCTTTTAGTTCTTTTTAATAGCTCATCAATGCAGTCCGAATGATTTTCAAATCTATCAGTGATCCTCCCCCAAGTCATCCAAGCAAGAGCTGTCACTAAGGAGAGCATAATCCCGCTTGATATCAACCCGCCTACTATTGCATCCCACATTTCTAACTCCTAAGTTTTTACTTTCACATTTGAAGTTATATCGAGGTTGTTTACTAGAGTAACATTTGTTGAGGCCGGATATGCGTATCCAGCTTTACCTTCCGCGTACGTACCATCCGGATTTAGAATCTGCCCCTTAACTCTTGTAACCATTGAAGTAAGCGGTTGACATGCAGGAGTTTCAAAATACCAAACCACTCTGGTACCTGAAGTCAAAGAAATTTGATTTACACCTGAGAAAAGGAAAGATACTATTCCTTCAAAGTTATCCGCTATATTTACTGGATCTGAAGTTGCTAATAGAGTTCCCGGTTTGTCCCCGCTATTTGAATATACCTTCATGTAAATATTTGATAAAGAAGGCGTGTAAGTGTTTACTCTAAATTCAACTGATACCTGAATTTCTAATAGTGTTCCAGAAGTTGGCACTTCAAAAGATTGAGAATAGGAAGCAGCGTTTCCGGAAGTTAAACTTTGAAGGAGAACTTTTTGAGCTCCGTATCCAGGTAAATAAGTATACTCCCAATACCAAGATGAAATCGGGGGAGGTGCGATCCAGGGCTTACATCGGAGCGTAAGGTCATGATTCCCATCTGTTGATATTGATCTTTTTAATCCATACACAACATATGAGGTTGAAAAAATTCCCAAGTAATCATTTGTAACTTGAAGTATACTTCCGATTTTTATGCTTCGCATTAAGGATATAGGTCGGCCCTCAAGGAACAACTCAATCCCTTTAGAGGACACTAAGGAGCTGAATAGATCGAGAATGTAGTCGCGGATTATTTCTGCGTATACCAGTGGTCTAAGAATATCCGGATAGGAATGTTCATAGTCACGTTGATTATATTTTTGAATACTTTGTGGATTTGAGTTCCAATCTGTCCATGCTCCAGTTGCTCCCGAACTATATTTTACTCTTACTGAATTTATTATAGCACTTAAAGAATATTGAACTTTTATCCCATCATAGGAATCGGGATCATTGAAAAGAAAATCTGGTATTTGACTATCCAACCATTGATTAGATTTAAAATAATAAACTCCATCTCCACCCATAAAATGACTATGAGCTCCAGCAGCAACTATATCTTCAATCGTGGAAAGCCCGTCTATATCCGACCATGTGACGTCTGCCAAAACAGAAATGTCTGTAGTATCTAAATCAAACTCTCCTGGAACTAATCCCATTTCAAGTAAAATGGCTTCTATTAATTGATCAGCAGTATACCCGCTCAATGACCCGGGAGACACTTTCATGTCTTTAAAAGCGAAGAATAAATCTGAACAAGAAAGTTCTATGGTTCGATCCTCAAAATCGTCATTTGGTCTAATATCTGTAATGAAACCGATGAATAATTTTTCCCTTAAGGCTCCTTCAACAGCGTTGACTTTTATTTTAGAATACAAATCAAAATCATCCCCGAATAGGGAGTTTGGATTGTTTATGTTGAACTCACCAAGTTTATTTCTTAATCTGAGATCGCAAGTTCCCTCTACCCACTTTCCATCGACATCACTTTTTCCAGTATCTAAATCAATTTCTCTAACGTACTCTGTGATATCAAAATCTTCAGCGAAGTTCATTACGAAATAGAAATCATCAGTTGGGTGATTTACCCAAGTAGCCGCTCCAGTTTGCTCGATTACCATTCCACCTGAGTAAGGGTTGGCGCTAGAGTACGCCCAGTTCGGATACTTGCTCGATGGGCTATAAGTACTCCTTAGGAAATATAGATAATACAAAGTTGAATGATCAAGTTCATACCCATTTGATCCCCAGGAAAACTCCATAAGTCCATAGTCATCCGAAGAATCATAAATTTCATTTGATACTGAGTATATGGATCCTAGGGAGGCCGCAATTCCCATTCTATAGGATCCGGAAACATTATTTCCAGTTGGCGGATCGACTAAAATGTATAGATTTTTTAACAGGAGATTTTTCGTTCCAGGAATTATGAAGGATTGAATCCATGGATAGTTCTGAATCCCGTGAGCTCCGTCAGTCAAATCCTGAACAATTTCTTCTTGATTCGGGATCTCGATAAGAACTTCTGCATCACCAAAAGCCATTATTTCAAATCCCCTCTTCGTTTCATTTCCAGCACGACCTGCTTTTCTATTGATCTAGCGAACTTTCTTGCCTCTAATTGGGACCCGAGAAATTGACCTTGTTGAACTATCATTATGTTATTTCCAAATCCACTTGGTCCCATTCTCGAAAGCGGGATTACGGCTTCTGGTCCGGCTTCGCCAACGAGAGCCGCAGTAGGTCCTGTAACAATACCACCTTCAGCTAGTGCTGTAAGGCCACCTAAAATTCCGGACACGAGTCCTATCGAGGCAGTTGCTTGAGCGATTCCAGCCGGGGCCGTTAATGGGTTACCAAGGAGTACCGCAGCGGACGCCCAGATATTTGCGATAGCAGTATTGAGTGCAGCAAGGACATTCTTGACCATCATTTCAATAACATTCTGGATGACCATTTGCTTGACAGTTTCCCAGGTAGCCTCCATTATACCTAACACAGAACCACTAGCGGCTTCCTGACCGCTCACAATCGCTGTTAGTCCGGCTGTCCACGATTGTTCAACGCTCTTCGAGACTCGATCCCAAATGGACTCAGTCTCCTTAGCAGTTTTCTCAGTGGAACTTTTTGATTCAGCTGCCAACCTTTTTTGTTCATCTGCTATACGCTTATCCCAAGATGCCCGAATGATCGCTATTTGCTCGGCTGTAAGATCTTCAAGTTCTAATTCTTTCTTTTTCATTTCCTTGAGTTGATCTAATCTTGATAGCAGGGACATTCTATGTGACTCCACCATCGCTAATAGCCCGGCTTTCCGAGCTTCTTCTATTTCTTTCAATCTATTTAATTCTTCGTCAGCAGCAGTTTTCTCTTCACCGGATCCATCACCTATTGGGGTTACTGGATCAAATTTAAAATCGACATCACCAAGAACATCATCAATCACATCAGCGAGTTTTCCGAGTTCCGTTTTCGCGATACCAGGCAATTTTGCAGTTTCTTCTTCGAACGTTTTACCCCAGAAAGAGGCCGCAACTTTTAATTTATCAATAACCCAGTTAAAGGATTCAACCAACGGTTCCCATACATTTGATTTTATCCAATCGCCCCAATCGCCGAGCCATCCCGACAATCCGGTAAACCGAGATTCTAGATTACTTACAAAAGTTCTTGAAGCATCCTGAATTCCCCCAAGATTAGACTTCCAAACTAGATATAAAACTCCGATTGCAGCAACAACTCCAGCGATTGCTATAGCCACAGGTCCTACTGTGATTGCCGCGAACGCACTAAATGCGGCTGTCATAGACCCAACTGCTGCAACTACAGGAGGGCCCGCAATCGCAACGGCCGTGATAGCCGCAGCTAGGCCGATTAGTATTGGAGCAAGTTGGGAAGCTATTTGAATTTGACCTGAGTACTTAAAAAATAATTCATCCAACCGCTGTTGTAATATTTGAATTATAGTGTAGGATTCAGCATGGGCATCTGCCAACTCATTTATCACATCTTTGGATTCAATAACTTTTCCTCTGTAGGCATCCAGTTCTCTAGAAGTGATCCCCAAAGACTGCATAAAAACTTTCACATTTCCATTTGACTCATTAACGGCCTGCACAAACTCGGCTTTGGCAGTTTTAGCTGTCAAGCCAAACTTATCTTCAAGCAATCCCATTATGGCCGCTGAATCAGTCACATCGAAATTTAATTCCCGAAGTTCTGGTCCAGCTCGTCCTATGAAATTTAAAAAGTCACCAACTTTTCCAGCAGTTTGAGTATGAACAAATCCAAGAGCGGCCATTGATTCTGCTTCCTCGCCAGCAGCTATCCCGACGGCTCGTAGTGCGGCTCCCGCATTAGCAAGCTGAACTGAGTTCTCCTTAGTAGCATCCCCGACGGTGTCCCAAAAGGCCGCATATTCTTTTAGTCCTTTTGAAGATTCAATTCCTTGTTTATTAGCTTGTTGAAATAAGGCAGTCACATCGCTAAGGGGGCGGGTAACGTTCGTAGTTTCGAGGGCCAATTCCCTCATGGCTTCTACTTGAATCCCAGTGGTTATAGACAAAGCTTTTATTCGTTCATTATTTACTGCGGCCTTTTGGCCCATAACTTCCAACGCTGTACCAGCGGCGGTCATAGTTCCGGCAGCAGCTTTCCAGTTATCCTTAATAAATTTTCCAGCATCAGATCCGGTTTTCCCAACTTTTTTGAAAACCTTGGACGCTAAGTCCTGAGCCTTTATTAGGATTGCAAAGTCTGTAGTTGCATTTGCCATTTATTGTCCATCTCCTTATAGACCAAAGTAATGAATGAAAATTGCAGTGGCGTCAAGTTGGCTAACTGTCCGTCATTCAGCTTCCACCCCATCATCACCATTTGAGACAATTCCACCCCTATTTCTGATTCCACGAAATTGTTCGAGTGCGCTATCCTCCTCAACAGCGCTGAGCTCATTTATTTTCATTTTAAGAAGCTCGAGAACTTTGGAGTTTATTGGAAGAGCCTTAATTTCTTGAGGCTTCACGTGAAGTGGAGGAACAGAAAGTCCGCAAGCCACTATATATATAGTTGCTTCAACTTCATTCAAGACCATCTGCTCCATATCCATATTCATACTCATATCCGGAGTTTCACCGGTCTTCCCGTCCGCATCTGCCTTGAGCCCCTTGACCTGCATAGCCTGGACTTTACTCTTTTCAGCGATCGTTAAAGGTCGGATTCTGTAGTCGTTTCCGTGTACAACGATGTCTTCAACTTGGCTAACTCCACTTAAGAGTTTGTCCTTTAATTCCAAGAATTTTTCCCTACTCATTTTACCCTCCTAGGATTTAGCGATTAGCTAAAGTTTGTAGGAACGTTAAAAGTTCCTGTAATTATTGAATCCGAGATTTGATCGTACAACGCCCGGAATGACACGGTCTGGATTAAGCGATCCCTTCCGGAGGGCTGTAGGTTCACAGCAGTAAGATTCATTTTTGGCATAGCCAGTTCTGCATCTCCATAAGGAGAGTCAAGAACTATTGTTGCTTCCTTGTTCACGCTCGGATTGTCGGATGCCCCGGCCGAATCTCCCCAGAAATCTTCCAACACATCGGTGCTGGCGAATTTGAGCTGTAGCTGTCCGGTTATTTCCAGATTTCCCTGATACCCTTCGCACGGGAACCTTGACCCGATTCCAAGTCCACCCTCGTAATCCGAGTTGTTGGCTATGTCAAGAGCAAGCCCTTTAACCTGGCAGTTTATAAAGTTCTGCGTAGCCGCATAGTCAGCCCACTTGAACGATACCTGATGAAAGGCCATCGGTCTTTCCGGGATAAACTTTAACTGGGCTTTTGTTTTCAAGGTATCCTTAAAATCTTTCTGGGCCATGACATCTAAGGAGACATTTAGAAACTCTCGCTCGACCGCGAGTCCTAGCGAGTTGAATCCGCAACTTGTGAACCCGTGCTCGAAAACATCTTTTCCGCATCGCAGTGTTGCGAAAAGATTTTCAACATCATCGGTCGGGGTTATGATATGCTCAAAAGTCCCGTAGTCATAATCCGTAATTACCGCAGTAACCGGAGTAAGTCCGGACATCGAAATTGTTTTCGCTCCGTAATCCACTCTTCCGGAAACTCCAGATGAAGCATCCTCAACGATGCGTCCAAAGCCATCATCGTGAGCCACCTGAGTTCCGGACGGCTGTTCAATTATTATGGATCCTGGAACCACGGGTCCGGTTTCAGCAAATGAAGCGTTTAGATCTCCGTTCGCATCCGGATTTCCCAAAGTTTCAGTTCCCGTTGAAGATGTATTGTCCGTTGTAACCTTGTTCCCGAGAAGAATCCACATCAAGTAGTACAATGTGGAAAGATCACCAGCGCACTCAACACCGCCCGCCGGGATATACGGACCAGGAACGACAATGGATTGCATCCTTCCAATTCCGCCCTCATAATTGAGGTTGGGATCATCAGGGCTGTCAAGGGAAATAGCGGTCACATCCAAATGGAATTGTTCCGCTACAGGAGTTCCAAAAACAGCCTCCTTTCCAACGCCTACGTATCTTCTTATTTCCGCCATTTCAAAATACCTCCATTAATCTTCGGTATAGAATCTAATTTCAAGTTCAACGCCCGCTGCGTGAACTACTCTTTTATCCGCAACTCTAGTTCCAGAAGGAACAAAAGCGGTTCGAATAACATCTGAAACAAGTCCATTCATCGTTGTATCGAGTAAAAATTTCCGGGTCGCTTTTAAGGAAAGCTGTTCCGCGATATCTTGTCCACGCTCAACATCCCGGTCTTCAACCATTGCTACAACAGAACAGGTCAATCGTACAAGTTCGCATGTAGAGCTGAGGGCATCGGGGTCAATAATTGAACGTCCAAATATGAACCACAAGGTTGGGGTCTGCGGATTCCGGGCTTTCTCCCCAATGATCAGTTCTTCATATTCAAGTTCCTCCTTAAAGGTCTCCATGTAATCCTCGATATAGGATTTTATGTCCTTTAAGGTTTGATGAAAAGTACTCATCCTACTAATTCCTCCAAGGTCCTCTCAACAAACTCCTTAGTACGTTGTCCAGTTTTATCAAGTGCCCGATCTATAAAGGGATTAGGCGCTGTACCGGGATGCCTAACCCGTTTGAAAACTACTTGCTCCCCATTAAACACAAAACTCAAAGCGTCGCCATTCACAGGTTCTATAATATGGGGTTTAGTTCCAAATTGAACATCGATCCAATACTTTGCCCCTATCCTAATTCCAAACACAAGTTGTTTTACACGAATAGGGAATTCAATTGATCCAGATAAAAATCCATGATCAACAGGGGCCTCCTTGACCATATTAGCATGAAGATCCATACTCATTAAATCCAAAACGCGCTCAACCGCACTATTAGCGAACTCGCTCGAATATTCTTTTAGATCTGAGTCATCGAATTCTATGGAAATTGGATCGGGGATTTAAACCTCCTCACCAGGAACAAATACTCCCATAGTAATTGTTTTCCTGGAGCTATCACTTAACACATCCTTGTCAGCATAAAGATCCATGGTCTTATTCATATCATCTGTGAAAATAATATCCTGCAAAGTCTTGATTGTGAAATCAGAAACAAGAACAATTCCGGTTTTCCTTCTTTGAATTGCGAGTTCAATCATATTAGAAGTTGCTCGTCTACAAATTCCTACTATTCCATCTGGAGCAGTTTCCGGAGTCCACACCTTATTGGTATAAGTATTGATTATGCTAGTCGCTTCGAGAATCCACTTCTCAATTAAAGCCTCAAAGCCAGCGTTGTCATTCGCCTCAAAGTCAAGATCTTTTGGAAGAGCCCCGGTAGTTTGCAATACGTCCATAACGCCGCATAGCCCGATCCCGTAATCATTATTTTGAAAAGCCCCTATATCAATCCGACCTAGTCCTCTAATGACTCCATCGCCGTCATGTTCGCTTACAGTGCGGCCATTAGCGATCGCTGGGCTGTCAAAGCTTACGCTTAAATTAATTGTTGGGTCAATAAAAAGCGGATCAAGGTCTAAGGAGTTCTCATCCTGATTGTACTCGCCTTGCCAATCCGCGAGTGTGTCCAGATCAACATCCCCTTCCACGAATTTCCCGACTTTGAAAAGGTTAACATCAGAATCTAAAATTCTTAAATCGCTGAAAGCCACACTGGTCTCCATGTCAAGGAGAAGATCGCACTCGATTATATTATTCCTTAGAATTCCAAGTTCGAGTTTAGCTCCGGCTTCGATGTTGGCCAGCGACGCTTTCCCTGTGCCGGAATCTGTGCGATAAATAGAGTTGTTAACAAAGTGAAGTATTCCAGAGTTAACAACCGTGGCATCAACTTCAATGACTGGAGAATCTACTCCTGATCCTGTGTAAAATATTTCACAACCCTTTACAAGTATCTCTCCGGAAGTGTCGTCGATCAGCGTATTATAGCGAAACACTTTCTGAGTTTTTATTGTGCAATTTTCTACGGTCATAACGTTGGCATCATTTACCCACATTGCATATTCTCGACCATCCTCAAATATACAATTCTTTAAAATCCATCCGGTCCTAATTGCAATACCAGATATGATCAAGTAGGACAATGCTCCAGTAGAATTCCAGTTATTGAACTTAATCCCATCAACGGTAACAAAACTTTCTGCATCAACAGCCCCGTTACCGGATATCAATTGTGAGAATTCGACGACATCAGTCTCATTGAACTTATCAAAAATAAGTCTATTCTTATGGGTAGGGACTAGGTCCGGGGTGTTCTGTTGTCCATATTGGCCGGCGGACCCTCGCACATAGTGCGGCTCAGCGAAAGGAGTAGACCCAACCGCAGCGAACAAGGCGTCGATAGCCGATTGCGGATCAGCATAAACTTTCCCCGGACCATATTCCCATACTGCCATAATTTTTCTCCTAAGTTAAAAGATTGAGAAGATCCATCACTCTATCCATTTTCCTGTTTGGAAAGGATCTTGGGTAGTTTGATTTAACGAAAGTGGATATGATCTCCTCAGCGGTTTTCTTACTTGCCGACTCCGGAATTGTTAACCCAGCGTTCTCTAGTTCAACTATTAACTGGGATACACTAACTGCCGGAGCAGCAACCGGGTACCCGGAAGTATCCGGGATCAAGCCAACTGGAAAAGCCATTTTCTAACTCCTTACGCTGGCCACACCGGCCAGTCCGGCTGTGCGACCTCAACCCCAATCGTTTCCCAAGAGCTCTCGATCATCCACAGATAAAGATAGATTACACCGGTATCATTTGTGGTGTCATTATTCAAGAACCGAAGGAAAAGGGACTCCTTAGTTTGAGGAAGGGCTCCCTGGAAAAAATTGAAACATGGAGCACCAACCAAAGGGCTTCCGATATCGAACTTAGGTGGAAGAGCTTGAACAATCCCAACCTCAGTTATTATTGCCCCTACCGCTTGGGGATCTGGAGCCCAGTTCATGTAAGGAGATACACCCAGCATTAAATCCCAATCTTCGGACTCGCATAAAGCGGACAAGCCGACTATATTGCCATCAATGTTTAGTTTTACCGGAATAACCCCTGAATCTTCATCTCCTACCAGAGAGTTATTATATTGAATGGCAATTAGATTTAATTCTTGACCGTTCGGCAAGGATTGCTTGAACGCTCTCGATACCCCAACTGGATAAGTTGCCATTTAAAAAATCTCCTTATAAATTGGGAGGGCGTGTATGAGTAATGGAGGACACGCCCTCCCAGTGCGACTTACCGCGATTAGCGGATTGTAGCTGTTACCGCAATTTCGGGATTCTCATAATTGAAATCCCATTCGCCGTTAAGAATGAAGTCTGTACTCTTGGCCTTGGCTTCACGCTCACGCTCAAGGAACATTTCCATGAACACGCCCCATACAGTATTGTTGGGATGTGTCATCCACGCTTTGTTCTTCGGCATTGAAGGAACCATTTCAATCGGTACACCCTTGTATACCAATTTTCCAGCCGAGGTCTGGGCCGAGTCACCGAGTGCGGTTCCGCGGGCCCTAAGGAGATCACGGTAGGCATCCTCTACCCAGAAGGGGACGTAGATTCTCCACTCGTTCCGGCGAACGAAGTAAGGAGTATCAGCGATGATCCCGATCTGAAGATCGAACATGTCCTCAGGGAAGTTGTCCCCGTTTTCGTCGAAGGTCTCAGCGGTGTAGGCCACGTCGTAAGAGGTTGAAGCGGTTAATCCGGTCAAGACAACTTTGCCTTGCTCGTAGTCAATTGTTCCCGCTATTCCGGAAGCCGCATCCTGAACGATATTCCCGGCGCCGTCATCGTGAGCAACCTGAGTAGAGCTAACCTCAATTATGTAGGTCGAAGGAGTAATCGGGACTCCGTCTTGGCCATGATCCACGGACTGGGTAGTTTCGCCAACCCCGGTTACGAATTTAGCGGTTAAAGAAACTGAGGCTGCGGCATCTTCCAGCACATACCTTTCCGCAAGTTTCAGCCAGCCGTCGTTGAGAGCGAACAAGGGATCCGAAGATCCAACATCGCCGTTGATTCCCCACTCCTCAATATCGAGGCCGCCACGCTCTCCGATCATATCCACGAGAGTGGACTCGAAGTTCTGCTTCTCGATATTTCTCCTAAGGAGTTTGTCTGTCAGTCGCACGATGGACTGGGCCTCAGTTGATTCCAGATTTATGATTCGCTCAGTGGGAGTCTTGCCGTCCGTGGCCGGATCCAGAGCCGTTCCCTCCGTTTTGGGAGGTCCTAGAATTCTTCCAACAAACCCGATTCTGTTGATTTCCTCTTTGAAAGCTTCCATCAACTGGAACCGAGCAGCGGGTAGAACCACGGTGTTGTTCTGGGCCATGCGAACAAACCGATCCCGCTGTTTGGTGTTCATCAACCCGCCGGGAAGTGTCCCGGTTGAGGTTATGCTTTTTATGGCCGCGTCGATTTTCGCCAGTATGTCATTATCAGGCAAAATTAGTTCCCTCCTCTATTGATTGCGCACCCGAAAAGATCGCGGTCGGGAGCGTTTGAAGTTCTCGATTTGAAGGCCGGCTCCTCATTGTCATTTGAGTCCTGCCCCGGAAGGGACCGTGACTTGGTGGCCGCATCGAGTTTACTGGAAAGTTTCTCGAGCTGTTCTTTGACTGCCGCAAGTTCGGATTCTGAGCCGTCTTCCGATTTTTTCGCAGAGGGATCCTCTTCCTTTTTTGGATCCTCTTCCTTTTTCTTGGGCGGGTCCTCTTCCTTTTTCTCAGGAGGATCAGCCGCCTTCATTGACGCCTGCATCGCATCCACTTTTTCCGTGACACTCTTGATTGATTCACCTAATCCGGCGACCGGCTCAAGAGCAGTTTTGATCGCTTCATTCACGATCGCTTTGACATCTTCTTCTTTCATTTCATCCTCCTGTTTGCCTTTTTTGACAAGATCTGTGAGCCACGTTATAGCACGCGGGCTCTTTTTTGCTGATTTGATCGCTATCCATTTTGATTTAAAAACCGCAGGTTCATCTACGACTGATACCGCGGCCGCTATCCAATCCGGTCCAAGATCACTCAACAGAGTTTTGCCCTTGAAGGCAGACTCAAGATTTTGAACCGGGGTTTGGCTCTTTAATGCGGATTCGAGGTCAGCCGCACGGATTCCGGCTATGGAGAAGCCTTGAAAATCTCCTGACTCGATTCCTTCCCAAATTCGTTTATCCTTCACCTTAGCTGACATCATCCAAGTGCCAGCGGGTAATTCCAGCAGATCACCTTTGACCGATGTAAAGGTTTCCGGTTTTCTCAAAGTCCAGCTCTCAACTGGAACGGCCACCCGATTGAAAGTATGGAGGCCATCAATCATCTGATACTCCTCCATGAACTTTAAAGAAATTTCCTCGATCTTTTCAGCAGTTACTATTTCGCCGTCAGAGTCCGGCTCTCCTGGAACGAGTACCGGAGCAGTTGCAATTTGTTTCTTGCTGTTCTTAAAAGCGAACGGTCCTGCCAATGCGGTTTCACTCATTTTTGTTTCCCCTTTATTACAAACCCATTTTTTCGTAGTCTATCTAATAGCTCTTTTCTATTTTCTTTATTTATATAGATTACTTCTATATCATCGGATAGATTATTTTCTTCATCATAGTTAGATCCTAGGTCAATATCTAATATCCCAGATTTTTTTATGTCACTTAGAAAAGATTCCAGTTTACGATTAGAAGTTGAAAACTCAAATCCTTCCGGATTAAATTCTACTTCTCCTACAAAACCTTTATTTTTATATATTTTATACATTAATATAAAACCTCTTCGAACTCTTTACCCTGCATTAAAGCATCTTTTATATTCTTATACAAGTCAGGAAATTTATTTTTTAATCTACTTCCGCCGTTCATATAATCCTTCATAGCTTCGGCGAAAAATTCAGACTCATTTAAACAGGCGTATCTAGAAATAAATGCTTTTTCAGGATCTAACTTTTTCCACCATTTGAGATCCCTTTTTGCATCGGCTGATAGTCCGGCTTTCCTCGATCGTACTCTTCCAGTAATCCCTTCAGCCGGTTTCAATTTATAGGCTTCCGTATTCTCTATCGCCTTTATTTGTGTTTTCCAGGCTTTTCTAAAAGAGGCTCTTAGATCATTCATAGCCTTTCCTTTTCCAGCCTTAGGTCTACTTCCGGATCCACTTTTAATTTTACCAGTTATTTGAAGAGCGTCATCTAATCCATGACCGAAAGTTTCATGATTAAATATTGCTCTAGTAAGAATATCATTATCGTAGTCCACAAAGGACACAGTTTTTGTAGCTGGTCTATAATGCCCACCAATATTAGTACCTAAAGATCCTTTTTTCTCAGTAGAAAAATTAACCTTATTTTTATTTAAAGCTGTGAGACTCTTTTCTGATCCATCTCCAAGCCAAGAACTAATTTTTCTTTTTAATTCTTTTTCCTCTATATCAGAACCTTTAACCTTTATTCTATCCTTTGAAATTTTCTTTACTAAAGAATTCACCTTCTTTGGATCACTAGGAACTAATTCTTCATCTTCCAACTTAAATTCTTTATCTCCTTTTTCATCAATCTCTATCAAATCCTCCTCATAGAACCAGGATTGATTTGGGGCTTTAAACCCTAATGGCATTACAAAAGCCACCATCCGACATCTGCAATTTATCCACTCATCTATATCACCATTGGTATCACCTGGATACCTAAGATCATTACTAAAAAGATCCCCTACTCGAACTATTTGACCATCCATTGTGTATAAATGAGAAGGCCGAGTTCTTTCCGGATCTTCTTCAGCTACCCACTGCTTATATTCTGCTGTGCTGTTCTGCATGTTCGCTAACCGTGCGACATTCTGAGCCCCGTGCATCTCAGTGCGAGCTATTACCTTTAATTGGAAATTGGAAAGGTGATTAAAATCTTTTTTCAACCTATTAGCCGCTTCCGCTACACCAACACCATCTTCGTATGCTTTAGCTAATGTCTTAGTTACATCTCCTATAGCAGCGTCCATTGTTCGCTCAGATGCTTGAAAAACTTTCTGCCTTAATTCCTGTGTCGCTGGTAAAGGCATATTCATTTCTTTTTTTATCTGCTCATATACCTGTTCTGCTATTCCACTTTGAAGTTGTTTCATCCTTGTTGCAACTTGCTTACCAGTGGCCGGATCAAGTACGGATCTTTTCCGTAGCTCCTTAATTGTATCCTTGGCCGCGGAATCAAATAGAGTTTTGATCCTCTTGCTAAGGAGGGTTTGGAGTTTGGTGGCCTCCGTCACGTTCATTTGCTTTTCAGCGATGAAATCCGCGGTTTGGTTTAAAGCTGTGTACAAGTCGAACATTTATTTCTTTACATCGAACCTCTGCTTGGCCTTTTTAGCCATGCGTTTGAAAAATAACCTAGTGAGTGGATCTTTTGAAACGAGCTCAGCCGCTTGGATAGCCGACTTGATCGGTTTCTTAAAAGTTTTTGTTCCAGGTGGTTCACGTTCCTCAATTACATCGCTCATCACCTTGTTTATATTGGCGATGGCTTTAATCACATATAGCAGCATTGCTACTATCGTTGTAAATACGATCATCGCTTTTTCAGGATCTTCTCCTATCCAATTAAATAAGTCTATCATGTCTTTCCTTCCTTGCCATGCCGAGTAGTTCTCCGTGGAAATCTTTTACAGCTTCTATAACTTCGTCCTGCATTACTGGTCCGGATTCTAGAGGAACATTATTCACGTAATGGTAATCCATTCCAAGGACTCCTTCAACAGCCTCCAAGTTAAACCTTCCACCAAATATAACTCTCAATTCATTAGGAGTTATCCCACCCTTGGTCCATAGGAATTCTCCGACCTTTAATTCCTGATCCTCATCTGATGTATCAATCTCTTCGAGATAAAAATCCCAGCCCTCTATTTTCAACCCTTGGATTAGGACCATTAGATTAACAATAGTCTCCATCCGGTTTTTATCTGGGGCAATTACTGATTGTTTGTAAATGTCAGTAGATTCCTCAGCCGTTGAGCCGCCCAGTGAGCCCGTTTCCACGATTCCTAATCTATACAGTGGAATTCCATGAGCAGATAGAATCTCATCGCGGTCATCTTTGTTTGTAATTGAGAAAGATCCATCTTTCACTTCAACCGAAAGCGGTTTGAACTCAATGTCAACTTTCCCTTCCGGTGATTGAGATGGCAGCGCAAGGATCAAAGGAGAATGCGGGTTAGCCGCTAATAGTGCGAGGTGATCCTTGATCGTTGTTATGATTTGATACTCTCCGCTATCAGGGTCAACATCACCAAGGTCATAATCGCCAGTAATATAGATAGCATACTCTGGTACCCCATGATTCTCAAAAAATGAGTTGTTGTAATTCCGAATTGATATCATGGAATAGATTGCGCCGAGTGCTGGAATGATATCCGGTAATCCATAATAAGAGGACCTGAAAGTTGGCTCATTTATGAAAAGCAGGATGCTAGCTCTATATGCGGCTTCCAGCGATCCGAGTGGGTGCTCAGTCCCATCTCGGTAATCCACATCATACATGTACCCGGGCTTTTTGTACCACACTTTTTTGTTGGCCCTTATTTGGCAGTACTTATTCATGTCCTTGTGGGCCCGGATTGTGTGTGACGGAATATAGTTTAAAGAATCGAGTTCATTGTCCTCAAGGTAATCTTCATAGACAAACTCAAGAGCCCCATTCCCATTTGAAATTAAATCTTGCTGGACCATCCGTAGCATTCGATCGAGACCTTCGGGTTTGAAGTTGACGAAGGATCGCGACTTAAGGAATTGTTCCGCTCGCTCCTTATCAACTTCGCTGGCACTTTCTTTCTTTGCTCTTAATCCCCATCCCAAACCAACAGTGTCAGCCGCTCGAGTTTTCACAGCTCGCATATGCCACGTATTGATCTCAATCAAACTTGTTAACGTAGTTAAATCACGTGGAGGTTGAACCAATTCGTAAGTGGAATAGACCTCAGCGAAGGAATCATTCTTCATGCTGCGGGAGCCGGATTCTGTGCCGCTTTCCTTCATTGCATGTTTCTGGAAATCAGCCCACCTAACAACCTCTAATCTATCGGTCCCTACAGCAAATGGAGTTTTATCTCCCATATTTTATCCTCCAGCTCCAGAACCAATCGCGGCTTTTCCACCTCGACGAGTCCATCTTAGATATTGTACTAAGGAGTCAACTTGATCGTCGTGCGCTCCGTTCGGGAATTCATCAAACTCATTTGTGAAGGTCGGAACCCATGCGGCACTCATCGGAAGTTTAACTCGGCCCGCTTCAAGTATTCCTTGTGTACTTGCGGCTCGAACCTCTTTCGATCCTTTTGGGGTATAGGCTATGATATTTTTCCCAAAGATTAACCGCAACTCTTGGATTAGGGAATGTCCACTAGATTTTTTCTCGATAAGAACCTTCACTTTTGTTTCGTGAGAAACTCTATGGCTCGCCAGTTTTCCATCTCGTATGGTTGCCCAATTTTTCCAAAATTCATATAGATCCTTCGATCGTGCTTTTAGTTCTGGGAAATTATACCGGCCGCGGACAACATTGAGAAGATACCAATAGTATCCTGTAAATCCCACAATTGAGCATACACTGTAGTCATTAGCTTCCCCTTTTTCAAATGCGGTGTCCCAGGAAAGTCCTATTTCCTTGAATCGGAGAGCTTCGGGCGTAGAGCCGACTTCCTCGATTTCAATTTGATCATAATATTCCCACCATTCCATGGGAAACATTTTGGATCCTTTTCCCGAGGGCCTTCCTTGATATAGACCATCCCAAGTTCTTGGTCCAACACCACGTCGAATTTTTCTCAGCTGTTCTTCATTGAATCGCTGTGGCCACAAAGCCGGATAGGGCCGCACGTCCTCGTAATCTTCCACGAAGGGTGCGTAGAATCCATCCGCCCTGTATTTTAGTTGAAGTGTCACGCCGCCTCCTGAAGTGCGCACAGATGCCGGATGACCCAACCCTCATCTTCAAACTCACGAAGTTGCCATCCGATCCAATCATCATTATGCCAATGTGTCATGCAAGCGACGATGCAACCTGGCGGTTCCAAGCGAGTGTAAGCAACCGCTGAATACTGATCCTTTACCCATTCACGATACACTGCTGAATCAGCTTGTTCCGAGTTCTTATAAAGATCATCAAGGATTAATAACGGGGCACCTTTCCCTGTGACCGAACCTTTTAAAGAAATTGAAGTGTACCTGGCATAGTTGTCCAGCCGCCAATCCGTTTTCGCACTGGATCCGTACTTGAGGCGATGCGGATATAACTTTTGGTACATCGGAGATTCAACTACGTTCCTTCCCTTTGTTCCAAACTCAACCGCTAAGGACGCTCCATAGGTAAGTGCCATTATGTCGAGTCCAAACTCGGACATCGCCCATACAGGAAAGCGGACCGTGACAGTCTCGGTTTTCCCATGTCGAGGAGGCATTACAACAATCAATCTATCAATTGGATTTTCACAGGGTATTCCCGCAGCAGTCAAAGCGACTCGTTTTAGATCATCACCAAGGAGATAGTGATACCAAGCTGGTCGGTAGTCACGACAGTGGGCAGGATCCACAGTAGCCGCGAACGCAGTTGGATGCCTGCGTGCAATTTCCATTGCTGCTTGATGTTTATTCATCTACATCACCCAATATCATGGCCAGCTTGGCGTCGCTAAGTTCGCTAACTGGGCCCGTATCCTCGATTGTCTTTAACTTATTAATTAACTCGGTCTCGTGTTCGCTCATCGCCACGATTTGACCTATTAGATTTACTGGAATGGACGAGGGCTTTATGTTCATCAACCGCTCGTTGAGCTTGTCCTTGAATTTTTGAATTATGCCTAAGGTGTTCTGGGTTGTCACGGCCGTGTCGAGGACAATCTTTTTCTCAACCTTCTTAAATGCCTTCTCGCGGATACGCTCCACTCGGTCGTCCCATGAATCTTTCTTTCTATAGTTCCTAACTGAGGTTTCCGTGACGTCGTAATACTCAGCGATCTCCTTCATGGTTGACCCCGTCGCGTACATGCGGAACATGTTTAGACGAGCATCGTTATCAATTTTATGTGTGTCTTGGTTTCTCATTGCCCTAAGCTTATAATAGCACAAAGCCGCACAGTTAGCAAGCTTTAAATTTCGATTTTACAAAATAATTTTGAACAAAAAGAAATGGCAAAAAGTTTGCGTTTTGAAAAGTAGTATAAGCTAAGAAGAACAATAAGATAAGAGATAAGAAAAGGCCCAGAACTAATTATTATATTCCACCTCCTACTCCTTAGGATTCCGACTTATCAATTCTATTGGTTAAAAATCGGCGAAAAAACGCGAAAATTTGCAAGAACGGCCCCCGTGTTAAAATATGTACACCTCGCCGTCCGCTCGAGCTCAGAGCCGGAGATGCAAAAACCCGATTTCGGCTTAAAATGCTAAACCGGCCGAGGTGCACCTATTTTAACACATATGCCGTTCTTGCAGTTTTTCTGAAAATACAACACGGTATATCATTTATATTAGGTTAAAATCTACGAAATAACCAACGTGTTGGATCACCATAAAAAATAATTTTCAGAATCGAAATTTAATGCTTTACAAATGTTTTTCTTTATGCTATAATGCACCTAATGCTACACAAGCACATCGCTTTGAAGAATGAATTATTCAACAAAGCGGGATCGCCGCTAACCATGCGGCTCTGGTAGCCTGCAGATTGAACAATCGTTCATTCAGCAGTCTTCCCGGGAAAGGAATAGAAATAGAATGTCCACAATCCTTTTAATATCAATGTTTGACGATAGAGCCTTATCGATTAAACTTGATCCGCGATTACCTCTGGTAATATTCAATGAGCACCTTGATAAAATCAAGGAGTTCCCAGAACGCCGGTACTATCAAAAGTATGGATCCATATGGCGTGTCCCTATCACAGAACCTAATGTAACCTATCTCCGTAACACGTGGCAAGAAGATCAAATCTCCTTAGACGATGAGGCCGCTGTTTTCCTGAGGCACTCGGAGCTCACTGATAAGGTTGCTACGAAAAGGGAAACTCGGAGATGGCAGTACATTTTTGAAGATGAAGTCCCGGAAGTTTCCTATGTAAAAGATGAAAGATCAATCACTGTCCCATACAAGCATCAGACAGTCGCACTGGATGCGATTCACAACGTAGAGTTCTTTGGGCTGTTTATGGAAATGGGAACTGGGAAAACTAAGGTGATCGTGGACGAAGCCTTTTGGCAGGCGAGACTTAGGATCGAGCAGCGAGCCGAAGGAAAGAACGTGGCTCCTTATAAGGTCTTAATAGTCTGCCCGAAGACTATACGCCAGGTATGGGAATCAGAGTTTAGGAAACACAAAGATCCTAAAATCCCAATGTGGGTATCTTTGATAGGGACCCAGACCCAGGGCATGGATCACATTTTAAAGGGTATTAGATCTAAGACTGCGTTAAAGGTTTTTATCACAACGTACGACAGGGTTCACACAATGGGCGCGGCCTTTTCAAAAATTGGAATTGACATGATGGTGTGTGATGAGTCAACCAAAATAAAGAACCCTTCTGCCCGCCGCACTAAGTCCGTACTTGAGCTAGCCGAGCACGCGAAAAGAAGATTTGTATTATCCGGTGCTCCCGTGGTTAACTCAATAATGGATTTATTCTCACAAACTGAATTCTTAAATCCTGGAACCTTAGGAATGTCAAACTACAATGCCTTTAAATCGCGGTACTTACGAGTCGCGAAAATAGCCGGCAAGAACTATACCAAGGTAACTGGGTATCAAAGACTTGACGAACTTAAAGAGCGGTTGGCTCGCTACTCATTTATTGTCACTAAAGATCAATGCCTTGATTTACCGGATAAAGTGTACTCTACGCGATTCGTGGAAATGTCTAAAGAGCAAAGAGAGATTTATGATTCATTGATAAACCTTCACATGGCAACTTTGGAAGATCAAGATCAGCCTGCTATGATGGTGGCCCGGGCAATGATCGCCCTTTTACTTAGACTTGCCCAAGTGAGTTCCGGATTTGTTGTACACACTGAGGGCGAAAGGCGGGAACAGGCGATACCTGGCGGCAATGGAAAAATGCAGGCGTTAATAGAAATTCTTGAAGAGGTCGGAAAAGAGCGTCCGGTACTTGTGTGGGCGAGATTCCGATACGATATAAACGGCATCCAGAGCGAACTTGAGCGTTTAGGGTATCGTGTTGCTTCGATCTACGGAGGAACCACCGCAGGTGCTCGCGATAAAGCGGTTCAAGATTTCAACTCTGGAAACATTGACGTGTTAATCGGGGAACCGGGTACAGGCGGAATAGGACTCACACTGCTCGGCCCCGATGACCGTCAATGTAACACGGTGGTCTATTATAGCAGCGATTACTCCTTAGAAAAACGCGTGCAGTCAGAAGATCGCTGTCACAGAATTGGCCAAACTAATAAGGTGACCTACATAGATTTAGTTTGTGAAAATTCAGTTGACGAGCACATCATTTCAAGATTGCAGGCTAAGCGGGATCTTTCTGAAGAAATAAAAGATGTTGAATCTATAAAAGCGATTTTACTTGGTGAAGAATATGGGATTAACCAACCAAAGGGCCGGAAATGCGCACTATGCGAACGTTTGGTCGATTCGACTGTTTCAGAGAAATTTTGTACCCTTCACGAAGTCGTAGAAAGAGAGAAACGGCAATGTTAGAATTTGAAACAATAAAATATGATTCTATAGAGCACAATACGGATTCAGCAATCCTATTAAAAATAG